>Ga0157357_1000804_pt1 | contig 13255 bp, 10 predicted proteins | sample AttcapACBM1_FD_111485 | JGI IMG/M metagenome (GOLD analysis project Ga0157357, IMG submission 111485) | Fungus gardens microbial communities from leaf cutter ant in Botucatu, State of Sao Paulo, Brazil - Atta capiguara ACBM1 | ecosystem: Host-associated > Fungi > Mycelium > Unclassified ... | reverse complement strand
TGGTATGTATATTTATAGTCTCACTACAAATACTGTTTTGCTATTTCTTTAATAGTATGACTATTATGATATTCCAATAGCCTAACCACAATATACTTACAATATATTCTCCTTTTGCAAGATGAGCCTAACAATGCTTTATCAAATATTATAATTCTAAGCTTGGCTCAGATTACAACTTAGGCAAAGACTTAAGTAAGGAGTAAGAAAATAATCAATTAGTAAAGTATAAAGATATAGAATAGTGTCTATTACTATACATACCTATAGACCATGAGAAAAGTATATGATGTAATATAATAAGGAAAAAATAAGAAAAACATAACAAAGCCTCCACTACTATATGAGATACTACTGATATAACATGAGAAATAGATAAAGTACAGTAGATCACAGTAAATATGAACTAAGGATAAAACAAACCTCAATATATTTTCAAGTCATATTGAACATAAGATAAATATCTATAGAATATGAGATAATTATCATAATAGAAGATAACTAATTATATCATTATATTAATATGCTTATATCTCTATAAATACTAATTGCTATGTAATATATAATATATCATCAGAGACAGTTTGATAAGTGTTTTTATCTAGCTATTTCTAAGATAATAACTAATGAAACTTATAGTTATTACTAGTCTAATATCTCAGTAATCTGTTGTTACTTTTGTATATCTCACATATGTGCAAATAACCCTTATTTGGGAATTTTCAGTGTAACTTGGTTCATAAGAATCAGTCTACCAGTTGTGAAGATACAAGTTAAATAAAGTTTGTAATAAACTGATAATAAAAAATGATATCAACTACTTCTGATATTTAACTATCCTTATTTGGAGTACTATTGATGTTGTAAACATATATAGGTTTCAAGAGTCTTTGGGTATTCAAGTGGTTTTTCTTTACATAATTTCAATTAATAAAGATTTCTGTTTCTTTAGAGTTTACTAATGCTCTGAGGTAGGCTAATGGAAGTATAGCATGGACTAGTAGTCCAGTATATATAAGGTAAACAGTTTTATACTAGAAACTTCATTGAGTTCTCTTGTAATTACCTAATCCAAGGTTCTTTTTTTGACCCACTCTAAGGTTTTGAGTTTATAATATTAGAACTTAATATCTATACTCTGAGAATGCCCAACATAGGACCTTCTCATCATTTCTTTTACTCTCTTATCATCTTTGACCAAAAGACAGCTTATTTCTCTAGTCAAGAAGGATAGCTGGGCTTAAGGGATATACTAGCTAGGCAGAAAAAGCTTAGCCATTTGGTTATACCAAATCTAACTGGTATAGTTAAATATATTACCTTTTGTAGACATATTAGTTAGCTTTTCATATAGTAGTCTCATACTGCTAGTCTTCTTGTGATCAGTTTATACAGAGAAATAGTGGAGATCTTTAAAACACTATCTGGAGTAAGCATTCTATTTTTAAGGATATTTATATACAAATTCAATTAGGGCAGTAGTTAGTAGTTGAGATAATCAGTAGATGGTGTAAAGTGGGATAGGAAGAGGGCTTACTAGTACCTAGATTCTAGTTCTGAGTATGAGTTTGAGAGGAAAACCAGCACTAATTCCACCCTTTTCTTATATATATCATCACCTCCCACCCCACTACCACTATTATTTCACAACATCATGAGTCAACTCAACCAAATACAAATAGAGCAAATTATCTGACAATATTAAAAGCAAATTTCCAATATGCAGACACAGTTCCAGACATTGACAGGGCCAAGAGTAGAAGTAGAAGTAGTAGCAGAGATCTCTTGACCAAATACTGGGTTCAATGTAGAAGTGGCTAAGCCACACAAACATTTGACAGGGCTGCAAGTAAGGTTTTAAAATTTTTGACATCATGCAAGTTATTTATAAGAATAAGGATGAAAGATATAGAAGTGGAAGAACAAATTCAGTAGGTTTTGTTATACATGCAAGAGAGATCAGCAGATATTTGGAAGAAAAATATTTTGGAGGATTTGAAGATAGAAAGCTTCAAATATGAGATAGTTGGGGAATTTTTAGCAGATCTGAAAAAAGAGTTTAGAGGAGGAGATAATGAGATAATAAAGATAGCATAGTTAAAGAAGATTGAGTAAGAAATAGAATGATAGAGGAGTTCATATAAAAATTTAGAAGAGCAGCAAGAGATAGTAGGTATGAAGAAAGACCATTGGTGGAGGAATTCAAAAGAGAAATGAATGTGGTAATCAGAAGGAAGTTGATAGAGATAGAATAGCCTCCAAGTAGCATAGGACAGTGGTATGAGAGGACAGTAAATTTAAACAAGTATTAGAGAGAGAGTAGAAGAGAAGAGAAGAGGCTAAGAGGAAGGAGAGAAACAGAAGCTTCAGCTCAAAGAGTAAATGCACCAGTAACTGCTGGAGAGATACAAGAGTAATGATTGCCTCAGCCCTAAATATGACCTGGAAGACAGGAGACTCAGCAGTAGATACTAGTAGAGCCTATTCTAATAGAAGGAGTGGAAAGGATAAATGTAGTTATTGTAAACCTGAACCAATGGGCAGGGATTGTACCAAGATATGACCCATATATAATAAAGGTGAACCATAATAGAAATTGCTATATTTATAGAGAATTTAAACATATAGTGAGAAATTGTAGAAGTTGGGAAATAGTAGAATGAGAAAGAAGGATTGATTATGAGAACAATAGACAAGATAATTTAAATGGGAACGAAAGTCTAGTAGTCCTTGACTAAGCTCTAATAATTACAATAGGTTTGCAATACTCTCTAGAGTAATAGAAAATACATCCTACTGTAACCTAGATAATAGGGACATGCTAAGAGAGATAACAGGTTGGAATAACTTGATACACAGAAAGGGGTAATGGTTGAGGCATTGTTGGATAGTGAAGCACCTAGGTTGGTAATGAGTTTGGAGTTTGCTAGGAAGTAGGGGTTTAAATTGAAGAAAATTGAAAGACCTATATATATAAGAAATGTGGACAGTTCCTTTAACAAGGAGGAATCTATTAAGCATATAGTAGAGGTAAATATTTATTACTAGAGGCATAAGGAAAGAATGAAGATAAATTTGATTAGAGAACAGAAGTAGAGTGTGATTTTGGAAATGCTATGGCTTGCTTGCTACAATTATGAAATTAATTGGAGAATAGGAGAATTAAAGATAACAAGGTATCCAAAGGAATGTGATAAGCAGTGGAGGCCAAAGCAGGAGAAGTCAGAATGGCAAAAACAGAAGGAAGAAGAGAAGAAAGAGAAAGAGAGAAAGAAATAGGAAAAGAAGGAGTAGAGAAAGGAGGATTAAAGGAAAAAGAAGAAAAAACAAAAAAAGGAGAGGATGATAGAAGTGAAGGGGGTGGCTGAAGAATGGGAGATTTGAGATAAGGAGGAAGAAGTGGGAAAATATGAAGAAAAAGCTAAAAAATTGGTATCTTAAAGATTTTATAAGTGAATTCATGTCTTTGGAAAGAAATAAAAAGAGATTTCAATAAGAAAGGTATAGAACCATGTGATAGAAACAAAGGAGAGGTCTGTACTAAAGAAAGGAAAGGAATATTCATTATCAAGAAAAGAAAGAGGAGAGGTGTATAAGTTCATAGAAGAACAATTTAGAAAGAAGTATATTAGACTCTTAAAATCACCTCAAATAGCACTGGTATTTTTGGTAGGAATGAAAGATAGTAAAAAGCATATGGTGCAGGACTATTAGTATTTGAATGAATGGACAATTATAAATAATTATCCTTTACTTTTGATTTCAGACATTGTAGAAAGTATGGGTATAAAGAAAGTATTTACTAAATTAGATTTATGATGGGGTTATAATAATGTATGAATAAAGAAGGGAGATAAGTGGAAGGCAGTTTTCATGACTCCAGAAGGGTCATTCAAACCAATGGTGATGTTCTTTGGGCTTATGAACTTCCTAGTGACATTTTAAACAATTATAAATGAGATCTCATAGAACTTGACCAACACTGGGACAGTGTGAAGTTTTATTGACAATATAATAGTAAGAGCAGAGGAAGAGGAAGGACATAATAAAGTAGTAGAAGAAGTAGTGAAAAGGTTGGCAGAAAATTATTTGTATGAAAAATGTAAGTGGAAGGTCAGAAAAGTAGGATTTTTAGGAGTGGTAATGGGACCAAAGGAGATCAAGGCAGAAAAAGGGAAGGTAAAGAAAGTATTGGACTGGCAGACTCTGAAAGAAGTTAAAGACATACAGAAGTTCTTAGGACTTGCTAATTATTATCAGTGATTTATCAAGAATTTTGCAGCAATAGCTAGACAATTATATGACCTAGTTAAGAAGAATCAGAAGTGGGACTGGATGGAGAGGCAGGAGAAAGTGTTCAAGAAGTTAAAGGAAAGGTTTACAAAAAAACTAGTGTTAGTAGTACCAGATTTAGATAAAAAAATGAGAATGGAAGTTGATACATTGGACTATGCAATAAGAGAGATATTACTTATAGAATGCAATAACAGACAATGAAGGCTGGCAGCATTTCTCTCAAAATCTCTAAATAAAATAGAGAGAAACTGTAAGATTCATAACAAGGAGATGTTGGTAGTTATCAGAGAGTTAGAAAACTAGAGACATCTATTAGAGAGCATAAAGTTCAAGTTCAAGGTCTAGACTGACCATAAGAATCTGGAATATCTTATAAAGGTGCAAAAGTTAAACAGAAGACAAGTTTAATGAGTACTTTATCTATCAAGATTTGACTTCACTCTAAAACAAATACTAGGAACAAAAATAAGAAAAGCAGATAGACTGAGTAGAAGAGCAGACTGAAAAGTAGGAGTAAAGAATGATAATAACAATTAAATACTAATTAAAGAACAATGGATTCATAATTTATCAGAAGTAGTAATAAAAGAACTAGAGGTAGATATAATAAAAAATAAAAATAGCTTGGAGTAAGGATGAAAAGGTAGTAAAAGAGATGAAGAAGGCAGATGTTAAAGTATTGTGAGAAGATGAATGGCAGATAGAGAGAGATCTAGTATTAAAAAAAGAAAAGGTGTATATGCTGAAGAATAAGATATTAAGAGTGGAAATAATCCAGTTACATTCATGATATACCAATAACTGGATATAGAGTAAGGTGGAAAATAATAGAGTTGGCAATGAGGAATTATTGGTGGCTGGGGTAGCAATAGATGTGGGAAAATACATGGAAGAATGCAATATATGCCAAAGAATGAAGAATAGAATAGAAGTACCAGTGGGAAAATTAAAAATGAGTGAGATACTGAAGAAATACTTGACAGTTGACTTCATTACAAAGTTGCCATTGGTAGCTAGGAAGAATGCAATCCTAGTAGTCTGTGATAGGCTATCCAAAATGACTCCTTTTGTGGTGACAACAAAGGAACATTGGCAGAGTGATTAGTGAGACTGTTTAAAAACAATGTATAGAAGCTATATGGATTACTGGAAAGTGTGGTATCAGATAGAGGACCATAATTTGTAGTAGAGCTAACAAAGGAGTTGAATAGAATGTTGAGAATTGAGATGAAACTGTCAACCTTATTCTATCCTTAAACAGATAGTCAAATGGAAAGAATGAACTAGAAACTAGAGCAATATTTATAGTTCTTCATCAATCATAGGCAAAAGAATTGGCCAGAGTGGTTAGTAATGGCAGAGTTTGCAGTGAACATTCAGTGACTAAGATGTCTCTATTTATGGCAAATTATGGAAGAGAATTGAGAATGGAAGCAGATATCAGAAGGAAAGGCAAGGTGGAAAAGGCAATGAAATTTGCAGAAAGAATAAAGAAAGTACAGGAGAAAGCTGGGATGGCATTAAGAAAAGCACAGAAGGAGATGAAATGACAAGCAGATAGAAAGGGGAAAGAAATAGAAGAATGGAAGAATGAAGATAGAGTAATGTTGAGTATAAAGGATTTGATGTTCAAAGAAAGGCTGACAAGAAAGCTAGTAGACTGATATGTTGGTTTATATTTCATTAATGAGGTAGTTTCTACCAATGTAGTCAAATTACAATTGCCCACTTCAATGAGAACTCACCTAGTTGTAAATATTAGTCAAATAGTACAATACAAGGAACAGGCAAAGGGATAGAAAGTAAAAGAAGTGAAACTGATAGAGGTAGATAGTATTGAAGAGTAGGAGGTGGAAAGTTCTAAATAAAAGAAAAATATGAGGAGTAGTTAAGTACTTAGTGTGATGGAAGGGGTTTAGAGTAGAGTATTATACATGGGAAAGAGAGTAAGACTTAGAAAATGCAAAGGAGATGGTAACAGAGTTTGAGGGAAGAATGAGTGTAGAAGTAAGACAATAGGAGAAGGAGTCTGTTGATGTTCAATATATGCTCATTAGCTTATGAAATGATTGCCTCAGAGTTGTTTGTGCTGATAGATATGATTATCTGTTTCCTGGAGGGATCTTTGGTAGTTATGTTGAATTTTGGTTTACCTTTCAACCCTTTGTTGTTAATGACATTATAGATTTCAATAATCTTATCAAAGGACAATTTGAGAAAAGTATTCTTGATTCTGATGATTTCTTCAATGTTACCTTTAGAGGCCTATATATATAAGCAGTTGTTTGAATTAGAAGCTTGAGTATATAATTGGTTGTTTGAATTTAAGGATTGAATTTTCTTGAAATATTTGGATTTGGCTAAAACACTTTTGCTGGGCCTGGTAGAAATAAGAGAAGAAATTCTTGAGATGTCAGTCTGTTTACCTTTTGTTGGCTTCAGGATTGGTATAGATTTCATAGGTTTCTTATTGAATTGGGATGAGCTATTGCCTAAAAGATGTATCTTTATTATTAGCTATTAACTTGTCTCATTCAGATTCATATATAGCAGTTATAAATTTCCAGGCTGCAAGCCCAAATTCTGCAATCTGAGGAATATTCTTAGCTGTTCTGTTACCTAATGGACATTGTTTAATGAACACAGCCATCCTAAGAAGAGAACACATGCCATTTTTTGCATCACTAGCTAAGTATTCATCAACACTAAACAGAGAGATTAAAAAAAATTACCATCCCACAGTTGTAGGTTTGCTAGTTGGTTAGCCTGATATAGAATGACTGAAGGTTCCAGGCTTTGAGAAGATGACACATTATTAGTCTCAGTTCCATGAGATACATATGGTTACCTGTAAGCTCTATAGGTGTAATTTTCAAAGGTGCATAGAATAGAGAAGGGTCTTGTATTTCCCCATTCTCAACTTGTTCTGCCTATATCAAGTTTTCAGACTGAGTTTGTAAGTGTTCTTCATATTCCATTGATAAAGTAGCAAAATTGACAGATATTTCCTTTAAACTATTCATACTAGGAGAAGATAATTGTTCTCTGGATAAGTTGGTTTCAATATCCATTGAATGTTGTTTGGAATAGTAAAGTTGGTTATTCTGAGGTTTAGAAGTAGAAGGATTCAATGTATTCACTAATTCTCTTTTGGGCACTACTATACAAGATGGCAGTAAGAGAAAAAGAAGCATGTATGACTCCTAACCCTATCTATAGCTTCTGTTAAGTCTGATTTTTATAATTGCTATATCTAAGGTAGATTGTGACAATGCCAATATATATATGATTGTATCTTGGTTCATGCATGATTAACTTTAGCCTACTCTAATATATGCACTATATGTCCTATATGTATCTTATATCTGGCAACTATAAGATATAACTGTTATAATCTCAATTTCTGCCTCATATTTGACAGATGTCAACCCAGATAAAAGAAAAGAAATAAATGTTCATTAGCCAGGCACTTCATAATATTTTGTCTCTCGCAAATCTCTGGATAAACAATTGATAAAAGTTGCAAAATCTCAAGAATTGACATATTTCTCTCTTGTCTTTCAGCTCTAGCTGTTCAATAGTTCTTTTTACATTGGTTGGGTCAACTTCTGCACTGTCCTCAAAATTATCATGCCTAGATAATTGATTTTTGTTTGATAGAATAAACACTTCTTGGACTGTAAGGTAAAATTATCCTGTTCCAAATTCTTAAGTGCTCAATCAATGATTTCAGCATGTTCATTGAGAGTTTTGGTGAAAATTAAGATGCTGTCCATGTATATGACTGCTTTCCCTATGTTTATAAGATCTCATCTAATCACTAGTTGGAATGTTGCAGCAGTTCAAACAAGCCTCAGTTCATCTTAAATGCTGCTTTTCACTCATCTTCCCTTCTCATTCTGATGCTGTATCCCTGACAAATGTTCTTCACATTTAATAGTAATCTATTTTGCTGGATGATCGTGGGAACTATGATTTTTTTTTCGTGGTCGGTTTCTAGTCCCCCATGTGAGCATTCATTATATTGAATCCAACCATTGCTATTTCTCCAGGAACTGTATCCTTTTTTGAGGACGACCTCAGCGAGTAATGTCACTGCTCGCATCACTCTCAGGGCGCGCACTTGCTCGTACAGTCGTTGCCATCACTTCTACCAATGTTGCATCGAGTCCAGTGTCCTCACTAGGTGCAGGTGTCACAATTTATCTAGAGTCCAAACGATATGTCAGTCGAAGACGTGCCAAGGAAAGAGCTGCGAGTATGCTTTTTGCTTTGGTCTCTATATATCTGGACTTAGGATGTTCTGTAGAGAAAGGTACCATAATCCAACGAGATGTGACGGGTAAACCCATTGTGCCGACAAAAGAACGCCCACCGCCCGTCAGTTCAGTTTCGTTGTTCTGCTATGATTGTATGAAGTACTGAGAAGAGCACACCTTGATGTTTCCGATGAATAGCTGTTCACCTGGCTTCCGCCAGACAGCCTACATGATCCAATATTTGAGGTCACGACTTCTGAGGAGCCTGAGTTTCCAGTCTTTTCAACTGTGAGTTATATACCTTACTTTAGATGGGTGGCTGACTCTACCTACTGGCCTGGTAATTTTTTGTGTCATATAGGATACAGTGAGTCAGGACCACCTAGGTAAAGCCATGCAGTTTTCCGCTGCTGTCAATCCCCAGGCAGCTCGTAAAGAATTTGGGCTGCCAAAATCTATCTGGAAAGATGTATGTGATATGCTGCTCATATTCCCTTCACCCACAACCCAACGGTCCACATCCTCTTCCAGTTCCAACTCCTCTCTCACCCAGCTTCCGTTATTCGTGGTGTTACCCTCGACTTAGTTAACTACCTCAATCAAGTCCAGAAAGAACACTTGTCTAGTGAGGAAGCACGGCTCGTATTCAGCGGGAGGATTGGTTCGGGCAAGAGTTACGTTTTATATCAAGCTGTGGAATGGTGTCTGACAACCGGATGGATCGTGTTGTACATCCCGAGGGGTGCGTATTCTTTGGCCTATACTCGGCAATGTTTCAGTGATCTGATGCATATTCGCCTTTGCAGCCGCAAATTTCGTAAATTCAACTACTCCTTATACGTACGACCTCCGCACGCAAACATATTTCCAACCTAATGCGGCCTGTCACATTCTTCATCGGGTGCGTTCGGTTAACGCTCAGAAATTCAAAAACCTCAAACTTCAGAAAACGTTGGACCTTGGGGAAGGGTATAAACCTGCGCAGCCTGGAACGAGTTTGTATGAGTTTTGTGATGTATCGAAAGAGGAAGTTGCAAAAGCCCCGGTGGTACTTGATCTGTTGACAAAGGAATTAGGAGAGCAGACTGTGTAAGTACATTCTGTCATTTTTGATTCAATTTTGATTCCTTGGTGTACCCCGTCGTTAGCTATCCCGTGTTACTCGCTGTCGACGATTTCCAAGCACTCTTCAACAAGTCGTTCTACCGTGATCCGCACTTCAAGCCTATCTCATCATACCACCTCTCTGTACCCCGCCTTCTCCTCTCCCTTTTCTCTCCATCTCTTCGTTCCTTTAATTACGGTGCTGTATTAGGTGCAGTAACGTCGTCTGACCCTGCATTCCCTATTAGCTTAGAGCTCAAGGATATGCTTGATATAACGGATCAGGCAAATCGACCAGTAGTGGAAGAAGAGTACGTGAAGAGGAGCGAGGCATTGAAGGAGTATCTGGAGGGTGTGGTAAGTGTGGAGGTACCGAACCAACTTAGTGTGCAAGAAGCCGCGGGATTGTTCGAGATCTGGATGAAGCAGCACGCATTGGCTTCTAGTTTGCATGATGAGATGTTCATGTCCAAGTATGTTGAATCAGTTGGGAACCCACGTGATTTTGTTTGGAAAGGCCTTCTGCGTACTTTACAGACTTAGTGACCAATTAATAGTAAAGAGCTTCATAAAAAGTGAGATCCATCAGAACCCACAGATCATCAAGTTTTCACCTAATTCACAAATTGATTAGGCACTGCCTGTATCATATCCTGGAGAAGCATTTATTGGTGAGAAAGAAATATACCAACAGTTTTGTGAAGGTTTTGGGCACATCGTCCGTAATTGTAGAAATAGGGGAGGAGGGGGATCAATACCGATGCCCTCAAATAAATTTGAAGTATTGAAGAGTAGAGTGATGAATGTAGGAGAAGGAAGTGGAAGGAAGATAGAAAAGGATAGGAAGACAAGAGATCCAAAGGAATATTGATATTTCACAAATCATCTGACACAGATTTCAATCATGGAAATGGGTTATGCTAATGGATAGGGTTGCTGTGAATCCTGACTTAGTGTTACAATTTCTTTTCCTGTTTAGTAGTTTCCTAGAGTTATTTCATAGTCTTTACAGTACTTATAGAAAGAGGTTGGATAAAACATGGGAACTTCATCTGTGATATATAGATGCAAATCTGGGATAACCTTGGCTTCAGCTTGTGTATTATGCCTCTATTAGTCATAATTTAAGGAAGAAAACTGGAAGAAAGTATATAAAACTTAATCTAAAAATCAACTAGAGTTGGCACCCTCTTGGGTATCAATAGTTGCATGCTCAACTCCCTGACTTCCACTAAGGAATTAAAGTGTAGCTAGCTAACTTAAATACTGTACATAGTAACTAAGATAATATTCAAGAAATAGAGAAGCTAGATAATTACTCTGGTTACACTAAAATCCTTGGATATAGTATATAATTCCATGAGGATGTCATGTGATCAGTTATAGAGTGATTGACTATGGAATGAATCTGTACTAGAAGAAGTTGTATAGATTAGAAGAGAAAGAGAACTTTTATTTGCTCCAGAAGTGAGTTAGAAGTAAGATACCTACTTTTGTAGATGTTTTGGGTAGAATGAAACTTATGTAAGCATTATTCAGGATGGAAATTGGATAGTTTGGATATGCTTAGATTAGCATATGACAGAGGTAATAGGTCTTTTCACAGAAATAGACTATAGAATACTTAGAATAGTTATCTTTAGGAAATCTTATTTTGTTTTGAAGCATCTCCTATAATTCTGTCTAGTTATCTTAATAGTTACTCTATGTGAGGGGGCAATTCACACTTATCAAGTAAATCTACATATAGTATAGATGATGTATCAATTTAAGAACTTAATATTAAGAACTTAATATTAAAAGCAATTTACACTTACTAGAAAATTTACAGATATAGCATAGAAGACAGATTGAATAGTAGAGAACTTAGTAGATATAGAAACAAGTCAGAAGTAAGATGTTATATAAATAATAACCTTAGCTTTAATAGAAAGATATTGTATCTAGCTTAGCTTTATTATATGGTCATAATTCAGAGAAAAGGTATTTGAATGAGAACTGAGACAAGTGTGACACTTGATCCAAGTTGATTATTAGACTAAGAAACTATACATAATAAATATAGTTCTTAAATATAGAAAGAGACATTCTAATAATAAAATACTATATATACTCTGGGTTTGTTAGTTATTATAGAGATTGTTACTTAGAACTTTATAGGATTTGTTATGGAATAGAAAGGCTCTTATCTGCAGATTAATGGATGATTTTTCAGACTTAAAGATAATAGACTTTATTTATTTCACTTTCCTTTCTTATTTCTATTTTCTTTTATATTTATTTTCTTATTTGAGACTTAAGGTTAGAGTTAGTGTGATAGTCACTTGTAATGTCACAAGGTTGTCACATTATCACATGACACAGAGAAAGTTGGAGAAAGTTCTAGAATAAATATCATCATATAACATTGTCAAAATTAAAGATAGTGAACTTTATTTCTATTTTATTTCTGTTTTATTTTTATTTTTTATTTTTATTTTATTTTCTTATTTGGGACTTAGGGTTGTAGCATGATATTATATGTGACTGTCACAAATGTCACAGTAACAGTCACACAATCATATGTCACATGAAAGAATATAGAAGGTTTCAAAACAATGATATTATACAGCATATTTATTACATATTGATCTTATAGATAGTATATAGTCTTTAGGATAGGTTAGAGAAGGGCTTGCACAGACCAACTAGCTAGTATATAAGGTAGACATTTTATACTAAAAACTCTATTGAGATCTCTTATATTAGGTTAATATAAGATTTCTTTCTTGACTTAATTCTAAGTCTTGAATTGTAATATTTGTTACAAATCAAAGACGTTAGAGTGGATCAATAAAAAGAACCTTGTATTGGGTTAACACAAGAGAACTCAATAGAGAACTCTATACAGGAATGTCTATTTTATATACTAATACCTAATAGCCCGTGTGAGCTATTTCTAGCCTACCCTAAATAACCATGTGTATGTCTTAAGGTCAACATGTGTTTCACATATTGTATGATGTCATCCTTCCAGAACCTTCTATATCCTTCTATGTGTCATGTGACTGTGATTGTGTCATTTGATATGACCTGCTGTATGACAGTGTGATCTTGTTACTTTAACCCTAACCCTAGTTCTAAAAATAGAATAAAGGAAAATAAATCAAAAATAAAATAAAAATGAGAAAAGAAATAAGAAAAGTTTAAGTCCACCTCTTTCATTCTTAACACATGCCATTAAGAAACCCAAAACCTTTCCTACCTCTCCATTGAATATTTGTGGCTTAGCCACTTCTATGTTTGACTAAGTATTAAATCAGAGAACTACTACTGCTGCTTCTTCTTCTTCTAGATTTGCTTGAGCTATGTTGACTCTGGAAATTAGTGCCAGTTTTGGTTAATTTTCAGGATAAGCTATTACAGTATAAACTACTGGTTTATATACTAAGTATACTACCTAGTATAGTTATCTAGAATTAAACTACTAAGTGAGTTACTCTAGTTGCTAGTAATCCTCAGATATTAGGAAATAGAGGTCTATGGGGTTAGCAAGAATCCAGCAAGAATATCCAAGGTAAAATAAAGGTGATTGATTTATACTGGAAGAGGTTGAG
>Ga0157357_1000803_pt1 | contig 13256 bp, 6 predicted proteins | sample AttcapACBM1_FD_111485 | JGI IMG/M metagenome (GOLD analysis project Ga0157357, IMG submission 111485) | Fungus gardens microbial communities from leaf cutter ant in Botucatu, State of Sao Paulo, Brazil - Atta capiguara ACBM1 | ecosystem: Host-associated > Fungi > Mycelium > Unclassified ... | reverse complement strand
CTACTTCTCCCGTGATCAGTCTCGTGACTACGCCATCAAGTTGTGACTGATGTGACAGCGTGACTGATAACTCCTAGCCCGAGTTGTTCTAAAAATAGAAAATAAAAATGAAAAGGAAAAATAAAATAAAGTCCCCTGTCAACAATCTTGACAGTGGACTTTCATCTTCAAGTGCAAACTGTGCCTAACAATTAGTAGAAGTTTTACCTATCAAAAATTTTACATTGACTACCTAATTAGGACTACTGATTATAAGCTATATACTTGCTAAGTAGAATACTTCACAGCAAGTACAAATTTTGATTATATAATAGAAATAGCTTGTATACAGACCATTACTATTTTGTATAAATACTTTTATATTTGAGAATTAGACTTAATAATATTTTTCATCAATTATCATTAATTATTATTGAACTTCTGAATTACTTCTAAATCTTTAAGAGTATACCCAGAATTCAGATATCACAAATAAGTAAGTAGTTTATCTTATAATAGTCTTTATTATTGTCTAATTTAGTACTTTGTTGTTTAATCTTTATCTCCTAAAGTTTATATACTTTATATATACCTAGTCTTTCATGTCTTCATGCTCAAACCAGTTATTTCTAACACATTCTCCAAGAAAACTCAACCTGCTGCAATACTGTTTATCATTGACAAAGAACTCAAGTATAAAATCTCATAGATTGTAAACTCCAAAATTGACCAAAAAAGAGCTTGTAAACTTCTCTACAAAGTTATTTAGCTAGGGTATAAAGATACTAAAAATAAATCTGAGTAGCTTCCTACTACTTACAGTGTGGATTTTATTATTGATTTCCACAGTATCTATTCCACTAAGCCTAATTCTCTTTCTTTGTCTTGATCAACTTTGCTACAAAGTCCAAACTCTAGTCTTCATATACTTTCAACAGAGTTTTTCTTATTTTCTTATTTTTATTTTTCTTGTTTTATTTTCCCTTATAATAATCTTAATCAGCAGAAAGGAGAAGGCATTTGTACCAACTCCTTTTTCTCTCTCACTTTTATTTAGCTTAATTCTTCTCTGGTCTTCAAGATCATTGCATAGTTATCACAGTTCAACTATTATCACTTTGTATTCCTATACCAAGTTCTATAGTGACTTGTCTATACTATAGTATTCTTAGACCAGATCTCTGAACACTTTGGTTCACTTTCCACAGTCTAATAGTGTTTTCTTGAACAATGATATATTACTGCTTGATAATAATACATTCTATACAGACCAGAAATCTGCTATATAAGAGAAAATTAGTAAAGATGTAAAATAATAATAAAACTTCCTATTTGTATGCTGTAATGTAATGTATTAGAGACTCTTATCTAGCTTACACATATTAATTACAGAGATTTTCTTTTCTATCTTCACTGCCTTATTTCCACAAATATTTTTTACCTGATTCTCTTTAATCTTCTAAGATAGCCATAATAGAAATTTGTCTTCTGAAAGGATTTCTATGATCTCCTTACTCTTTTTCTTATCTGCTACAGGAATCTTGATACTTTCCATTATATTGGACTTCCTCTCTAGTACTATTAGCTAGAGCATCTCCAGCTCTTTCTACTACTAACATGCCTTCTCTTCTGTATGTCTTTTCTCCTCCTCCTTATGCTGTTTTCATTCAGCTTTTTTATCACTTTGGCCTCCATTATCAAGCAAATCTTATCAACTATCCTTATCTCATGTTATATCTTTACTATTTCTTTCAAGTAGACTATAAGACTCTACTCCTTAGTATATTGGCATTTACTTTCCTTCTTTTAATATACTAAAACCTCAGCTTTTAGATCTAAGAGGAATAGAAACCTAGTAGAAGAGTGTTGGAAGAATTAAGTATTAAGAAAAGAAAAAGTGAAATTTTTCTTTCTTTTGTATTGACTTATAAAATAATCATATGTTATTTAGGTAAACTTAATAGAACTTTGAGAGCTCAGTTCTAAAAGAGAAATACTATTATATGTCAAAGTTCAACTCTGTAAATAACCTATTATCTATGGCAATCTTATTTATTTTTCAACTCTATAAGTACTTAGTCTTCCACAGTAAAGATTACTCTTATTTCAAGCTTCACACCCAGTTAGTGTTTTTCTATATAATCATAGCACCACTTGAGTTTTCAAGTATTTCAGATGCTTATCTCTGTATTTAAGGACTAGTGGATACTCTGTAAATTTCCAGTCTAATAATCAACTATAATTCTTGTTACTATCAGTACTAAACTCTAGTGTTATAGCAATATACCTTTTTTATCAGAACTCTCTCTCTTGAACTCTGTTTCAACCTCTGAAGTTGTAACCAAGTAATGTGTAGACAGCACAGCATATAAGCTAAAGCCAAGGTCATTCTAAGAAGCTCACAACTCTGTAGATTTTGATAAGTTCCCATACTTATTAAGCTTTAACTAACTCCAATTAACCCTACAGGCTTTTGCTCTCAAGTGTGAACTACACCTGACAAGCTGCATATAAGCTGCACTAATATAAATGTTGGAAGTGATCTTCTCAGTCTTATCATAGTTGGTGTGAACTTAATTTACTTAGTTAGTACATCACATGATCACATGTACTACTCCCTGTGGATATGTTTCTTTGACTCTTAGTCATTTTCAGTTGTCCACAGTTCACTGGGTAACTCCTGAGTTATAGTAATTCCTAAGATTGGTGCCTCTTACTCATCTCCTGCCCTCCAATTATAACAATAAGTGTATAGATATAGATATAGATAGATGACACTTGAGTGATTCATTGCAACCGTGTATCTGTGCTTAGTCATGCTGTGCTGATGCTGTGCTGATCAGAGTCATGTATGAATTGAAATGTTTATTCAACTAGAGCTGATGTCATGAGCCTAAAATTAGACCCACTCTGACGATGTCAAGAAATAGCTGGTTGTCTTACTCCAGTGGCCTCCCTATGTTTCTTCTGCCTGCGCCAATTGGGATATATTCAACGTAGCCCAAGTTGTCATGTATCGGGGAGGTTGGGACCTAGATGTACGTGTATGTGGAAATCCACGCGTTTCGAACTGACACTTTTGCAACTGTAGGACTATGATCTCATCCAAGAAATTGGAAGTGGTACTAGATCAATTGTGCACAAGGCAGTATGCAGGCGAGGAAGGCTTTTTTCCCGAGTTTTTGCGATAAAGGTTTCCAATTGTCATTCGCGGCTGCTGTAGTTTGATGTCTCATTCGCTAATCAGGTTCCTTATCCTGGAAGAGACCTCTCTGACGAGGCCAAATATCTCCGTTGCTTAGAACTGCATCAGGAACTCCACCATCCAAACATACTTGCCTTATACTCGGTTATTCCGCTAGACATACAAGTCACGGAATACTGTTCACTGGGAAGCCTTGCCGAAGTTGCGGCCTCTAAGCCGCTCCCAGAGTCCAGCATTTTGTGCATTCTAAGGGGCCTCACCAGCGCACTTTCGTATCTCCACGGTAGGCTGATTGTTCATCGCACGATTCAGCCTGCCTTCATTTTGCTAGATTCCAATCAAACACCAGTATGCGGCTTGCCTCCGTCATTCGTACTAAAAATCGCTGACGAAATTCTAGAAACTGTCGCATTTTGAAAATTCCTTTCGGTTTCCCTCAGAATTTTCCCTTGCGCTCCCTTGCACAGAATACACTGCACCGTAAGTGTTGGTTGTTCTGCTATGCGTAGCTGATTTATCTGTCTCAAGAGAAATCATCCGAGGGGAATCTGGAAGCTTTCCCTCAGATATTTGGTCCTTGGGCCGCGTGGTTCTCTATATGCTCTCTGGCGAGCTACCCATCGTATGTTCCGGTCTCGAGACACACAACTGTCCTTGACGTGTATTTTTGACCTCAAGGCTCCTGATAGTGACAAAGTCTCCGAAAGATACTCTTGTAGCCCAACACTTCGCAGTCTTGTCTCTGGTATGCTGTGCCATGTATGTTCTTGTTATTCTGTCTTATTGACCAGAGACTCATCTTTTGCAAGTAGCAACCGTCAGATCGCACAACAGCTAGCATTTTGGTATCGTCCATGATTTCTCGTACACATTACAGTATTCCTCCTGAAAAAGTTAGCGACTCGCTCGGCAAGGAGTATGGGGAAAAACTTGTTATTGCCCCTCGAGGCACCGGTAGTCATACGAGAATGCGACGCGTTTCATTCGAGGGTATCGGGCATCAGCGATTCAAAAAATTATTGCCAAGTAATACTGAGGGTGAAATTCAGGGACCCCATCCTACGAGGCGTATCGTGTCAGACCCACTTACACTCAGAAGGAATCACAGGACTGATGAACGCCAAATCTCGAAAAAATCGGATTTAATAGGACCGGATGTTAAGATATTCCTGGATAAAGCCGTTGGCAATCCTTCCAAAGGCGCCGAAACTCTGGAGGGCTGGGGAAATGTCGAAAAGCTTCCTTTTATCGACGTATCTTGTCTCAAACCCCAATCCGTCAGGTGCAAGGAGATTTTTGTCTCAATCCTCAAGAACAAGCATGTCCTCATCGAATTAACTGATGTTTCAAAGAAGGAACTAGGAATTAAGGCCATGGTCATAGACACTCTCCAGAATAAAGTAGAACTCTACCTCCTCATCCTTGTTTGGATCCTTACATCTTCATAGATCACACTGTATGGGGATTTGGTTTCAAAGGATCACTTACGCCATAATTCCCTGAAAGGTCAGTATACAAGAGAAAGTCTTCCTACTGATCTCAGAAGGTATTATCAATTGGCTTCGGGAGCAATCGGCCAAGTGCGTAAGCGGACGCCTAAAGTGTGTTATATTCCCGCTCTTCTGCTATTTTGGCTGAGGGAGTCAAGCTTGTCGCTTACACGAGTGATGGGAAATTCTCTTTGATGATGAATGGTCCTCCTGGTGATGTTGAGGTATCACTCTCCCAATTTGCGCCATTCAATGCGTGTGATACCTGGTCGAACGATCGCGATGAATCTGTCCTCCGCGTCCGATACTCTCGAGATGAAGGTTTGATTGAATTCAGACGATTCGTTGCGGGACCAGATGGTAAATTTTGGACGAAAAAGTCCATGACGTCCATCTTCAATCCTGCAGAAATTTCTCAGACGGAGTGGGCTAGGCTCGACTCGGCTGAAAAGACTGGGCTGGAGAGACTAATCCAGTTCTCAGAAGCCAGCGAGATCATGGACCTTGATGCAGTTTTCGGCGCCCTGCCAGCGTCATCACATGCCGAAATTGATCAACATGGATGCCCAGCCATAATTACCCTTGCTCCTTTTATGCCTCGACGACCAAACAAACTCTGTTCGAGCGTATTTCGGAATCTTCCACGAACTGAAACGCAATCATGAATTTTTCCAAGAGCAACCCCCTAATCAAGGTTCCTATTTCTTCATATCTTTCGTAGCCCCTCTGGTACAATAATATCCTAAACTGACGTTTTCCACGTATCAACTTGCGTTACCTCCTATCGACATATCTCTACATCTCGTTTGTCAGTCCGACGGCGACGTCCATGCGTTGTCCATGCGTTGTCTATGCGTTGAACGTTTACATTGGAACAATGCAAGTCCTTCAGACGCGGTTTGATTTACTCTCTCCAGATGTTAGTTAGTTGGTCTCCAAAGGTGGGTTATTCGTCCACTATTACAAGATATTTGCATCCTCGCGTATTCATGAAAATACAACGACAGGGACTTGACTCTGTGTGACCGTGATTCCCCTGCTTAAATCTGCACTATTCTCTTCTGTCCTAGAGTATCTCGAAACAGGAGAATAACTTATCGTTCACGCTCCGAATATTCTCTGGTACTTTAGGATGGTCCATGAATCTATTGGACTGCAAGCTAACACTGAATCAAAGTACCACTGACAGAGGGGAATGTGAGAGTTAAAGGGGAAGGTTGCTTCATTTCCAGTTCTCCCGCCTAGCTCAGTAACTGCTACCTTAGCTTGATTCTACCTGCAGAAGGATGATTGGCTCGACAATCTATTCGATTGGGATATTCTTGTAAAGGGCTTACTTTTCTGTCGAAGTGTAATATGCCCACTCGGGGGCCTGCTACCTTATTGGTATTCTGAGATCGGCGGATGTTCTAGGTAAATGTAAGCATTTTGATGCGACCTGAGTACCTTTCTTTGTTGATCTAAGTCACACCTTCATCGTGTTACGTCCACACTAATCTGTTCTCGTTTATGTCCTCATACTGCAGCCCGTATGCTCATGAATGATCATAATCTTCAAATTTCAAATGGCGGTTCCCTTCCCACCTCAGTGTTGGAAGGAACTCTGAAGCAGCAACGTGGACAACTGGCGGCATGTAACTGGACACCACTCCTGATTTCTACCAGGGCACACATCTACATGTACCCTGAATGTGACATAGTCTCATCCCAAGCCCATGACTTTGCTGTTGATCTTGATGAACTGCAGAGTACTCTCAAGTCTGAGATTTCCATTGTCCAGCAGCATTATCAAAAATCCACTAATATATGCTAACTTCCTGCCTCAGATTTCAAAGTAGAGTTTATGAAAACACAATTCTCCCAGACTACTCATCCTTCAAAGAGGCTCTCTGAAAAATACCTTAGACCTTGCAAAATCATTGTCCAACCAGATACTCTATCTTGTATTCTTTATCTTCTGAAGTTCATTTTAAGAACAAGTATTAGGGAGTTAAAAAGCAATGCATTATATAATATGCAAATATACTCTAATATCATTTTTCTAGTATCTTTTCTATTTTTCCATTATATATAATTATAATTATATGCCTTATTATCTGACTGATAATCTACATGCTATAATAATCTTTATTGTCCAAAGTTAAAAGAAAAGAATAAAAAAGAATAAAATTTACAAGTTTTAACTGAATTATAATAGTACTTTTTCTTAAATTTTTACTTTTGGAGAAATTAATCTCATTTTCACTATCTTTAACTTCTTTCTAATTTTCTTAAGTATTCTTTCTCAAAATTCTCATTATTCCATTTATATAATAGTTTTACTGTATATTTTCCTAGTAATTTCCTTTTATCAGACTTTATTTTATTCAAATGCTTATAACAACTTGATTTTCTTTACTTCTTCCTCTTTATATTAGATACTTCAGTTTTCTTGTCATATATTTTTTATTTAAGATTTTCTCTATTTTATTCTTCTTTATTTCTTTAATCTCTACTAGATAAGATAGAATTTTCTTTTATCTTTTGATTTTTTCTTTATATTCTATTTACATCTACTACAAAATAGATTTTTATAAATTCAGATAGCTCCAGCTCTACTGTATATGTTAATATAATTTTTGTATAGTTCCACAAATTATTCTATTAAATTCTTTCTTTTTCTTCTCTCTATCTGTTATACTAAATCTTTTATACTCAACACTTTGTTTTCTATTAGAGTGACTGAACAAAGTCTGCAGAATATATAGAGTTTACAATCTTTAGAAAAATTATAATTTTATTACTCTTATTATACAATATACAACTTACTTCCAGAAAAATTCTAAAAGAACAAAATGGAGTTTCTTAGAGACAAAAACTACTCTAAATACCTAAACAGTCTATACCAATCAAATAAAATATTAGATAGAATATTGCTAATCTAACCTTGAAATGATTATACCAGATGACCAAGAACCTAGATAAAATGATCTCAAACATTGATTAGATTATGAAAAGCTCATTCTTATTGAATGATAGTCAGAGAGAAGAGATCATAACTATCTTGAAAACAGTATCTGAAGAAGTTTCAAGACTAGGGTGGCAATATTAATTTGATAAAGTCTATAGTATTAGCAGTAGTATTCAAGACTTACAGATATAAAAAATATAGTCCTTTCCCCTTCCTATCCACCTTCCCTTCTAGATTGTTATAACTCAAAGTAAGAGATACTAGTTGAAACTTGATACTTTGAAAGTCCAACAAATGAATGGACTGTAGAACTACAGGTTGAGATAATAAAATTCAGCTATCTGCTCAGGAATAAATATGTTTGCAACATTCTTCCTTGAGTTTGCTAAACCAAAACTCTTCTACTTGATCAAATACTGGTATCTCCTGCAATGCTAATAAGGTTTGAAATTAAAGGTAAAGGATAATTGTTCTTAATTGTCCAACTATTTAAGTACTTATAGTTGTCAGGCATGGTTCACACTTAGGTGAAAATCTGCTAAAAATAATATAGAGTATAAATCAATATTAGAACTTATCTATGAAATACAGAATACAGACTTTTGCAAATGACCTTAGCTTTAGCTTATATATACTTGGCCATTACTTGTCACTTGGTTGTAATTTCAGACAATGAGGACAGAGTTCAAGAACTCATATTGAGTACTAATAAAGTGTTGGCTGAGACATAATGTCACAAAGATAAACATTTTATTTCTTCTCTCTCAATCTATTATATTTTATACTATTATTAAAGTGGATCACTTTGATCTTATCCAGTTAACAGTCTAACAGACTGCTGGGCAATGCTGGGACCAACTATACAGTTTTACCAATGCTTGGACCAGAACTGTGTAGTCTATGCTATGCTGATATTTTTTTACTTATAAAGGACTCTAGTGTGGAGCAATGAACCTCAGCTGTTCACATATATTTATGTCAGACTGAGTACTTGCTTCTAATATAAAGAATTGAGTATGTTGCTATTGACACTGAAGTATTAGACTGAAGATTTACAGTATATCTATCAGTTCTTAAATACTTGGATGATGTCTATGATATTGAAATACTTGAGTAAAGGTATTCTAAGACTACTAGAGAACTCTCTACTTTGGATGAGGTCAGTATTTCTGTTCACTCTACAAGATGGGTGGATATTTTATTGGGTTAATCTGTAATAAGACAAAGATGGAGATTAGATTTAAATAAATCAACACTTGGAGATTGAACTTTGACAATAGTTCTGTACCATTTTCTCTCTTCCATCTTTTTTTTGGTACAAAAAATACTGATGAAGTCTGTGATGACTTTGATAGTCTAATGTACTCTTTTCTCAACTGGTCTATTGGAAAGTATACTCAGTCTGATGCTTTAAAACATAAATGGCTAAGATTTGTCACTCTGTACTGTACTAATAAAAATTGTGATGGTCCAAGCATGATAGAACTATACAGTTCTGGTCCAAGTATTACCGGCAGTCCGTCAGACTGCTAACTGGTTGTGATCGAGCTCGATCTAATTTCAGGATATCAAAAAGGAAAGATAATGAAAAAGATAATAATAGAAATTTAATAATAGAAATTTGTCATCACGCCTCAGCCAACATGGTCCTTTAAAAACTCCTACACTTCCTCCTTTTCTATCCTTGATAATAGATATATCCACTGTCATCAAACTCTGGTGTCAGTAGTGACATGCTTATTTTTCTATCAGACTTCAGTGATAGAACCAACAATCAAACCCACCAAGCAACTGCAGAATATTGCGAGAGTTCACTGAGAGTTCACTGGGCTGCAGAGTGATCATGTTGGAAAACAGATGACTGTCGTCTCCCAATCCCTCACTGATTAGTGATCTAATCTCAGTCCCGATCATACAATCATATACTATCTCACTCCGAGAAACAGGACATCAGCCAACTGAGTGTCCTTTTTAATTTATATTTGCTCGAACAGTAATGGTACGTGTAAAAGGCTGCTTTTTATCCACAGACGAAAATTTTGCCGACCGATGGATCATGATCACTTATGCGGTCGTCGAAAGATGGAGACCAGCTATTTACATGAATATGCTCCAAGGCGGCCTTGTTTTTGTGTTTCTTGATGGCGGGAGATACGAAAACGTGATCGAGCTGCTCCGAGTTTTGGTCAAAGACGTAAGTATATCGTTCCACAGGTGGAATGTCGACCATTTCATCAAACTCAGTCAGGAGTCTTGTAAGCGGCGCAAACACAGACCGAGTCTGGATATACTCGTTGAAATCGCCGGCTGCAATTACCTTCGCTTTGGGATCGCGGTCAAGCATGCTTTCAATAAAATCCTGTCGCAAATTTCCAGTCCTCCAAGGTCCAAAAGGAGTAATCAGTCACTTACGGCCACGATAGCAACTTGTTGCCTGCGAGTGTCAACGGGTAAGTTGATAGGAGGTCTGGCATCACCTTGCGTCGAAGAACTGCCACCTTTAGAGCTGAGGTGGACGTTGATAGTATAAAACTCCTCTCCATTAGAAGTTTGCCAACCAGCTACAAGAGGCTTGCGTGTGGAGCGCCATGCTGGGTTTGTGGGATCAATGCGACCGGGATTCAGGCTTAGGGAATTAAACACCTGAATACGATATCCACTGGTTGTAGGGTGAACCTCACCTCAGCGCTAACCTGTGGGTGTCCTTCCTGACCTTAATGGAATCCAGGGATCCACCTACTGGTATACCAGGAATGAGCCTGAGCTTTTCTGGTCGATAACTAGGTGACTCTGGTCAAGACACAAGACAGCTTAGAGGTGCGAAGAGACTTACAGGAAAACTGTTCGGATATTTCCACCAGGAACCCCACCATCTTGTCCATCGACAGGGTCAATTTGAGTATAGTTGTACTTGACACCACTAATTCTTTCAACAGCATTGGTCAGAGTCATCAGCGTCACATCTGCTGCAACGGTCCCGTCGCTCTTCTCGCCAGAATTATCTTGGATTTCTTGGATGAACAGAATGTCGGGGGTTTTCAAAAGGTCGACTATGTGTGAAGCAACGTTTGGGATGTGTGTTGAGGTTGGTGCCATGTTTTCAACCTGCAGACAAATCAGCTCTAATCCAGGCAGAAATGCAAAATAGATCGAACATTATAGTCACCGAACGTCACGGTGCAGGGGTCATGGTCATTTGATGAAATTCTGGTGGGAGGGATTTTGTTCCTGGGCCTCGAAATTATCTGAGGAGCAGTCAAGGGAAGCACATAGAAAAAACCGAATCTTCGAGCGATCTCAGAAAAATCTCCGAGAGAGCCAGGACAAATGTGAGCTCACTGATACACGATAGGGCCTGTAATATCGGTCAAACCGACACCAACAGCAGTGGAAGGGTTCTTCGTTCCGTCAAGAGGAGAGCCTATGATGATAGTTTCAGGATTTCCGTCTGGTATACCATTGGGACCTTTGTTGGATCATGAGTGAACGAAGTTGACATGGGAGAGGTCTCCCTACCGAAAGTGATAGAAATCCCTCCGCGACCATTTCTACCGGTCACTGGCCAATCGCCATAAACCCAGAATTCCCCGAACTGGTTCTCGAAGTTGGTGGCAAAAGGCTTGCGAATGGTGACGATTTGTCCTTCCAAGCTTTCCCAAAAATCCATGCCGTAGAGATGGGGTTGTAGTTTGGCATTCACGGCGTCAATGCGGCTAACATTATTGGGGACTGAAAGAAAGCCATCATGTCCAACATCAAGGGCAGACAGATATCGAGTAGGTGGGCTGCGATCTCTCCCAAGTACGATGATAGGGAAGGTATTGTTTGGAGAGTGAACAACAATGTTGGTTGGAGAGTCGATTTCGGTCCCGAAGAGGTTGTTAGGGGAACTACTTGAACGAAATTCCTCGACCTTCCCGTCGAGACTGATCAAATCGCCCACATTGACTTGTTCAAGGACCGGAGCTGAGGTTGTGAAGACCTGTATGCCATGGGAAGCACAGATATCATGGGATTTGCTTTCTTCGAGGAGGTAGAATCCACTAGAACCCTGAAACACAACTGAAAAACGTTTTCTGATAACAGAACTGGAACTGTCACTCACCTTGGCAGTTACGATGCCTGTAACATTCTGCACAGATTGACCAGAAAGAGGGCTCAGGTATCGGCAGCCTTGAATATCGGAAATTGTGGTGCTCGAGATGGTTGAAAAGAGAGTGGTGGCAACTAAGAAAGAATAAAGCCGACCCATCGTGAAAACCATAGTGCCTTGAATAGGTTTGAACTGGGAACAAACTCCTCTGAGGATCTGTGTAAAGGGCTCATGTGTTTCTTAAGTATCTCGTGGGTCGATATGGGAGAGGTGACACCGTTGTTTCTGAAACATATGTGATCAAATCCAATGCCATTGGCTGGATTTTATCAACGTTCGCTCCCTGGTATCGAGGGTTGACGGTTCCCAGAGCCACGCCGGAAGCCTTGGCCAAGGTTGTATGATTTCTTGGTAGCTGATCACTGAGAATGGGCGCTAACTACCGTTGTTACTTCGTTGCTGTTCACGAGAATGGATCGCCACCGGCACCATGAGGACTTTGGGAGTACTTCGGGTGCTTGGTAGCCCTAGGTCTGATCTAGAATCGCAGCCTACTGACTAAATTTTTCCAGCACTCTTCTCATTCCAGATGATACTTTCAATGCTTATGCATGTGCTGTATTTAGGCCATAACTATACTTGAGGACTCTAAAAACACGATACAACGAGCTCCGAATTCCTCAATCTAGTCTTGAATGGCGGCATGACAAGCCGTATTCTGTTGGTCGCACTGTCCAACAGTCAGACCAGTACTCCTTCCAGCTTGTGAGTTGGCGAAGTCTGCACATTTGTTGTGTTGGATGTCACAAGAACGGCCAAGAGCAGCTCCAATGTTCAAGAACTGATCCGAACCCTCGACGATGAATCCTCTCCCACCAGCTGTGACCGCTGGTGCAGTCTTGTCTCCGACTAAAGCATGGTGATTAGCTAAGGGGCTCGGTAAAGCAGGCAAGGCGACGTACGAGCACCAGTGAACAATTGAAGGTTTAGACTCGAGTCCGAGGTGTCCTGGTTATCTGTCGCGCTACTCAAAGGTAGATCAGAAAGGAACAATAGAAGGCCTCCCCTGTGTACTTACCCGTTGTTATTGTCACCTTCTGATTCACTTGCGTTTGACCCATTGCTGCCGCTCGATCCTGCGACCGACGCGTTACCAGATCCAGCGTCTGTGGTATTTCCTGCATATGGGTCACCATCAGTATTGACTTTCAAACTTGCATCTGAATCAACACTACCGTTTCCGGCGTTGTTGGTTCCGGAATTTGTGCTACTTCCTGCATCCGAGCCTCCAACAGCAGCCTGAATTTCGGCTTCTGTAGCGTCTGGAACTAACAGATTTTGTGTAAAAATACAACCCATGGGGTCATTGGCATCATCGCATGTGTTTCCTGCTGCAGTCGGGTCATTGACGTCTCCTGGTTCAAAAGTACCGGATTGCAGGGCTTGAAGAGGATCGCCTCCAAGGGCTGCGATCTGTTTCGCAAGTTCGAGAACAACCTGTTTGTTTATGGAAGGTGCGTTATCGGAGGCGGGATCCTG
>Ga0157357_1000802_pt1 | contig 13263 bp, 12 predicted proteins | sample AttcapACBM1_FD_111485 | JGI IMG/M metagenome (GOLD analysis project Ga0157357, IMG submission 111485) | Fungus gardens microbial communities from leaf cutter ant in Botucatu, State of Sao Paulo, Brazil - Atta capiguara ACBM1 | ecosystem: Host-associated > Fungi > Mycelium > Unclassified ... | reverse complement strand
TCTAGCCTACTCTAAACAACTATGTGTTTGCCTTAAGATTAGTATATGTTATATATACTGTATGACATCATCCTTCCAATATGATTATGTGATTGTGACATCATCATGTGATATGTAACCAATGTGTAACGTCACACTAACCCTAACCCTAAGTTCCCAAAATAAAGGAAAAGAAACTAGAAATGAGAAAAGAAAAGAAAATATTTTAGAGTCTACCATCTTAAACTCTGATATTACCCCCCCTTCAAGGTTTTTCCAGAAGAAAAAGTGACTTCTATTTTTGCCAGTTCCTCTCCAACTTCCTTAAGTATCACTCCTCAAATTTTCCATTATTCCATCTATATAATATCTTCACTATATACTTCTCTGGTAACTCCCCCCTTCTAAAGTCTCTTTCTTCTGCCATATCCAGTTTCTCTTGCCTTCTTACTTCAGTATTTATCCTTTCTTTGAACTTCTCTACAATCTCCTTTGCATTTTCTAGATCTTCTTCCTTTTCCTATGAGACATGTTCTGCTATAAACCTCTTTTATCGCACCAAATACTTTAGTACTCCTTTTATTTTTTGTTTATTTAAAATTTTCTCCACCTCCCATTCTTCAACTTCCTCTACTTCTACTGGTTTCACTTCCTCTGCTTTCTATTCCTCTACTTGTTCTCTGTATTGTACTACTCAACTAATGTTCACTACTGGATATATTCTCATTGAAGTTGGCAATTGTAATTTGACCATATTAGTAGACACTACTTCCTCAATGATGTATGGACCAACATATCAGTCCACTAACTTCTTCACTGGTTGTTCCTTGAACACCAAATCATTTGTACTCAACATTACTTTGTCTCCCTTCTTCTATTTCTCAACTTTCTTTCTTTCTCTATCTGTCTGTCACTTCATTTCTTTCTGAGCTTTCCTCAATGCTGCTCCTGCCTCCTCTTGTACTTTTTTCATCCTTTCCACAAATTCCATCACCTTCTCCACCTTTCCTTTCTTTCTAATATCTGTTCCTATTCTCAACTCTTTCTCATAGTTTGCTATAAATGGAGATATCTTTATTGCTGAATATGCTTTATTGTTAACTGTAAACTCAGCTGATGCTAACTATCCTGGCCAATCCTTCTGTCTATGATCCATGAAAAACTAAAGATATTGTTCTAGTTCCTGATTCATTCATTCAGTCTATCTATCTGTCTGTGAGTGGAAGAATATTGACAACTTAGTTTCAATTCCCAGCATTTTATTCAACTCCTTAGTTAGTCCTGCTGCAAACTGTGGTCCTCTATCCAACACCACACTCTCTGATAACCCATGTAACTTCCACACATTGTCTCTAAATAACCTTGCCAACCCTTCTGCCAATGTTTCTTCTATTGTTGCCACAAAATGTGTTATTTTGGACAACCTATTGCAGACCACTAGAATTGCATCCTTTCCAGCTACTAATTGTAACTTTGTAATAAAGTCCACCATTAGGTGTGTCTATAGTTTCTCTGGTATCTCACTCAGCTTCAACTTCTCCACTAGTACCTCCACTCTGTTCTTCATTCTTTGATACATATCACAACCATCTACATACCTCCCAACATTCCTTGTTACTCCAGGCCACCAGTAGTTCCTCATTACCAACTCTGTTGTCTTTCATCTGCCTTCATATCCTACTACTGGTATATCATGATGTAACTGGATTATCTCTGCTCTTAACACCTTATCCTTTGATACATACACCTTTCCTTCCTTCAACACTAATTCTCCCTCAGTTTGCCACTCATCTCCTCATAACACTTTTACTCCTGCCTTCTTCATCTTCTCTACTACTCTAACTACTTTCTCATCCTTACTCCTAGCTTTTTTTATTTTTTCTACTATGTCTACTTTGGGTTCTTCTATTACTACTTCTGATAGACTATGAATCCATTGTTCTTTAATTAAAGTCTAGTCATTGTTATCATTCTCTACTTCTACTTTTCAGTCTGGTCTCCTACTAAGTCCATCTGCTTTTCCCATTTTTGTGCCTGGTACATGTGAAATCAAACCTTGACAGATATAGAGCCTAATGGGCTTGTCTTTAGTTTAACTTCTATACTTTCATAAAATATTTTAAGTTTTTATAATCTGTCCAGACTTGAACTTTGCGTCTTCTAACAAGTGTCTCCAGTTTTTTAGTACCCTTATTACTGCCAACATCTCCTTGTCATAAATTTCGTAATTCCTCTCAGTTTTATTTAGAGATTTTAAGAGAAATGCCATTGGCCTCCATTTTCCATCTTCATACTCCATTAATAATACCCCTTCTATTGTATAGTCTGATGCATCTACTTCCATCCTCATTTTTTTGTCTAAATCTGGTACTACTAACACTGGTTCTTTTATGAATTACTCCTTCAATTCCTTGAATGCTCCTTCCTGTCTTTCTGTCCATTCCCACTTCTAATCCTTTTTTACCATATCATATAATAGTCTAGCTATGGATGTGAAATCCTTAATGAATCAGTAATAGTAATTTGCCAATCCCAAGAACTTCTGTACATCCTTAACTCCTTTTGGAGCTAGCCAATCCAACATATCTTTCACCTTCTCTTCTTCTATCTTGATCCCTTCTGATCTGATTACTACTCCCAAGAACCTTACCTCCCTCACTTTCCACTTACATTTTTCTGGTTTCACATACAGATCATTCTCTGCTAATCTCTTCACTACCTCTTCCACTATCTCATCATGTCCTGCCTTCTTCTCTGTTTCCACTATTACATTGTCAATAAAACTCACCACTTTCCTAGTGTTAATTAAGTCCTGAAGGATCTCATTCATCATGGCCAGTTCAAATGACCCTTTTGGTGTTGTGAATGTTACCTTCCACTTGTCTCCCTCCTTTATCCATACATTATTATAGCCCCACTGTAGGTCTAACTTAGTAAATACTCTCTTTGTACCTATGTTTTCTATAGTGTCTAAAATTAAGGGTAAGGGGTAATTATTCTTAATTGTCCACTCATTTAAATACTGATAGTCTTATACCATATGCTTTTTTTCATCCTTCTTTCCTACAAAAAACACTGGTGCCATTTGAGGCAACTTTGAGGGTCTAATATACCCTTTTCTCAATTGTTCATTGATAAACTCACACACCTCTTCTCTCTCCTCCCTTGACAATGGATACACTTTCTCTTTCCTTAATACAAACCCTTTCTTTGTTTCTATCACATGATCTCATAGCTTTCTTGTAGGCATTCTTTCTAACTGGTTCTTTCCAAATACATGGACCTATATATGAAAGTATTCTGGTACCAACTTCTTCTCTTCTTCTTCTGATTTGGCCACTTCTTCTTCCTCATCCCAAATCTCCCATTCTTCTGCCACTTTCTTCACTTCTATCATTCTTTTCTTCTTGGGTTTTTTCTTCATCTTTTCTCTGTCTTTTCTTTGTTCCTTTTCTTCTTGCTTCTTTTCCTCTTCTTCCCTCTTTTTCTCTTCTTTCTGCCTCTGCCACTCTAACTTCCCTTGCTTTGGTCTTCACTGTTTCCCACACTCCTCTGGACATCTTGTCATTTTGACTTCACCTGTCTCCCAGTCAATTTCTAGATTATAACGGGCCAGCCATAGCATTCCTAATATAATATTCTACTTTTGCCCTCCTATCACATCTATTTCTATTCTCTTCCTATGTCCCTGATAATAGATATTGACTTCCATCATGTGCTCTATTGGCCTCTCCTTATTGAACATTTCATCCACATTTCTTATATATATAGGTCTTTCATTTTTTCAACTTAAACCCTTGCTTTCTTGCAAATTCTGACCTCATCACTAATCCTGTTGTCCCACTATCCAACAATGCCTCCACAGTCACTCTCTCCTATGTATCTACTTTTTCTAACTCAATCTTAACTGTCACTTCTCTTAGTCTTTTCTCATTGTCCAGGTCACAGCAGAATGTATTATCCATTACTCTAGAGAGTATTGTATACCTATTATTGAGACTTAATTGAGGAGTATCAAGTCTTGCTTTCCATTTAAATTGTCCTGTCTATTTTCTCCTTCACTCCCATTATTTTTATTGCCACTATATTCCAGTCTTCTTTCCTTCCCAGTTCTGTTCCCTGCTCTTCTATTCCTACCATTTCTAGCCAAATGTCTGAACCCTCTGCAGTTGTAGCAGTTCTTATTTCCCCAATCCACATCCATGGCATATAGGTTGTGTTGAGTGAACCCTGCCTTCTGATTTGGGCATACCATCACTATACTCATCCTCTCTACTCCTTTCATCAGAGCAGATTCTGTTTGAACCTGCTGTTGAGGTACCTCCTGCCTCCTTGGCCAAACTTGAGGCCATGGCAATTATTACCATTGTGCCTCTCCATTGTTTAACCTTGGAGCTAGTACTCTTTATCCCCTCAGTCTCTCTTCTTTTCTCCTGCTTTCTCTTTAGTTCCTATCTAATGTGATTGCTCTATTATACCATTGCTCAATTGAACCTGGCTACTACTCTGACTCCATAAGCCTCCAGCATATAGTAGTATTGATCCTTCTCTTAAATTCTTCTATTAATGGCCTTCCCTCATATCCACTTCCTCTTGCTACTCTTCTAAACTTCTGTATGAACTTCTCCATTGTTTTTCCTCCCTGTTCCAATCTGCTCAACTCTGCTACTTTTACTAATTTCTCATCTCCTCCTTCAAACTCCTTCCTGATCTCTGCTAAAAACTCCCCCACTGTTTCAAATTCTAACAACCCCCCTTCTAAATCTTCCAATGTATTTTCTTTTCAGACATCTGCCAATCCTCCTTGTATGTATGACAATATCCACTGAATCTGCTTCTCAACCACTACTCCCCTCATCTTCATCCTGATATATAATTTGTATGTTGTCACAAAATCTGAGACCTTTAATGAGGTCTCATCAAACACTTGTGGCCTTGCCACTTCTGTACTTCCTTCTCCCACTATTGCTGCTTCTCCTTCTATTCCTCTTTCTGCTAAAGCTTGAAGTTGAGCCTACATTGCTGCAAGCTACTCCTGTTGTTGCTGGATAATGGCATATAAGTCATATTGACTCATTTTGTAAAAGGGAGAGAGTACAATTGATGATGGTGATGATAATGGTAGTGATGGTGTGGACAGAGATAATGTATATAGAGGAAGAGTGGAACCTGTGCTGGTTTCGCTTTCCAACTTATACTCTGAAGAAGAAATCTCAGTATGTGATAGTAGGCCCTCTTCTTGTTCTGCCTACACATTCTATTTACTACTTCTTACTACCCTAATAAATTCTACATAATTTTGTCTTAAGAAAAACATTCTACTCTAAGCAGTGTTTTTAAGAATAACTGCTGTTCCTTTGCATAGACAGATCACAAGGGGACCTGTAACACAAGACTGATAAAAGAAGAAGGTATATAACATGTCCACAAAAGGTAATATGTCTGGAATGCACCAGTAGGCTTTAGTACATGCAAACAGCCAAGCTTTACCTACTTAGCTAGTATACCTCTTGAGCTTAGAGTCTTATCAAAGCTGAAAGTGGTAAACTCAAATAATTTTTATTTTATTTTTGATTTATTTTCCTTTATTCTATTTTTAGAACTAGGGTTAGGGTTAAAGTGACAAGATCACACTGTCACACATTAGTCACATCAGATGACATGGTCACAGTAATGGTCACAAGTCATATGATGCATGGAAAGATGTAGAAGATTCTGGAAGGATGATATCATACAATATGTAAAACACATGGTGATCTTAAGGCATATACATGGTTGTTTAGGGTAGGCTAGAAATAGCTTGCACAGACTATTAGGTATTAGTATATAAAATAGACAATCTTGTACAGAGTTCTCTATCAAGTTCTCTTATGTTAATCCAATACAAGGATCTTTCTTTTGACCAACTCTAAGGTTTTAAGATCATAATAGGTCTAGCTATATCTTCTTGACTAAAAGGCAGTATTGCCCTTTGGTCAAGAATGATAAGAGAATAAGTGAGAGAGGTCCTATGTTAGACAGTCTCAAGAAAAGGAATTAAGTTCTAATGTTACGATCTCAAGACCTTAGAGTGGGTTAAGAAAAAGAATCCTTGTATAGAGTTTACACAAGAGAACTCAATAGAGAACTCTGTACAGGATTGTCTACCTTATATATTAAAACCCCATGGTCCATGCTACTCTACTTCTAGCCTACTCTAAACAACCATGTATTTGCTTTAAGATCAGTATGTATTATACATACTATATGACATTATCCTTCCAATGTAATTATGTGATTGTGACATCATCATGTGATATGTGACCGATGTGTGACATTACACTAATCCTAACCCTAAGTTCCCAAAATAAAGGAAAAGAAAATAGAGATGAAAAAGAAAAAGAAAAAGAAAAATAGTTATTGTCCACTGTCTTCAACTCTGACAGTTTGAGTGTCCAAAATATTTGATCTATGGACTTTCTTTAGTATACAAAGGTTTGATAGAACAGAGTTCATTGTCTAGTAAATCTAGAAAGTGTTTGCCTTTAAAGTTGGATACCTAAAAAGTCATCTGCCAGTTTTTAATGTTATTGTCACATTTTTCTTTCTTGCTGAAGCTTCACAATGTTTTGCAGGAATGAAATAGAGTAAGATTGAACTTCTTCATATCTTTATCAACTGATGCATGAAGTGGCCAATTTTCATTACTTAGACAATCCCAGAATTCAATGGAATTGATAGAGTGTTTATTGAAATATGATCTGAGGTATTTTAAGATAATGATTGATTATAGTTGATAAGAATGGGTGGTTGAATCAAATATCCTTTGAGCTACATAAATAACATTGGTGATGACAATGATATAGGAGATATTAGGGATTTGGATAGCCTAACTAATCCTACATTTAATCATAAATAATTTTGCTTTGGTTATAATGACATTGATAGTATAATGAAGTGTCTTCTTGATTGGATTGGAGAAAGAATGGATATGAGTAATTGAAGTGGCAATGTTATTTTTGATGCTAGCATTAGAAATGACAATAACCATATTAGTACTTGATAACATTTTAAAGATAATTTTGTTGAGTTCTCAAAGATGAACACTTTTGCTTTGCTTGTCTTTGCAGTTTGCTTGATGGAATGAAAAGTGACTAGGGAAGGAATCAATTAGTCTAGAGCCAGGGAAAATTTTGCTATTTAAAGTATTAAATAAAGGAAAAATTCTATTGAGACAATTGTTCACATCTACAATAAAACTCTTGATTTTAAAATATTGTTTGTAAGTCATGTTTTTCAAAAAAAAAATGATGAGAACATGCTTTGTTTGCATGTCTGTTTTCAAAAAGAGATTTAATAGTATGGTTAGATAGAAGTGTAGCTATTCTGAGTTGTTGCTTTCCACTGAGTTTTTGAAGATGTAGATGAATGGAGATTAGGCCTGTAATGGCTTCAATCCCTAGAGTTGAAGATGTACAGAAAGTACCTAGAATCCATAAGACAGCTCTACATTGCATTTTTCTAAGCTCCTTTAGCAGATATGAAAGTGGCACTTTGTTAAAATGTCACAAATAAAAGCCATAAAGTGCAATAATAAGAAGTATGTATATTCTATATAGGAGATGTTTCTGATAAGGGAGAAGACCTGAAGTAGAGTTCCTAAGCATCTTCATGCATTTGACAGTTGACAATACAGTATCTTTAGGTCTAAGGATAGGACTTCTAAAGTAGCTGAGGTCTAGTAGAGGTGAGTTGAAAAAACTGTGCAATCTGGAAAAATGAAAAACTTCAGATTTTCCATGTTCTATGACTAGTCCAAACTATCCAAGCAAGAAAGCAATAATATTGTAACTACAAAAAAGATGTGAGTTCATTTTTTCAAAAGATTTCTCTTGAGAAATATGAAAAATAAGAGAAAGACAAAGTATAGAGAGAATTGTGGAAAGTAAAGAGCCTTGACCTACACTTACATCTATGTAGAGAAAGAAAGAAGTGAAATTGTTCCAAAGATATTGTGTTTTCCTACCAATTAAATAATTAAAAAAAAGGAAGAAATTTTTGAGTTGAACCCTGCTTTATCCAAAATAATCAGTAAAAGCCAGTGGTTGAGTGAAGGAAAAAATTGAGCTATGTCAAATGCTAATGTGCTTGTTTGGAAATTCTTGACCCATCCTGAGCAAATAAAGTGGATATGAAAGGACAAAAGACTACTCTTGTATTGAACAACACAAGAGAACTCAATATAGAAACATCTATCTTATATACTCAACTATGATAGTCTGTGCTACTACTTCCCCTAGCCCACCCTAAAGACCATGTGTTTGTCTTAAGACCAACATGTGTTCCACATATTATTATGATATTATATTTCTAGAACCTTCTATATTGTTCCCTCATATCATATGAGCATGTGACTCCTGTGACAATGTCACACTTTGTCTTCTTTGTCTTCTACTCTTCAATAAAAAATAAGAGAAAATAAAGGAAAATGAAAGAAAAATAAAATAAAACCAAGTCTATCATCTTCAATTCTGACAATATCTCCACAACCAGTGGACCTATTTTCACAAACTAAGTTGCACTGTAAAGCCCCTCCAAATGAGAGCTATTTATCATATATGGGATGTACAAAAGTAACAACAAAAAACCAAGATATCAGGTCATTAGTAACTGTAAAATCTTTGTTTGCTAAAATCTCATGAACAACTGGACAGATTCACACAATTAAACTTGTATTGGAAAGTGCTCATGAAACTGTTCCTGATGATATATAATATATAATATAACAATAAGTATTTATAGAGATACAAGCATATCAATGTAGTGACATAATTAGTTACCTTTTAAAATTAGCCTGAAAGCTGCTATGACAGATGACAGCTCCCACCAGGTATGAGTTTTGATCATGTGATGGCAACAGCTTGTATACTGACCATCACTCTTTTGTATATATACTTCTGTGTCTAAGGACTAGACCTCAGACTTAATAATATCAATTATTTCTGTTGATATTACTCATTATCTATTATCATTATTTCCTTATACTGAACCTCTGAAACACTATCAAGTTCAAGCATCACAATTAGTAAGTAGCTTAGTTGTGATAGTACAAACTTGTGAAATAACCTTAGCTTTAGCTTATATGCTATGTTGTCTATCTGTCACATGGTCACAATTTCCAATGGAAGAAAGAAGTTCAAAATAAAGTGAGTACTAATTGGTGTGTCACCATTGAATACTGGGGATCGAGTTTAATAGAAGTTATCTTCATCAATTATCAAACTAGAGAATTACAGTGTAACTACTAGTCCTATATACAAAGAAATTCTATAGGAGATACTTGGGGTTTTGGAGGTATAGCCCCTATTGCCCCAAGCTGAGGTTTTAGTATTGAGATACTGATAGGAGTACTACTCTGCTATGAAAGACCAAGTCAGATAAGAATACCTCCATTATGGAAGATGGAATCTCTAGATTGTTGCACTACTATTATGTAAGTATGTTGCAAGGAAGGTGGCTACTGTAGGAGATAGGCTTTTTAGATTAGATGTTGACAAGGAGTATCACTGTAAGGATGTGTTTTTTGGATAGGTGGACTTGGCATATGACACCTATAGATAATACTTTCTCTCTCATCTACACTTCCTAACCTCTTCCAGTACAGATCATCTTTCTTTATTCCCCCTCAGATGTTCTCACTGGTTTCTTACCAACTTCATGAACTTCTATCCCAATATTTGAGAATTACCAGTATCTAGAATAACTTGCTTAGCAGTTTCTATTTCAGATAACTACCTTAGGTAAAATATCTAGTATATAAACTTGGTATAACTTAAGACTCAGAATTAAGTCAAACTTAACTAATGGTCTGTACTACACTAAACCTAGTTTATCCTAAAGAACATGTATTCTATGATATTCTATATGACATATGATTGTGTGACTATGACTTGTGACAGTATTATGTGACATGTGATAGTTATATGTAATGTCACACTAAATCCTAATCCTAAATCCAAAAATTAAATTAAAAAGAAAATGGAAATAAGAAATGAAATGAAAATAAATAGAGTTCACTATCTTCAACTCTGACAAAACTAGTAGTTTATATTGTACTAGCTTTATTCTGAAAATTAACCAAAACTAGTACTAATTCCTAGTATTAGCAATAATATACTTTGCTATCTTCAGATAATCCCAATCATCTAAGTTTACTGAAAACCTCTTTCAAAATATATGACCAGTGTGAGTCATAGAGATATAGCATATAAGCTAAAGCTAAAAGTCATTCTAACCTTGTCTTCTATGTTCTTGGATAATATATAACTGACTTATTTAGACTTCTGAGATATCTCATTGAATCTTAGATAACAAGGTATGAACTGTGTCTAACATAACATTGGAACTCAATTTTCTTCTTTGAGACTGCCCAATACAAGGCCTTCTCTTTCTATTTTCTCTTATTCTCTTTTTCATTTTCAACTAAGAGCAATACTATTCTTAGTCAAAAAACTAACTAGACTATAAGCTTAAGAAAAGAATAGTTGTATACTAGAAGTGTGATTATGAATTTCAGTGACAAAACCCAAGCTATTGGCTAGATATACTCATTATTGAAATAGATGGTATTGATTAGCATATCTGTATATTTTCATATATCAACTCTATACTACAGATCTACTTGTAATTTGTATATATAAAAGAACAATAGAAGTTCTTAAGATACTATCTAGAATAATATATTCTTCTTAGAATAAAATCATTTACATTTCAATTAAAGCAGTAGTTAGTAATCAGAATAGTTCATAAATAGTATGAGATAGGATAAAAGGAGGGACTACTAGCATTTACAGAGATTGAGTCAATCTTATCAGAATCATAAATGATAGACTTAACCATTTTTATTTTTCTTTCTCATTTTTATTTTCCTTTTATTTTCTATTTTGGAACTTAGGATTAGCATGATGTTACAAGTGACAGTTACAAATTGTCACAAATTGTTATATGACATGACTTGTTGTTACATATCAGTCATAGTTATATAATGCTGTTACTGTCACAATGTTATATGATTATATGCCATAATAGAACATAGTAAAAGGTTCTAGAAGGAATGATGTCACTACAATATGCTTAATACATGTTGACTTTAAGGATAATGCATAGCCTTTAAAGTAGGTTAATGGTACTGTAACATAGACCAGTAACTTAGTATATATCAGGTAGACAGTTCTGTACTAGAAACTTCATCAAGTTCTCTTATATTACCTAATATAAGATTCTTTCTCATTAACTCACTCTCAAGTCTTTAAGCTATAATATATAGATAGTGCCTTTTCTCTGCAGAGTGTATCCAATGTGTCAGAGTTGTAAACATTGGACTATATTTTATTTACTTTCTTTTCATTTTCATTCATTTTTTATTTAGGATTAAGGTTTAATGAGATACCATAGTTACAACTATCACAAACTTATCACATGAATGTGTCATGAAAGTTATAGTCACATGATCACATGGTCACAAGAGAACAGATAAAAGGTTCTGAAAAGAATAATATCATATAATATGTATAATATATGCTGATCTTAAGGTAGACATATGGTCATTTAGGATAGGCTAATCACAGTAGTAGTATGGACCATTAGTCTGGGTATATAAGGTAGACAATCCTATATAAAGTTCTCTATCGAGTTCTCTTGTATAAACTCTATACAAGGTTCTTTTTATTGACTAGCTCTAAGATCTTTGAATTGTAACACAATGTCTATGTGGCTATTTCCAAGTGAAAACACATATTTTTGCAAACTATCCTAGGTTTGCTTATAGTCCCTTAATTGATCTATTTTTATTAAGTGAGGACTTTGTTGAATTTTTGAAGGAGTATCCAAGTGCCTTTGCTTTCTCTCTTCAAAAATAATCTCTTTCTCCCTCTAAGCCTCCATAAGTATTCAAATGACTTGCTTTTCTGTTTCTGTAGATAATTTTCTTAGTTTTATCTCTCTCAGTTTCTTTTGACTTTATATTCTCAGTATAAAAAGTCTGTTTGTGAACTTAGATGTATAATTAGTAGGTTGGTTATAAGCAATCTTTTGTTATGGTGCACTTGGACTTGAACATTTCTCTTTTCTTTTTATCTATTTTTCTTGATTTAATATTTCTTTTGTTTTGTTTTTGTTTTTTTTTGTTTTTTTGGTCAATAAAAGGCATATGACTGCAGTCACATGACATAATATAATAGGCCTAAATTCTAAAAGAAGAGGCTGGAAGGATGATGTCAAGGTGTATGTCAACAGCATGTTTATCTCATAGTATACACATTGTGTACTCATGGCTGATACATGGACACTAGGGTAGGATTATTTATCATTAACACAGACCATGTGTACTGGTATAAGTAGTGTAGGAATGCATCAGGGACTCCTTGTTAAGTTCTCTTGTGATCCCCACAAGATACTCAGCTTATAAGTTTACTTAGTGGTCTATTGGTTGTCTTGACTAGTGGTTGCAACAACACCTTGATTTCTATTGATTCTAATAGAGTCTTTCTTTGTCCATGAGGGAGGTTTCTGTCTTTTGAGGGAAAAAATTGTAGGCTACTTATTGTAAATAGTCTGCCATGGACTATGATCAAGCACCATGTAATAAACTGTTGACAAAAAATAACCTAAAGTTAGGGCTTTGGAAGACAAACTCTGACAATAGGAACTTGTTGAGTTTTCTTATAATCTTCATGAGATTATGCTGTGAAGCATCTAAGTCATTACAACTGGTGATCACTACAATATATAAGCTACTTGGTTATTATGGCTAGTAGTTACTCATATTATGATTACCATCAAAAAAATTCAACAACTTCTCGGATACACGCTATTTATATTCCAGGAAAATCCTATCATGAGGCTATAAAGACATAACCTTAGAAGAAAAGTAATGTTATAAGTTTCACTATCTCATGTTGACTCCATTTCCATGCACCCAACCACATTGCAGTATTGGGATATATAAATAGCCATCAGTCATAGTTAATTCTTAGCTTCATCCCGGTTTAGTATACACCTTTAATTTGAACCCTAGCTTTGTAGCAATCACCTGACACGATAACAATCCAACAAAGTGACAGGTTACATCCACTTTCAATTGTTCATATATTTACCTATGATATCCCACTTCGTTTAAGAACACTTAATTATATCTGCTGCCTAATGCACAAGCATGTGAGTAATGGAAATATACATGAAATTCCAATGGCGCACCTTCTCCGCAAGGGCATATACAGTAGACTGAGTATGAGCAGAGATTTGGAT
>Ga0157357_1000801_pt1 | contig 13267 bp, 12 predicted proteins | sample AttcapACBM1_FD_111485 | JGI IMG/M metagenome (GOLD analysis project Ga0157357, IMG submission 111485) | Fungus gardens microbial communities from leaf cutter ant in Botucatu, State of Sao Paulo, Brazil - Atta capiguara ACBM1 | ecosystem: Host-associated > Fungi > Mycelium > Unclassified ... | reverse complement strand
AAGTTTGAAGAGTATATAGCAGGTGAAGATGAGACGGTATCTCATTTGGGTCTATATTCAAGCTATGTGCACCAACCAATTGAAATTGTACAGAGTTCATTGATCTTTCTTCCTTACATTTTGGCCTCTCAGCCTCATTCAGGGTAAATGCACATGACCCTGTGTATCGAAGAGTCCTCAGACAAATCTGTGTAGCTGATAGTAAGGACCTTGTCGCTTTGACTCAAGCTGGAAAGATCCCACCTTGACTATACGTGGGGGAAAGATTACCCTCGTTCTTTCCCCTGTTGAGTGAGTCTCGTTGAAAGCCTGAACAACAAGGTGCTTTTCGATGTCTTCATCCCTGTCCGGTGCACCGACTGGTTCACCAGGTCTGATTGAATACAAGACAATAATGCCTCGTCATTGTTCCCTGTACTCGTTCGTTCTTCCGAACTTGGCCTCCTATGTATCACACTCTCCCATTTTCTCCAAGTCTATAACGCTGAAATCTAGATCTCAGTTTTGGTTCTCAAACTGAAGAGTACATCCACGCGATTACCTCAGTTCCTGGTTAACGCCTCACCCACGCCTGTGATCTACATGAAAATCCATATTTGAAATACCCTTTCATACCGATTCTCCAAGCTTGTGTCCTCGATCGTGGACTCCTTTCGATCAGTGATCGTAAAGTTTGCTCTACTCCCATTTCTGGTCGGGCTCGATATTCATACGACACATTTTTGGTTGGGAAGATCACCACAGAGCATAATGACAGATCCAGATCCTTCCCTTCCCGCCAAAAGAGGCGCTTACGTGCATTCGGTTCCGCTTTTAAGGTCTTCATAGCTCCGCTAAACAAACTGAGCTGGCTTTGGCTTGAAGTTTCCAGACACTGTCTAGACCGACGTCGGAGTAGAATGGCATTCTTGAACTCTCTTCACCCTTCATTTTATGGAACAACATGTCGAATGCAAGATTACTCGACAGCCAATTGTTCGGCAAATTTCGAGCTTCGAATGATAATGACGATTCAACAAAAGGAGACGAACTCCGCGAGGGTTGCTTTTATCTAGTTGTTTTGAATTCAGAAGGCTGTGACCTTGACTGGATCGAATTTTCCATATTTCTAACGCCTTCAGAAGCTTAAAAATTTTGTCCTGCTGAGTTCCTACGTGATGAACCCAGAACCTTCTGGAGGAAACTCTGTTCAATGTGTTCCGAGATCTCTGGTCCAGATTGTTCCCAAATCCAAAGACCGCTGATGGTTCACTAGACCAAGATGATTTCTGCATGAGCTGAGTTGTCCCGTCTTGGTCGAGTACACTGATGCCGAGTTCCATTCCTTTCAACTTACATAGAAGATTACAACTACGACAATTACGACTACAACTGCCCGTTCCTCTTCAGCTTGTGATACCGTACGTGATATCGCCTTTCCTTTGAGCCTGATCTAAACTGAGCGTATTCAGATAGTTTACTCTAAATATTCAGTGTTTTAACTGTTGTTGCCTATCCCAGCATTACCGGTCGTGTACAAAATAGGTGGATGCCTTAAGCCTACACACTTCCATAAAGGAGAAGAAATGAGCATACAAAGCATAGCAAATTTAACGTGGTCATTCTGAGGATCCATCTCTGACAGGGTAGAATATACGACGTCAATGTATTGCATAAAGCTACATATAGCAGGAGGATTCTGGATAACCGAACTTTCAGACAGCAGGAGGCTTACTGCCAGGTGTGAAGGTGTATGTCAAACCACATTTTCCACAATATTGACGATCCTTGTGGAAGGCCATCTGTAACAGAGATAAGAAAGGCTCCCGCTTTGATCACTGTTGAAGACATACAAAGATACCAGCACCACACTCAGCGGAAGGGCACTCGCGACGGAGGCGTTTAATCTTGCCATCGGAGTCGACTTTGTAGTACTTCAAAATAGACATTTTAGCCTTCTTACGCTTGTGCTTGATTTTCTTGGGGGTCTGAGAAGCGAAATAGGTTCCACACATCATGAACAAAAAAACAAGCATGCATACGTTGTAGGTCTTCTTCTTGCGCTTCTTAGCACCGCCGCGGAGACGAAGGACAAGATGAAGGGTAGATTCTTTCTGGATATTGTAGTCGCTTAGAGTGCGACCGTCCTCGAGTTGCTTGCCAGCAAAGATCAAACGTTGTTGATCAGGGGGAATGCTAATAGGATTAAAAACAAATGTCGATGAATGAAAGAACACCAGCCTACCCCTCCTTGTCCTGTATTTTGGCCTTGACATTATCTATGGTATCCGAGGACTCAACCTCGAGAGTGATGGTTTTGCCCGTAAGGCTGCACAGATGGTGAGTATGGGCAAGGAAATCATTCAGAGCAACCCACGTCTTCACGAAAATCTGCATTCTTCAACCGACGCCTCCGTCTGTCCAACGAAATAAACGGTGGAGTCTTTGACAAAAGCAACGCGAATGAAGAGCGATGAATTGAACGTGAGTAATCTTTGTGCTTTGTCATCTGTGTATGGTCCGTGCACATTGCAGGATAAGGTTTGATGAATGTGAGTGATGACATAATACGCGTCGTCCATTTCGTCACGCGTCAGTGTGTCCGCACCTTTCCTTATTAACAACAACAACATGGATTCTGATACAGATGCTCATATGTCTGATGCAGAAGTATTACCAAGATTTTCCAAGGGAAAAGGAAAGGCCGTCAATTTATCTATATCAGATTCAGAATCCCTTCCCTGGTATGGATGCGCTATATATTGAAGAGAGCTTGACTAATGAAGACAGGGTGGAGAAATACAGACCAGTTACGCTGGATGATGTTGTTTCGCACAAGGACATTACAAGTACAAGTAAGAATATTAATAACCTTCACTTTGCTCTACCAATGTGTTGATCCGACGAACCTAGTTGAAAGATTCATTGAAAAGAATCGCCTACCCCACTTACTATTTTATGGACCTCCTGGGACTGGTAAAACGTCGACGATTCTTGCTGTTGCAAGACAAATATATGGTGCTGATTACAAGAAACAAATTCTTGAGGTAAATGAGACATTCGTCCCGAACCCGAAATTAGGCTAACAGAGTTCCAGCTGAACGCTTCTGACGATCGTGGAATCGATGTTGTCCGAGAACAAATCAAGCAATTTGCCGAAACGAGGACACTCTTTTCCAAAGGCTTCAAACTCATTATTTTGGATGAGGCGGATATGATGACACAAGCTGCTCAGGCTGCCCTTCGCCGAGTGATTGAGCAGTATACGAAGAACGTTCGTTTCTGTATTATATGCAACTATGTCAACAAGATTGCCCCTGCAATTCAAAGTCGTTGTACCAGATTTCGGTTCTCACCCTTGCCAATACCGGAGGTTCAAAAGCGTGTCGATAGTGTTGTCGAAGCAGAAAAGTGAGTTTCAACGCGGGTTGCTTCATACACAGGCCTAAGGCTGGCGCCCTCTATCAGAGCTTCTCTAACTGCGGATGGTAAATCTGCTTTACTCAAGCTCTCGAGGGGCGACATGCGACGAGCCCTGAATGTCCTCCAGGCTTGTCATGCTGCCTACGACATTATTGGGGAAACTGAGATTTACAACTGCACCGGCAACCCTCATCCCTCTGATATTGAGACAATTGTTAATTCAATGTTATCCGATGAGTTTACAGCATCATATCAGAGTAGATATTTTGTTTCGTCCTTTGTTATCATTGAGTTCTAACAATATCGGTTTGTCTAGTGATTTCAAGAATGAAAACAGAGCGCGGCATGGCGCTTCAAGACCTTCTCACTGGAGCTTATGACTATGTTGATACGCTTGAGCTCAAGCCACACGCAAGAATATACCTCTTAGATCATCTTGCTTTGACAGAGTACGACCTGGTTCATCTTGACTCGTAACGTCTAACTGACAGCAGCTGATGTACTTCCACACTGTCTTCAGGCACCGTTTGTCGACTGGTGGTGATGAGAGGATACAGCTTGCTGCTCTTCTCGCGGCTTTCAAGACCGCAGTGGATTTGTCTGCCAAGAATTAATCTTTTTTGGAGACTAACTGATACGCTCGGCTAGGCGTTATTTCCTTTTACTGGGCTGATTCCAGTTTCGCGGGACTTATTGTAACTTCTTGGTGATTGATCGTTGTGATTGGATCTTTCTCTTGATATCCTTACCGCTAAACCAACCTTGAACCGAGCAATCATTTTTTTCGTATTGGATAGGCATGCTAACGACTGAGCCTCAATCTCTCCTGTGGCGATACTGTCCTTCGTTCGTGCTTCTGTCGAATTCGCTCCTCTTTTTATCCTTCCGTAGAAAGAGGGGTGGCAGTATCTTGATACAAGGGATACCATGTGCGTTAAGATCTAGTCGTCGACTACCAAGCTTCACCGAAATTTTTTCAACTAAAAGAACTTCTCCGGGGGTCGTTTTCGAAATGTCGAAATACAGAGACCATGTTTGTGCCGCCGGCCCCGCATGAAGTGCTGAACTTATCCATCAGTCAGTCCACAATCAACTTGCATGCTGCGCAACTTCCAACAGTCAGAACATGTCATATCGACTTCTACTTCAGCGACATCTCAGTGCCGATGCAGATCTTGAGCTGTCAGCACTGCCAAGAGGAACATCTAACCAACTCTGAAGCGATCGGAAATCCACCTGAAGTCTAGCACTTTGATCCCGATCTCAGATGCCGAAGTCATGCTGAGTCAAACTGACCCTAGGTGAATGTTTTCGAGTCCAGCATCCGCAGCAGAAGTCTTTAGATCAACTGTGACATGATTATTAAAGATTACTAAAATAAGAGCTAGTACATGATGGTAGGAGAGAAGCAGCGTCAGTTGTGTATGGTTACAAAATGCAATGTGGTGTTGGAGTAATATGGTCAGTCAATAATCTGCAAAACCAGTGAGTATGAACGTTCTCAAGGGGGTTGGAGGTATGAAAAGAATGTTAGCCAACAAAAATAGATCCGAAAAACAGGCGAATACACAGGCAAGTACCCAAGAATTCAGCTAAAGTTTTACACGGAGTAGACATTCGTACATGCGAATAGAGTGCAAAGGATGAAGAGAACAATACAATCAAAACCACAAGTCAGTTTAACTGACCAAGCAAAAAGAAAAGAATAAACTTGGAAACCGAACAAAAGAAACATGATTGAGACAGATTACAAAATGGAGGAATAAAAGTCTATGATGACTGGGAAAGAGAAAAGGAGGATCCAGATGAAAGATATTCAGCAGCATTGGCATTGATGGCCTCATAAGCCCGTTCGACTTCAATCCTTTGGAAACCTACCGTGGGTCGGCACAAATGCCAAGTAGATGTAAAAGCTACATACGAATATAGGCACAACTCTCAGAAAATGTGTGCAGAGCTAGGCGACCAAGATCTAGATGGTGCTTGAGAATGTCCTCACTCGTGGAATTTGACCATGTTGGGGTTTCTTTCCGTCTTGAGATCTCATTGATGAGAGCGGTACAAGCGAGATGCCAAAGCGCCTGGGAGTTATTCAGAATGAGTTGAGAGGGATAAAGTCGGGGATACTTACGCCATAGATCGAGTTGACGGCACCTAGAGTACGCAAATCAACTCCCTTGTGAGAAACCATGTCAGAAGCTGCCATGATGCATTTCTGATTCGAAATGACATCAGCGTAAGAGAAGTTACTATGCAACTTGATTATCGCAGCATTTATCAGGCTATGGATCAGTAAGAGTGTTCGCATGTTAGCGGTGTTGGACCCAGACTGAGATAGATCAGGAGTCTTTGTTCTAAGAATCCCTATGAGATTGTCAATTGAGCGGAAGGAGTTCCAGAAGGCCTCGCTTTCACGTTGTCCCATACCTGATTTTTTTCAGATTAATGGCACCTCGCTAATTGTTGGAATTACTCACTTGGAGTCCATTGCCCCATCAAATACGTCGCTCTATGACACAAGATAGAGGCTTTGGCGAGCAAAGCAATGAGTGAGGTCTCATTCCTGCTAGGCGTTGGGTTTACGGCCCCTGATAAGAACCGCCTGATGGTGCGGTTCCCATGAATTTCGGCCGTTAAACATCCCTATAATTGATTTAGCTATCAACTGTAGTTGCACTGGAATGGGAGTTACTTACATTCCTGTAGTCGTAACTGTCAAATGGCCAAGGGGTGTCGATCTGTAGGCCTGTTACCTCCAAAGCACCACACATGCTGCCTGCAGGATCAAGAGCAAGGGAAATCATCTTGTGAAGAGACAAGACCGCCCAAAATCCATTGATTTGTTCCCCTTCTTCTATTATAGTTTGTGGGCCGTGTTGGTGGTAGACAGGTAACATATCATTATTGACACCTAGGAGAGACAGTGGCGGGCATTGAGACGACCGTAGCCGGTGCATCTGTGCAGTGAGCATCAAGGACACTGCAGACCCAAGGCGAGCCTTGGCCTCCAGAAAACGAGCGGTGCGGAAAAAGTAGGCGGCCAGTAAAACATCTGCCTGAATGGTGTGCAAAATTCGTTTCGGATGTTCACCGAGGGTATCTGTGGCAACATGGTGTAGTGCGCGGATTAGAAGCGCGCGTTCGTCAACTCGAAGCGATTTGGGCTGTGATAGATGGGTACCCCATAGATAAACAGTGGTCAAAAGAGCTGGAGTAGGGCGCTGAGGATGACCGAATGGTTGAGCAAGAAGCGCAGAACGATGGAATGTGAAGACGTCAAGGAAGAAGCCAAATTCAGTAGCATGTAGCAAGAACGAGTCGATGCTGGGCGAAAGGTGAATTGAAAGATAAAGCCTGTGACGGGAGACTTACAGGGAGGGAATAAGCACAGATGGTGGCTCCTGCCAGGCATAAGATGAATAAAGCAATCCCTCACCAGTGGAATCCAGACATACCTCGGTGTTGGAGGTAGGAGATAATGATATCAATGGACGGGAGGGAGAGACGCTCGAGCCTATATATGAAGTCATTGACTCAAGAGCTGTGAAGTTATACCGATGCCTACCAGAGGGGTGAGTCGATGTTGTCGATGCAGGGGAAAAAGGACCAGGCCGGGGAGGCTCTGGGACCGGCGGAGAGTGGGACTTCTCTTTGAAGCGCCCATAGGGATCGTACAAGGTGATAGAAGGAGATGTGAAACCAGGGTTTTCGAGCTCAACAATACGAGCCCGAAGTGTGGCGATTTCTTCGGTGAGCATTGCCATCTTTGACTTGCCCTGACCATTATCCCATTCGCATAGATCAGCCTTCGGGTTTTGTATGCATGGACCACACTGTGGATGTATGCCGTCACATTTCTAGAAGAGATGGTACGTCAGACGGAGAAACGGGATAAGAAAGTAGGACACACGATCTTGAGAGTTCTGGAGAAATAAAACTGGATGAACTGGATGGTAGGTGACACAGCATTGAGCTCACCTGCACACCGAGCAGGCTTTTCCCCGCTTCAATGGCTTGGACGCTGCAGAACGGATAGGTCCAGAGCGAGGACTCTTTGAAGATTCGGCGACCATCGCACAGATTGTAACAGAGACGCTCAGGCGGATCAACTGAGGAGGAGCGGAGTGGCAGGCATTATATAGACAGCCACTAGTCGGCGGCTCATCTTCCGAATGACGATAGAGTCAAAGTATTGAGAAGATCTCACAGCCTCTCAACTCGTTATGAACTTAGTTCAATTGAATAACCGATTCCGGTCACGTGGATGTGACTTTTATGGTAAGCTAAGGATCTACACTATGAGAACCGGAGTATCTGGCAAGGGAAGCATGGAGTTTCCTGGATGTGGGCGTGACAGCGCAGATCCTGTCGAACCACCTGTCGAACCACTCGCTCTAGATGCCTCAGAATTTCGACATGCTCTGTAACTACCAAGCCTTGCTAAACTCAGTTCCAGTTTCGTGCAGTGAGTACTCCGAATTTGTGATAGCAAAACTGCGCCCGGTTCTATCCGAGATCCCAAGATTTTCTACATCTCGACACAATTTCCACGTTAGAAGCACTTACACTTGTGTCTTGTTTCGCATTCGTTCAATAGCACGCAAAGGACTATCGCACTTGTAAGTGTGACGTGACGTCACCTACGATCGCAACCTGAAACTAGCTGTTTTACATGTTGAATGGTTAACCATTCGACTGCTAAATACGTGCGTTGCCAAGGATTGACCTGTCGTTACATGCCCAATGACGTATCATCGCTCCCAACAAGGATCATGGGTGCTCAGACAATTATTTGGACCATCATCAGTCCAACACTGGTCAGAGCGGCAATGACGAATCACTTCCAATAGGGAGGCCAAATTTGGTACCGAGCTAGCCTTGCCTCGTCAAGCACAGCTCATGACGTCGTCTACCGTGCCTTGTCCAGTCATTTTGGCTCGAGACAAGCTTTTACAGTGTCAGTGTTCCAACACTGAGCATCTGACCTACTCGCCCCACCTCTTTTATTCCACTTATTCACCGGCGGCATTCAGCCAAGGATAAGAAATACACGTCTAATTTTCGATATCGGCCATTATCCTCACCGTTAATACCTCATGACCGGTATCTGTAATGTACCTACTTTTTCTCCGTGGTCTGCATCTAATCATAATGCACAGCCACAAGTGGCTAATTTAATGCAGCGTGGTGTGTATTCCTGTAATGGGCAACTGTTTGAATCTAAAATAGTGCAGGTCACGTTCAAGCCGAGAACTCTCGATTCTGCGTATAGTTGCCACGCAAATATGCCCTGTATTCAACCTGACTCCGCTTGAATCATCGCATACATCTAGAGCCCCCCGTTCTTGGTGACTCTACTACCTTCCGATCACAGAGCTGGGCCCCTCGGGCTTGATAATAAATCTTTGCACGATCTCGTGGAGTGGGTGACCAGCCCCTAGGCACTGTATATCTTTCTGACATATCAATGGTAGTTGTAACAAAACAAGAAACAACACATCGGCAATGAGGTATAGATATAGACCTTGAAAACAAAATCATGGAGCCTCCACACTCCCTCTACGTCTGTACCATGCTTGACCACATTTGACCGTGCCTAATCACGCCTCACAGAATAAAAAATGGCCATTTTCATGCCTCCAACCATGCCTACTCTTTTGGACCCACACTGGACTCGTGCTTGTTCCATGCTATACCTACGGTAGTATGAAGCTAGTTCATACTACCCTCGCTACCGATCACACTAAATTTTAGGTATCAACGGTACCTAGTTTCCTCATCGTGCCGAATACGAATTCCTCATTATCGTACGACTAAGTCGCATGCCGGATTGATTTCAGTTTCGACGTCAACTTTCATCATTTTGATGCATGTTCTTCACAGATTATGACTAATTCAACATAACAATCTACATCCAAGTCTCGATCTCAAATATTATACAATGTGAGAATAAAAGATGCCTTTTTCTGGCATATCAATGCAACTGTCGGTAAAAGTGTGGACTAGCCCAACGAACTTCCTTACTTCAATCGAGCGATGAAAAAGAACATGAAGTATGTGGTTGTCTCTGGGAGCTATATTTAACGGTAATTTGATCGAGTCGAAAAACTTCGCCATCACTAGTGGAACCGCCTCCATTTAACTCATTATAGCATCAATAAAGCAGAAATATCCATCAGAGTCAAAGAGACTGTTGCAAGTTCTATATATACTTTCTTCTGGTATTATTATCTTCAGTATAGTTGAGAACCAGTGGGACAAAGTAAGTGAGAGCATTGGTTAATATGTAAACCAAACAGAATCATCAAACCATTATTGAAAGTATGATATACTAATTGACACCCATAGACTTCTGCTTGAAGTAAGAACCATGGTTACCATATTTAGTCTAATAAGAGTAGAACATGAGTAAGCAGCATATAGACTGCACATGGGCCTAACAAGTTGCTATGTATCATGATTAGTCATGCTGTGCTAATCACAGTCATAATCATAAGTATAAACAAGTGAAATGTTAATTCAACAGAAATGATTGAGCAAAAAAAAAGATATTCCATAATGAAATAGAGATGTCCTGCATATAAAGGAAGGAAAATACAAAGAGAGAGAACAAGAAAGATATGTTGCAAAGTATTCTGCTTACTAAGCATATGGTCTGTGATCAGTAGTACTAATTAGATAGTCAATGTAAAATTTTTGCATAGGTTGAACTACCATCAATACTACTTATCTCCTATTGTTGTTTATACTTCTCCAGCTCTCCACTATAGTATTCACTATAAATAAGTGGTTGCCAGTTGTTCACATTGTACCATGCTGCTATACATTCTATTTCTTCTAATAGATTATGGGCCCTAGTTGCCTTGATCTCTAGTTAGCACTTTTTAGGCTACTTTCTATTGATAGAAAGAACTTGACTAACTCTATTAGTGAGCTGACACCTTGTCACTTCTAGGCCTGTTATGGATTAAGCTGATCCTAAATTGCTCCATGCTACAGAATCCTCTTACATCTTACATATGCTCATGGCTTATTATTAGTTAGGTTGAACATTTGTGTTCTAGCTAGCTGCATTTGCTTCCTAATTCATGCTAATTATAACAATAACCAACTTTGTTGCTATTTTTCTCAAACTTACTAGTCTTTCTAGAAAATCCATGTTAAATCAACTCTTGCTCTTATCATCTATCTTAGGACTGTTTTTACTACTGAAGATATGCTAAACACTTTAGTACTCTCTTTATCACAAAATGAACTACTTACTTATTTGTAATATCTGAACTTTAGGTATACTCTCAGAGGTTCAGGAGTGATGAAGATTAATACAAATGTCAATGATAATGAGAGATAATAATTGATAATAATTGATATTGTTAAGTCTGAGGTCTAATTTTCAGACATAAAAGTGTTGATATGAAATAGTGATAGTTTGTGTGCAAGCTGTTTCCATCACATGATCAAAACTCATACCTGTGGCTGTCATCTATCATAGTAGATGTCAAGCTAATTTTAAAAGGTAACTAATTATGCCACTATATTGATATGCTTATATCTCTATGAATACTAATCTCTATATGATGTATGATATATCATTAGAAACAGTTTGATGAGCACTTTCCAACACAAGTTCAATTGTGTGAATCTATCTAGCTGTTCATAAGATATTAGCCAACAAAACTTTTACAGTTACTGATGGCCTAATATCTCAGTTGTTTGTTGTCACTTCTGTACATCCTACATATGTACAGATAGTCATCATTTGGAGCTTTCCAGTGCAACTTAGTTTGTGAAAATACAAGCTGAATGAAATTTGTAATAGTGACTTTCTTCTTCTAAAGTTTCTCTTCTTAGCCATATCCAACTTTTCTTGTTATTTCATTTCTGCATTCAATCTTTCTTCAAACTCTGCTACTACTTCCTTTGTATTCTCTAAATCTTCCTCTTTTTTCCAGGTATTGTATTCTGTTATAAACCTTTTTTATCACACTAAATACTTTACTACTTCTCGTATTTTTCTTTTATTTCAGATTTTTTCTACTTCTCATTTTTCAACTCCCTCTACTTTTATTGGTTTTGCTTCCTCTACTTTCTATCCATTCACTTACTCTCTATATTATACTATATAACTGATATTCACTACTAGATGAATTCTTATTGAAGTAGACAATTATAATTTGACCATATTATAGATACTACCTTGTCAATAAAATATGAACTAACATATCAATCTACTAGCTTCTTTATCAGTATTTCTTTAAACACTAAGTCTATCATACTTAACATTACTTTATTCTATTTTTCAGCTTTTTTCCTTTTTCTGTCAGCTTATTTTTTCATCTCTTCCTGTGCTTTTCTTAATATTACACTTGCTTTTTCCTATAATTTCTTCATTCTTTCTACAAATTCTGTTACTTTTTCTATCTTTTCCTTCCTCCTGATATTTGCTCTCATTCTCAATTCTCTACTATAGTTTGCTATAAACAGAGATACTTTAGTTGCTGAATATACTTTATTGTTGACTATAAATTCTGCCAATACTAACCATTCTAGCCAGTCTTTTTGTCTATGATTTATAAAGAACCTAAGATACTGTTCCAACTTTTGATTCATTTGCTCTGTTTGTTTATTTATTTGTGAATGAAAAGATATTGACAATCTAGTCTTAATCCCTAACATTCTATTCAGCTCTTTTGTTAATTCTTTGCAAACTGTGGTCCTTTATCTGACACTACACTCTCTGGTAGCCTGTACAACTTCCATATATTATCTCTAAACAACTTTGCTAGTTCCTCCACTGATGTTCCCTCTGTTATTGCTATAAAATGCATTATCTTGGATAATCTATCACATACCACTAAAATTGCAATCCTTCCCTGCTACTAATGGTAATTTTGTGATAAAGTCTATCATAAAATATATCCACAGCTTTTTAGGTATTTCACTCAACTTCAACTTTCTCACTAGTACTTCTGTCTAATTCTTCATTCTTTAACACATATTACAACTGTCTATATATTTTCTCACATTACTTGTCACTCTAGGCTACCAGTAGTTTCTCATCACTAATTCTGTCATCTTATATATTTCTTTGTGTCCAGTCACCAGTACATCATGATGTAACTGGATTATCTCTATTCTCAACTCTTTGTCTTTTGGTATATACACCTTTTCTTCTTTTAACACCAAATATCCTTCTATTTGTCATTCATCTTTTCTTAGTACTTTTTATAGTATTTCTACTTCAGATCTCTTTATTACTACTTCTGTTAAACTATGGATTTATTGTTTTTTAATTAATATCTGATTATTATTATCATTTTCTACTTCTACTTTCCAGTCTGATTTCCTACTAAGTCTATTTGCCTTTCCTATTTTTGTTTCTGATATATGTTTCAAGATGAAATCAAATCTTGATAGGTATAATACCTATTACACTTGTCTTCTATTCAATTTTTATATCTTCATGAAATACTCCAAGTTCTTATGGTCTGTCTATACCTTGAACTTGAACTTGGTATGCTATAATAGATGTCTCCAGTTTTCCAACTCCCTTATAACTGCTAACATCTTCTTGTTATGAATTTCATAATTCCTTTTTATCTCATTTAGAGATTCTGAAAGAAATGTTACTAGCCTCTACTTCTCATCTTCACACTCTATAGATAATACTCCCTCTGTTACATAGTCTGATGCATCAACTTCTATCCTCATTTTTTTTGTCTAAGTCTAATGTTGCTAATACTGGTTCTTTTGTAAATCTTTTCTTTAACTCCTGAAATGCTTTTTCCTGCTTCTCTGTCCAATACCACTTTTGATTCTTTTTCACTAGGTCATACAATAATCTGGCTATAGATATGAAATCTTT
>Ga0157357_1000798_pt1 | contig 13274 bp, 4 predicted proteins | sample AttcapACBM1_FD_111485 | JGI IMG/M metagenome (GOLD analysis project Ga0157357, IMG submission 111485) | Fungus gardens microbial communities from leaf cutter ant in Botucatu, State of Sao Paulo, Brazil - Atta capiguara ACBM1 | ecosystem: Host-associated > Fungi > Mycelium > Unclassified ... | reverse complement strand
GATAGAGAACTCTTCTACAAACTAGTCTATCTTATATAGTTCTACAGATGGTCCGTGCTAAGTACTGTGCACCCTACCCTAAACAACCATGTGTAGTCCATGAGGCCAACATGTGGTGTCCATGTTGTATGACATTATCTGTTCTTAAATCTTCTACTAAATTCTCCCAAGTCTTGTGATTTGTCTTGCGACTACACCATCAGGTGACTGATATGATGGTATGACCGATCAACCCTAACCCTAGTTGTTCTAAAAATAGAAAAATAGAAAAATAAATTGAAAAGAAAAATAAAATAAATCAAGTCCACCTTCTTTGATCTTAACACCATTTATAGTACAGAACTGAAGAAGCTTTAGAGAGAATAGAAGACTCTCTAGAGTTGTTTTCAGAAGAAAATAGAGATCTCCCTCTAGGAAGATCCACACTGATATCATCTATGTTCATACCAGAGTAGTATTAGAAGAGACATTTGATGAGATGGAAAATATATTACTCACTAATTCTCTTATGGGCACTACTATACAAGATAGTGGTAAGAGAGAAAGAAGCAATGTGAGAGATGTGTTATTACTAACATAAGAAGATAGTACTGGTTTTAGTTGATTTAAAAATAAGAGTTTACAGTATAACTACTGGGCTTATCTACTAGGCTTATACTCTGCCTAAGATAGTATCTAAGAAATAGAGACTGTAAGCAAGTTATTCTGAGTCTAGAAAGTTCTTGGATAGAGAAATTGAAACCCGGTAAAAATGTCTAAGAAGTAATTAATATGAGATAGACAAAGTTGATCCATACTGGAAGAGGTTTGAGAGTGTAAATGAGATAGTAAGCATTATCCATAGGTTGAGGCAAATGTGACTAGATTAGAATGTGACATACTTCTTTTATCTTTCTTATTTTCTTTTATCTTTCTCTTTCCTCCTATCTCAAAGACTAGTATACCATTATCATTAGATTGGAAGCTATTTTTTCTACTTGTATTTCACTCATCATAAATAAAGGTACTTAGGAGTTTGGATTCAACATTACAGTTAACAAGATATGTAGTAGTGAGCTGATTTGAAGCAAAGTGGCTAACCAATGAAGTAAGGATTATACAAAGGTCATTTAAAAAAGCTCAAATATCCTTCTTTTAGAATAGCAAGTACTTGTAAATTTACAGTAAATATAATCTTGTGAGAATCATCTGGAAATAGAGCATAAATATTGCCTAGTTTGTTCTAGACATATCCAACTTTGACATAGAGATAAATAGAACATTTTTGTAGTATTGAATATATTTACTTTAGTATAGTAGGCTTGTTTCTTTTAGCAATATGATAGAGCAGAGCTCATAACCTACAAGAATAATACTCAGTTACTCAAAGTAATATGAGGACTAATGTATATATTGTATCACTCAGTCATTTATATGGTAAATAGGCAATTGTAAGAAACAAAAACAATAGACTTCAATTTATTTTCTTTTTCTTTTTCTATTTTCTTTTAAATTATTTTACATTTTCTATTTTTAGAACTCTGGGGTTAGGGTTAGAGTGATCTGTCACACTGTCACATCAGATGGTGTGGTCACAATACTGATCACAGGACATAAGAGAAAGGAGTAAAAGGTTTTGGAAAAAGTGACATCATACAATATGGATATCACATGTTGACCTCATGCTTTATATATGGTCATTTAGGGTAGGGTGCACAGTAGCTAGCACGGACCATCTATATAGGTATATAAGGTAGACTACTTTATAAAGAGCTCTCTATTGAGTTCTCTTGTGTTTACTCTAATACAAGGGTTTGATCTTGTACCTTGCTTCAAAGGTTTAAGATCATAACAGTAATGAATATTGATGTCTAAGTATTCCACTTGTAATAAGATTGAAATGCTATATTAAGTATACTATAATTCCTTAGTCTGTAAATCAACTAACATCAGCACTCTCTTTCAGTATTAACAGTGACATATCTTCCTTTTTGACTAAACTCATGTTCAAATCATCTCTGGTTCTTATTCTGAAATTATATCCAAAGTAACATGTAGAGGTATAGTATATAAGCTAAAGCCAAGATTGTTCAATATCTATGTTTCACATGTTATGAATAAGTTTCTATGCTTTATCTGTTCTACTCCATGTATTTTCCCATAGACCTTTTCCTCTTCTGAGTATGTACTACACTTAACAATGTATGAATCACTAAACCTATTACAAAACATATACCCATAGGTGAATATAGATGTTAACTTTTTCCAAGGAAAAAATATGTGTTTATACAGTGATACATAACTAGAGACTTGTGATCATCTATAATTATATTAGATACAATGATGTAGTTAGTACTGACATTATCAGATTTCTACAAGATAATCTAGATGCTTTCTTTCCCTTCTTCATATTCAAATAGTTTCATACTACCACAGTTCATCTATATACTATGTACAAATTGTTAACTTTTAAAAAAATATAGACTCCCAGCTATTGATATCTGCTAAGCTAACTCAGATGTCATCGATAACATCTCAACAACTCCCAGCTTTTTATTATTTCTCTGTTTTGTGCTAAAGACAGTTAGCTACCCATATCTGACAACGGCCTATACCACCAGACAAAGATTGTAGAATCATATCCATCAAATGCTAAATTTAGGCTTGCAGGTGCCTTGGAATAGCCCCGGATGATTCTACAACAAAAGGAGCTATCTCACCTAAGTGATAAGCATACTTCTGAAGTAATTCCTTATTTGTGAGAAAGTCCAGTTTGAGGTATCCTTACAGTAGTAGTCTTGACCCAGCAGAGATCTATCCCCAGCTTGATCATCTCTAGGATAGGGCACATAGTTATTGGCAGCGGTCATTTATGAGGAGATGGATCTCTTGGGTTGCAACAGACATTTATTTGGGAAAGTATCGTAACGTTCGATACACCGGTAGGCCTGGATATTTTATTTGGTCTCCTTGAGTAGCGTCTTCTGAATTCAAGGAATCGCATGGTCATTCATGGTTGCCAGTGGCAATTTCATGTGATCAAACGTGCTCAATTGATTTCATGCTACAAGAGCGATAATGAATGGTCAGAATTAGTTTTATTGCTACGAGCTGAAGTATTCTTCACTCACCCACCTCACACCTCAAAATTATCATAGAGCCAGCAAGTGCAAACGTTCTGACAGAGAAATAATCCATAGAAATGAGAGAGGGCCCTTCCCATTGTTGCTGTAGGGTGTATCCTCCGGCCCATTGAACATAGGGTGTTAATGAAGGACAGGCATAGTCAAGCTTCAAAGCAGCTATGAACGAATTTCCTGCACTGGCCGACACTCGAATTTGGAGGTATTATTAAGCCAGGCACGTGGAGCATTTTGTTAGCAAGCATTTTCCATGGTCTCTGGCCACATGCATAGCTCATGGACTGTCACACTCTGAATTACTGGGATGAAAGCCAGTCTGAGAAGCGGAGTTTATCTGTGGAGACTGAAAAAGTTAAAGATAGACGACTGAACATTTTTTCTGATCAAGAGGAGGAGTTGATATCCCCAAATTTTGGACCTATCAGCAATGGAAGGCTATCGACGGATACAGCTACAAGTATGCTATCTGGAAATCTTCCTGTCAGAAATCCATCGGGAAGCTTGATTAATCGGAGAATGACGACGGTGTGTCTCAACGTGTCTAATGATTTATATTCGATCTAATTATTGGCAAGGCGAATGGATATTCAAAATCAGACGATACCTCCATCCAAAGAAATGAGCAAGTCAATCAACACGCATCCGGATTGGGTGCAGATTTAGTTCAGATTTCAAGCTCGAAACCAATCGTGCCACCTCCTTCCCCAGCGTTGTCAACTGGTCGCACTCGGGTCCAGGTGGGACAGGACACTTTATGTGTCCTATTATCACTTCGTTTGGGCTATTGATGAGTACTTCTTAGGCCAAGTCATCTTATCCACAAAAAGGCGGGACTGAAGCTATTTTGGGTCCTGCGCGGATCACTGCTTCCAGTCTTTCGATTATTGCACGTGAAGTTCAAATCTCCCATCGGAGTACTAACTGCATTTCAAGATGCACAGATCATTCACAGGTCTTCATCTATCATCGTGTTGTCATATCTTTATTCCTGATCGCGTACCCGCTTCTGTTGTCTGTTCGGATAGGACATACCTTCGAGGCTATCTCATTCGAACAATGAAGTCCCCATAACACGTCCACATCTGACTTTTTCAGACATCAACAAGCCTGTACGTTCAAAGCGGTCCCTGAACGCGGGCAATATTCAGTGAAAGTTTCCAGGACAGGAAACCTACTTTTGGTCCACAACTTGCTGCAAAACTCACCTGGCACCCTTCTACAATACACAAAAATTTTCGACACATAAAACCCCAAGTACGTAAAATTTCTGAGGTCATGTACCTTCGTGGTTTAACAGTCAGCCACTTCTGCTGCAGGATTCGAGACCGCCGATTGTACCCATTGCTATAACAAAACCACAATGCCCTCATGGATCCACTCTATCCACTCTCTCCTACACCGAAACCATAAAACAACCTATCACCTCAGTTTATCATTCCTCCCATCCCTTTGCATCAGAACCATCCATTTTCTCGGTCCAAGATGGGCCCAAATTGGTGAAGGTCTACAATCACTTTTTGTTACGTGAATTTATGATCTTAAGTTGTTCATAGATCGCCTCGGCTTCTTCAGTGCTCTCTCATCCTGACCCTTTAGACTTGATCCCAACTTTCCGCCCAGGAGTCAACTTAACTCCAAGTGCCAGTGCAGATGGCGAAAGCATCGATGTTTTTGATCATGAAGTACATCTCATTCTTTTTCCAAATACCCCCTGATAACAGGTTTCGGGTAGACACTTGAATCTGTTCCAGGCCTAGCGCGATCTCAAACTTCTTCTACTCCCACAAATTTATTCTGGAACCCTCCAATCTCGTCTACGCAACGGCTTGACGATGAATCCGAGTTGGCTCATGATCTTTTTACGTCTGCATTGACCTCCTCTCCGTCTCAAACTACACGTTCATCTGTCCGTCAAGAGCTATCTCGAGCATCGCGATTCGTTTGCATAGAGATCCCTCCTCTGCCACCAGGGAAGAACAAGGAAAATTATCGTCCATTGAAGGAACTTCAACATGTTCACGGTGCAGCGCATATTCCATGTTCCAAGTCCTGCGAAGATTCTGATGTGGACTGTGAGATCGCAGAGCCAGGGAGGCACAGTATAGAGCGAGAGAAGACAGGAGAGCAAAAGTGGATGGAACAAAAGAGAAAATCTGAGACTAGCCTAAGCGCGATTGTTTCGACGACGACGCTCCCCGGATATCCTGCATGTATACAAGGCCAGCAAGAGGAAAAGCTTGTTTCGTCCAACCTTTCCATCCATCGACCTAATGGAAACTCGTCCAGGAATATTGGTTCTACTGATTTAAACGTGTCTGAGAAAGAGGATCTGCAGGATTCATCATTCGTTCCAGCTTCTCGCCAGTCTGCCCTCCCGCTGTCCCTCTCTTCATTCCATCCTGACGAACGAATTAGATTCCCCATTCACAGGGCATCCAAGCCCGATCCTTTTCTGATACCGGAGCACGAAGTTGATAATAAAAAAGTTTCTTGTATGGCGGTTTTTGACAGTACCACTATTCAAGATATCAAGATACAATATCCCGAGCATGCTCCTGCTGCTGTTGTCTACTTTAACACTCGATTCATTCAGACTGCATTCGATGCAAGTAAATGGGTCGTTTTGGGAACAAATGCTCGTCTGAGTTGTGTGAAGTTCCACCGGTCCTTCGCGGAGTTCAACAGCGAAGAGGAAGAGGAGATAGAGGGCAGCTTGAGTGTTGGAGCTCCTTTGTTATGGAGGGGTTGTCGCTTTCTTGACGATGAAGAGTCACTTTCATCTTTTCGGAAGCAGCAGGAGAGAACAACTATATCTGAGAAGTCTCCAGGAGAAGTCAGTTTCTGTCGTACTGCTTCTTCCCCGCCTTCAGCCTTTGTTCCCAAGCTAGATCTGGCGCAAGTCTATAAGTCACAAAAATTGACTAGCTCATGGAAGAGGCAACATCGAAGGAACGAGGATGTGAAACCACGAGTAGAGGATCTCATCGGTTCGTCAAACGCTATGGGCACTAAGTCAAGTTCATCGAAGGAGACACAAGTTCAATCAACATCGATTGTCCCTCAACAAGATGCACCATATTGCATTTCTGAAAAGGCTCGAGGCAAGCAGAAGGCTATAGACCCGGATTTTCTTGATGCCACTTATACTGATGTACCTCCTACGATGGTCCCTTCCATCACCACTACCACATACTTTCCGAACACTCTAACAGATCCTATTGCATGTTCATATCAACCTTCCGACCCTCATGACGTCTTTAACAGGGATATGGAGGATTATGTTGCTTTTAGCTTGTCTACGGAGAAACCATCAGATCACGAGGGTGAAAACAATATAACTAGCTCAAGCAGATTTCCTCTCACTGTTGTGTCTGCGTTCCATTCTCCGATAACCACCCCTCAGTACTCCAAAAATCCATTCCGTTTGCAATCTAATATGGAGGATCTCTTCCTTGCTCCCCAGGCTCTTGGCTCATCTGTATCAAACGGTCTCAATTCCATTGGGGAAGGGTACTACTTGCAACTTGATGATTCTTGTGAAGCTGCTTGCTCGGAGGGAGAGGACAAGTTGGATCAGTTGACGACGATTAACCCGGCGTTTTTGGGAGGCGATACAGTGATCTATGATGACGATTCACAGGACATGAGTGTGGATTTAGCATTGAGTGGAATAAGTGGAACGGAGATCACGCCTGGTACCGAGGGTACTGGCATCTCAGGTGACACTCGACCGAGTTTGGCGAAGGGCTACCAGTCCACCATCGGTCTGCCCATTTCTACCTTCAGCAGTTCTTCGACTTCACAATCAACAGCGTCAACACGGCCGTCCCAAACTCAAACCTATGCAGTTCAGTCATCTCAAGTGCCAACAAGAGATCTAAGTCCCGAAGAATGCGAGGCCACCAACGCACGGTCACAATCCATAGGCCTGTCCTGTTCGTTATCACTTCTAACCCCTCGTGAACGTGCAATCGGACGTGCAAAGACTTTAATATCTGATGAAGAGAGGGATAAGGAAAAGAGGGAGGTTCTGAGAGGCTCGGTGAATTGTAATTCAAGTTCAGAAGAAAACGTTGGTTTATCCCCGTCAAAATATGTGCCTTTTAGAAAGCCACCACACCCAGTGCTCGCAGCTCAGCCAAGAGAGCCCATTGAAGTCGCTTCCAAGCGTCCTGAGTCTATGCTCTCCCGCACTAGACAAACAGCTCCGCGACGTCACGGACAACAATGGCAAGTGGGCGAGAAAGAAACTTATTGTCATCAATGTCGAAGGAAAACGCGTTATCTCAAGATGAGTTGTCCGTGCAGCAAAAAATATTGTAATCGTTGTGTAGCTCTCCGGTAAGTGCTTTGTGAGCCACCCTATTTATCAGTATCTTATAGGTTTGATAGATACCCAGAACGCCTATTTTGCCTAGAGCTAGGTGACTTGGACTGTCCACACTGTCGCAATGAGTGCAATTGTGATATATGTACTCGGAAACGTGGAGAAAACTACATCAGTTTCAGGGTGTCTGTTGCACAGGCGGTCCACAAATTGCCCCCTAGTCATACCACATCAGGTTCTTCGGACGAAGTCAGACGACCTGTCGTCGATTTGACAGTGCTTCACGATAACACCAAAGATACCACTGATCCTTTTTCGCTTCGAGGGCGTATTTCAAATCGTGAGGCAACGAAGTTTGGATGCAGCATTGTTGATCCAGGGAACAATCAGGGATACACTGTACCTAACAACATCGACGCAGACGAGATTCCCATCTCAAGAACATTTATTGGTGCATGTCAGCCTTCCTGGCGGCTGGGCAAAACCCCGATCATAAAAGAGTCAGGAAGACGAAGAACTCATTGGGCCCGAGGCAATGAAGGACGTCAAACTTCTGCTTCAAGGCGTTGGTTTGTTGGAAAAGAGAGTCTACTTTATCTGCCTGTGATTGCGTATGCAAGGAACCTGCAGACGCCTCATCGTTTCAGTGACTTGTCATCGCTTTCGTCGCTGTCAGGCAACTCTGATGTCGAGGCTGGCCTTAAATCCAACGACTTTTCTGCCAGTGAGCCTATTTCTTGAGATGTTTCTGAAGATATCTAACATCACGTCTTGCTCGGTGTCAGAACATACCACATTCAGTTCTAGCATTAGCACCACTGACACCATCAAAGACTTCGATGGTAGCTTTGATCCAAGCACCATTAAAACAAAGGATACTGTCCGTGCTCTCGCAACTGCCCTAGAAGCCTGTGGTGTAATAGCAAGGATTGAGGATATATGTATAAATTAAATTTTTATTCATAATATCATTGATTGTAGCTTGATGGTGCCCAACTGTTAGAAAAGTATGAATGGCTGCTATGGCAGCATGGTGACAGTAGCTGAGTAACTTGTCTAAAGACTCCTGAAATAGGTGGCCTATAAATGTAGTTGTTGAAAGTAGGCAATATTGAATATATCAATGAAGATAATAGAAAATGTTCGGTATCTTGTACTGAGTTATCATTTAGTAAGAGAATAACCCTCTTTTATACACTTTAGGAGTGGTCTGAGTAATGAAGATTATGTCAGAAAGAAGTGTACTACTGAAATAGCACTGCAGGAGACAATGATGAATAGATGCTCGTTGTTATGATCTCAGTTGTCATCTTATGTTTAACATATGTCAGCCTTATGTTATTCTTATAATGAACATGGGTTGGGGTTGTTTCATGTATATATAGTTGTAGATACATCCTTGTATTCTTACACTTTACTAATTGGTTATTCTCTCCTCTCTTACTTAAGTCTTTGTCTAAGTTGCAATCTAAGCCAAGTTCAGGAATGTAATACTCATCTATAGAAGTCTACAGAAGTCATATAAAATATACAGCATACATCAGAGATCTAAGAATAAACTAGTAGATTTAGAATAGATAGAAATAGCAAAGAGTAGCTATTAGAGTAACTGAATGGAAGTGTGGAAGAGTATTGTAGCAATCTTGAGTATTCATTCAGAAGAGTTAACTCTTGTAGGATTATAAGAGGAGCTCAACAAAAACAAAAAGTCTTCACTGTATTTTTACACTATATATATTGTAATTATATAGTTTGTACTGTTATAACTTAAGCCCTGAATTGAACAAAAGAAGTACTATTGTCATATACCTATTTGAACATATCTGACATATCAGACTCCATCATGTATAATACTTTTCTAATATCTAATCTACTCAAAATATTTGTAAAAGAAGATATCTTTCTTCTAGTCTACACAGACTTTTCTAGTATAGATTTATCTAGTTCCATTTCATATCCAATCACTCCATAACTGATCACACAACTTCCTCATAATCTCTATGGAATTCCAGGCTCCATTCCAAGGACTTTAGTGTACCCAGAGTAGTTATCTATCTTCTTTAATTCTCAGATATAATCTTAGTTACTAAGTACTAGTATTTAAGATGCATAGGCACTCTGTAGTTCCCTACCTTGAAAATCAATTAGTGTAGTACACTATTCTGTGTGCTTATACTTAGAACTCTAACTTCTCTCATATTTCACTTCTTATTAATATTTTCTTTCTAAATACAACCACTATGACATATAGAGATGCAACACACCCACTAAAGCCAAGATCATCCAGGATTTACATCCACACATTACAGATAATAATCCCATGTGTTATAACTTAAGCCTTTGAGTAAAGATAAAAGACTACTTTTATATTGAGTAACACAAAAGAACTTGATAAAGTTCTAAGTACAAACTAGTCTACCTTATATACCACAGACTGTAGTCTGTGCACATATTACAACTAACCTATCCTGAAGTATATGTACTTGCCATAAGGTCAACATATTATTGCCATGCTATATGACATCATCTATTATAGAACCTTTTATAGTCTTCTCTGTGTCATATGATTGTGTAACCAGTGTCATGCTCTTGTCATGCTTTGTGACTTGTAACTGTCATGTATGATGTCATATCACACATTTATCTAAGTCAAAAATAAAAAGAAAAGAAATCCAACAGATAATAAAAGAAAAGAAAAATAGAATAAAATCAAGTTCATCATTTACAACTCTGACACCATGCTTCATTCAATATTTTCCATAATTTTCCCACAGATGGTCTCCTCTTCTGGATATAATTCTTATCTGACAACTACTTATATTAAATAACACAAAAAAAACTAGATAAAGTTTCTACTACAAGAAAGTTTTACTTAAACATGGTTTAAACTTACTTTATATATCCTAGTATCAGACTTGAGGATAGTAGACTTGTTCTTTCTTTATTTTCCTCTCTTATTATTTAGTTTCTCTTATCTTTCTATTTCTATTTTTATTTAGGCTTAACTAAGAGGAGTGATGTGACATCATATGTGGCTGCCACAAGTTTGGTCATATGATATGTAAAAGAATCTAGAAGGGTGATGTTATGGCAACTACTAGTCAAGACAACTAATAAACTACTAAAGCAAACTTAAAGATAAAGTATCTTATAGAAATCATAAGAAAACTCAACAAGGAGTCTCTGCTGTATTTCTATACTATTTATATAATATATAGATAGTCTGTGCTAGTGATAAATACCCTACTCTAAAGTCCAAGTATCATCTATGAGTACATAATATATATAGTATGAGATAAACATATCATTGACATGTATCTTGACATCATTTTAACATCATCTTTCCAGCCCCTCCTTCTAGGTTCTAGACTTATGACATCATGTTATGTCATGTGTCATGTGATTATGATCACATGCCTCTTTATTGTCAAAAAAAGAAAAAGAAAATCAAAGAAAATAAAAATAAAAATAAAATTAAGAAAAATGAAAAGAAAAGAAAAGATTAGAGTTCAACTATACCATGACAGGTGATATCATACATTATAATTCTTGTAGACTCACCTATATTAGGAACTTTATTGAATTCTCTTATATTAACCAATATAAGGTCCCTCTTTTGTCCTAACTCTTAAACTTAAGTTACAACACTTAGTATTAACTCTATTCTAAAGTATAACTATAACTTAATTCTTTCAGCAAGTTCTACTATATTATTATCTAACCTGTTATGATTTAGACTCAAAGTCTTGGAGCAAAAGTGTAACTGGTATATTGAGTACACAAGAGAACTCAATAGAGTTTCTACTACAAGATAGTCTACTTTATATACTCTAATTGTTAGTCTATATATGTTTATACTAACCTATTCTAAAATAATGACTAAATTCTTTTAGAAGATTCTATAATGTTTTATTAGGCTATATGACTGTATAATATTACACTGTACTCTTAGCTAAGTTCATACAAACAAAAAAATAGAACTAAACTATAAATTTCAAGAGTAAAGCATTTAAGCCTATACTGTTAAATTCTAACACTGAGCTGCCAACAAAAGATAGTAGCTCTATCTTCAACTAAAACTAAGTATAGCTCTATCTGATTGTAGCTAGCTTTTTTGAACAATAAATCTTCTCAAAGAGGTTGGTTTTGATATTCTGACTCCTCATCTTCATAGTGACAATCTTAGTTTACTTTTCTGGAATTCCAACCTTATACAATTCAAACATATTAATATTTGTTACTATTATAAACTTGGTTAAAGACAAACAAATTCTTATCATATCAATGAAAAAAAGAGACCTGCTAATATCTTAAAAATCTTAGTCAAGTTTTATTAATTCTATCTATTTCTTGGCTTAAAAATACTCTGAGTTTGTTTACTTTATTAATAGTTAATATCTTAAGTAAGAAGAAATATTGAATAAATATTTTACTTATTTATACTCATACCATAACTAGTACAGCATAACTAAGTAATAATGCACAGCATTTGCATCTATTTATATAATTGTATTAGTACAGTCTATATACTGCTTATACATGAACAATATAAGAACTTATCTGAGAATATAGGGTTTTGAACTTCAAGAACAACCTTGGCTTCAGTTTATATACTGTGGCATCTACTTGTTACTTGGCCACAACTTCAGATAGTGAGAAGGCAAAGTTTGAGATAGTGAGAACTGATAAAAATAAGTATGTCACCACTAATACCAGAGTTTAGTGTCAGAGATATTTAGAAACTATAGTTAATCATCAGACTAAAGATTACAAAGTATCTACCAGTTCTTAAATATTAAAGGAAGTGTCTAAAATACTTGGAAACTCAAGTTGTATTATTACTACATAGTCTAATAATTCTTTATATTGAGTAAGATCAGTATTTATACCTAGCTTCAAACTAGGTGGATATTTTGATCAAAATAATCTACAGTGAGATACTAATAAGATTCAGGATTTGAATAGAAGTAAAATCTGCTGTAAAAGACTACTTAGAAGGTTTATTAACCAAAATTTTGTTGATAAGTACTAACTAAATATCTGTAGACTTTCCTGTTCCATTCTGGTTTATAACATAGATAGCATCTTTAATGAGGCTGTACAAATCAACAAAGTAGTAGACATAGTACTTCATTAAAAGTCTTACTTAGAGCAGACTTTACTTATAGTTTGAAGTCTAGGCAAATGAAACCTTATTATTAGGCTTTACCTAGCTTAAGTAACATAATTTCAAAGTCAACTAGCAGAAAAGAAAAGTAGTTATAACAAGATGCTCTATATACTGCTCTAGTTACCAAGATCTTTGGAAGGCTGAGAAATACCAATTACATGCTCTAACTGATTATCACTCTGGCTCATCTCTGTCTTGGCTAAAAACTTGCAAGATATTTCTAAAATTCTACAGATGACTAGTAACTATACAGAAGATATCACAAAATGAACTACTCACTTATTTGTGATATCTGAACCTTAGATGCACTCTCAGAGGTTTAGGAGTAATTCAGAAGTTTAGTAATGATAACAATGATGATTAAGATCAATACAGATAATAAAGAATAAAGAATAATGTAAATTGATATTGTTAAGTCTAAGGTCTAGCCCTTAGACACAGAGGTATATACAAAAGAGTGATAGTCTATGTGCAAGCTGTTGCCATCACATGATCAAAACTTGTACCTGATGGGAGCTGTCATCTGTCATAACAGCTGTTAGGCTAATTTTAGAAGGTAACTAATTATGTCATTACATTGATATGCTTGTATCTCTACTAATACTTATTGCTTTAAGACACATCATATATCATTGTAAATGGATTAATAAGCGCT
>Ga0157357_1000797_pt1 | contig 13275 bp, 10 predicted proteins | sample AttcapACBM1_FD_111485 | JGI IMG/M metagenome (GOLD analysis project Ga0157357, IMG submission 111485) | Fungus gardens microbial communities from leaf cutter ant in Botucatu, State of Sao Paulo, Brazil - Atta capiguara ACBM1 | ecosystem: Host-associated > Fungi > Mycelium > Unclassified ... | reverse complement strand
TGGCTTTGACGCGTGCCGTAAATCTGCCCATAGCGGCTGTGATTTTGATTTTTTAGAGGTCAAAGCGGCGAGTTTTGGTGCGAAATCATTACAGGCTACCTTTAACGATACTACACTTGAAAAAGCTGCACTGTTTCAGCAAAAGAATGTTTATCTTGCGCTTTCTGTGTGGGGTGGTGCCGCAGATTTGCTGTTTATCGCCTATGGTCAAAATGAGGCTATCGGCAAATTTCTGGAAGATAAAGTAAAATGGTTCAAAGCCGGCAATACAGTGAGAAGCACACAATCCATTGCGCTTTCTGACTTAGTCAGAAAATATGATTTTAAAATTTATACGGTCTCTAAATCTCCCGATGAGATTTATGATCTTCTGCAGGAGCGTAACGGCTGCAGAAATATACCTCGTGAAGCGATTATGGATATAGCGGATTTGCCGCCGCCCGCCTGATGGCGGCCAGGTTTGGCGCGCGGCCGGCGGCCTGGGCTGTTTATCTTGTGCCGCAATAGGCGGTAAACAGAAAGCTTTGCTTGAAAAACGCTGTTGCCGGCTTGTTTTCCCGGCCTTGCGGGGGTAAAGCTGAGGCAGGCTTTTGGTTGGGTCGTCCGGCTTGGGCAAGTTTGCCGCCCGCGCTCGCCGGCAAGGCTGCTGTGGCCTTGCGCCGGCGGCCGGCCGGGAGCGGAGAGGTTTTGGCCGGCTTGCGGCCGGGAGAGCGGGCGGCCCATGTGGAGAGAAAGATGCACTTTATTGATCTTGGCGCCCAGCGCGCCCGCATAGAAGATAAAATCAACCGCGCTGTCGCCAAAGTCATTGCCGGCGGGCAGTATATTCTCGGCCCGGAAGTGGCGGAATTTGAGCGGCAAATGGCCGCTTATCTGGGGGTGAAACACGCTATTGCCTGTGCCAATGGCACAGATGCGCTGCTTATGCCGCTCATGGCGCGCGGCATTGGCCGCGGTGATGCGGTTTTTTGCCCCAGTTTCACTTTTGCCGCCACAGCGGAAGTGGTGGCGCTAACCGGCGCCGAGCCGGTTTTTATCGATGTGCTGCCCGACAGTTTTAATATCAATCCGCAGCAATTGGCGGAAACCATTGCCGCAATCCGCCGCGAAGGCCGCTTAAAGCCAAAGGCGATAATTCCGGTGGATTTATTTGGCCTGCCGGCCGATTATGCGGCGCTTAATGCCATTGCCGCCGCTGAAGGCCTGTTTGTGCTGGAAGATGCGGCGCAGGCCATTGGCGGCCGCTGGCAGGCGGCAGACGGCAAGACGAATATGTGCGGCGCTATGGGCGATGTCGGCGCTACCAGCTTCTACCCGGCCAAGCCTTTGGGCTGCTATGGCGATGGCGGCGCCATGTTCACCAATGATGACGAAACAGCGGCGGTTTTGCGCTCGCTGCTGTTTCACGGCAAGGGGGAGACGCAATATGATAATGTCCGCATTGGCCTGAATTCGCGGCTGGATACGGTGCAGGCGGCGATTTTGCTGGAAAAGCTGGCTATTCTGGAAGATGAAATGGCCAGACGCGCCGCTATTGGCGCGCGCTATGCGCAAGGTCTGGGCGATATTGTTACCGTGCCGCATAGTAAAGAAGGGCAGCGCTCTGCCTGGGCGCAATATACAATCCGCCTGCCGGGCGGGGGCGACAGGGGGCGCGATGCCTTAAAAGCACATTTGCAGGCGGCGGGCATTCCCTCAGTCGTCTATTATGCCCGGCCGCTGCATGGGCAAAGCGCCTATCACCATTTCCCCCGCGCGGCTGGCGGCCTGCCGGTTTCGGAGCAATTAGCGCAGGAAGTATTAAGCCTGCCTATGCACCCTTATTTAAGCGCGGAAGATCAGGATAAAATTATCGGCTCTATCCGCGCTTTTATGGGCGCCAATTCCGCCGCCGGCCGCTAGCGGGCAGGGTGGCTGGGTGCCGGCAGCCGAGCAGAGTTCTGGCGAGGCAGCCGGCGGTAGTTTGCTGCCGGATTACCGCTTTGGCTTATCAGTCGGCTGATAGGCGGGGAAGGACGGCGGGGCTTGGCTATGCGCTATAAAAGGCTTTTTGGGCGGCCGCAGTGGCGGCAAAGCAGCAGCAGCCGGCGCTATGATCGTTGACCATGCCGGCCGCCTGCATAAAAGCATAGGCGCTGGTTGGGCCGATAAAGCGGAAGCCGCGCTTCTTCAAATCGCGCGCCAGCTTGGCGGCGCAGCTTTGCCCGGCAGCACGTGCGCTTATGTGCGCCTGCCGGTTGCGCGCCGCCGCCGCCGGCCGGAATGGCCGCAAATAGGCGCTGAAAGAGCCGCATTCGGCTACCAGCTTTACCGCCGCGCCGGCATTGGTAAACAGTGCCGCCAATTTGCCGCGATGGCGAATCAGGCCGCGGTCGCGCATGAGCCGCTCTACCGCCGCTTGCGCGTTGCAGCCGGCCAGGTGATAAAAGTCAAAACCGTGCAGGGCAGCGCGGAAGTTTTCCCGCTTGCGTAAAATCGTAATCCAGGAAAGGCCGGCCTGTAACGCTTCCAGACACAGCATTTCAAAAATTTTGCTGTCATCATCGGTCGGCTGCCCCCATTCCGTATCGTGATAGCTCTGGTAAAGCGGGTCATGCCCGGCCCAGCGACAGCGCAGCCGCTCATCTCGCCCGCGCAGCAGGCCTTCAGGCGCGGTTTCAGGCTCAGCCATTGGAGTGCTTCCGGTTGCATTCATGGCCCTTTCTAGCACAGATTGGGCCGGGCGGCGATAAATTTCTCTTGGTTTTTACTACATAAACACCTACATATAAGGGCGGGGCGGAGGAAGAGGCCGGTCAGCGGGGTTCAAGCAGGTCAATGGCGGCAGAATTTGAGTGGGACAGCGGCAACTGGCCGAAATGCGGCAAGCACGGGGTCAGCCGGGAAGAGGTTGAATATGTTTTGGCGCATAGATTATGGGAGATTCGCGACCCATATGAAATTGAGCGCCGCTTCCGCGCCGTAGGAAAAACAGATTATGGCCGCTATGTTTTTATTGTCTATACCCTGCGCGGACAAAGAGATGAAGAGATAATGCGGCCGATAAGCGCCCGTTACATGCATGATAAAGAGGTGCATTATTATGAGCAAGACCTTGAAAAAGCCCTTTCCCGTTTTTCATAGCGATGAAGAGGCGGAGCATTTTGTTGATACGGCCGATTTGACGGAATATGATTTTTCCGGCGGGCATTTTGTGCATTATGAATTCCGGAAAAAGGACGCCAGTCTGAATATGAAACTGCCGGCGCAACTGGCGGCAGAGGGCAAGGCGCGCGCCCGCGCTGCCGGCATTCCCTTTGCCCGCTATATTCGCCTGCTGCTGGCCGCCGATATGAAACGCAAACGCAGTATCGCTTTGTGAGCGGCGCCTGTTCAGCAATTCAGCAATATAGGGTGCATTATTATGAGCGAGACCTTAAAAAAGCCCTTTCCCGTTTTTCATAGTGATGAAGAGGCGGAGCATTTTGTTGATACGGCTGATTTGACAGAATATGATTTTTCCGGTTTTCGCCCGGTGCATTATGAATTCAGGAAAAAGGACGCCAGCCTGAAATAAAAGGCGGCGCAAAGGCCGCCTTTCTTTATTGCCGTCAGGGCAGTTATTTGCCCGGCCGATAAGGCGGATAATCAATATAACCATCGGCGCCGCCGCCGTAAAAACGGCCGGCGTCCGGCCTGGCCAGCGGCCAGCCATGTTCCAGCCGCGCCACCAGATCAGGATTGGCGATAAACGGCCGGCCAAAAGCCGCCAGATCCATTATATCCTCTTTTATCCATTGCTCGGCGCGCTCGCGCGTCATATCGCCGGCAATAATAAAAGGCGTGCCGCGCAAATGCGCCCGCATATGGCGCAAAGTCGCGTCAAACGGCACCGAATCACTGGCGGTCACTCCCTCTCGCGGGGCAGAGCGGGAATGATCCATAAAATGAATATAAGCCAGCTTGCGCCCGGCCAGCTCAGCCGCCAGCGCGGTGAAAGTGGCATCAATTTCATCGTGAATCGGCATATCAAACGCCTTGACATAAGGTGACAGCCGCAGCCCGGTTCGCTCCCGGCCGATACGGGCAATCACCGCGTCCACCACTTCCAGCGTAAAGCGCAGGCGGCCGGCCATGGTTTTGGCGCTGTAAGCATCGGCGCGGTCATTAACCAGCGGATTCATGAACTGATCAATCAAATAGCCGTTGGCGCCGTGAATTTCCACCCCGTCAAAGCCGGCTTTAACGGCATTTTCGGCGGCATGGGCATAATCTTCCACCGTTTTGCCGATTTCTTCTATAGTTAAAGCGCGCGGCTGTGACACCGGCACCAGATTCGGCTTGCCTTCTTCATCATAGGCATAGGCTTTGGCGCCTTTGGCGATTTGCGCCGTGGCGCTGACCGGCGCCTGGCCGTTTGCCTGAATGCTGGTATGCGATACCCGGCCGACATGCCAGATCTGGGCAAAAATCCTGCCGCCAAGATCATGCACGGTATCGGTTACCAGCCGCCAGGCTTTGACTTTTTCTTCCGTATAAATGCCGGGATTAAACAAATAACCTTGCCCCTGACGCGAAATGGCCGTGCCTTCGCTGACAATCAGCCCGGCTGTGGCTCTTTGCGCATAATAAAGGGCGGTGCGCTCGGTGGCTTTATCTTCCGGCGCGCGGGCGCGGGTGAGCGGCGCCATAATAATACGGTTTTTTAAAGTAAGGCCGCCGGCCAGAGTGAAGGGAGAGAATAATTGTGACATAAAGCACCTTTCTATATGTGTTTATCCGCTATTTTTCTACCCGGTTTGCGGCAGAATAACGGCAGGCTTGCCGGCGCGCGGCGGGTGCCTTTGCCCTCTCCCCCGGATAAGCAGAGCCGGCAACGGCTTAAAGAGGCCTCAGTTTTTAAAATAAATCGCCTTGGCCGGGCGGCGGCTTTTTCTGCCCGGCCGGCTTTTTGCCCGGCTTTGCCGCAGTATCAGCCGCTGCCGCTTGCAGCTTAGGCGGTATTGCCGGCGCGGCCGCCGCAGCGGCTGTCAGCGCGCCATCGGCAAAGCGCAGGCGCAGCTCCTGCCCCGGCGCGACAGCCTGCGCCCGGCGGATAAGCGCGCCCTCGGCGTCAAACACCAGGGCAAAACCGCGCTCCAATATATTTTCATAAGACAGGCTGTGCAAAAGCCGCGCCGCCAGCGCCAGTTTTTGCCTGTGCGCCGCGCTTAAATGGCGGAAATTATGCCGCAGCCGCGCCGCCAAAGCCTGGCACAGCCGCCGCTTTTCCGCCAGCGGCCGGGTAATCAGATAAAGCGAAAGCCGCTGCGCCGCCCCGGCGAAAATATGGCGCTTGTGCCGCACCGCCTGCGCCAGCGCCTGGCTTAAGCGGCGGCTGATATCGTCAAGCCGCCGCCGCGGCTCGGCCAGCAGCCGGTCAAGACTGGGGAAGGCGCGGGCAAGGGCGCGCAAATTATGGCGGTTTTGCTGCAAGAGACGCTTTTCAGCCTGCTCCAGCCGCGCCTGTAAAGCGGCCACAGCCGCGGTCAGCTCAGCTCTTACCGGCACCGCCATTTCTGCCGCGCCGGTTGGGGTTGGCGCCCGCTTGTCGGCAACATAATCCAGCAGGGTCCAATCGGTCTCATGGCCAATGGCGGAAATAATCGGCAGGGAAGATTGCGCTGCGGCGCGCACCAAAGCTTCATCATTAAAGCCCCATAAATCTTCCAGACTGCCGCCGCCGCGCGCAATAATCAGCAAATCCGGCCGCGGGGCGGGTTGGCGGGCGGCGCCCCGCAAGGAATAATCCGCGCCCGGGTTGGTGGGCGGCGGGAGCAAGGGGGAATCGGCACCCGGATACGGGGCAAGGCTGGACAGGCTAGCCTGTGGCGGTGCCTCGCCGGGAGAAGGGGCGGGCGGCGGGCACAAGGAATATGCGGCAGAATCGGGCGGCGGGGCAGCGGCGGGCAAAGCGTTAAAGCCGCGAATGGCGGCGGCAACTTCCTCCCCGGCTGTTTCTCCCTGCACCCGCACCGGCCAGACAATAATATGCAGCGGGAAGCGGTCTTTAATGCGGTGCAGAATATCGCGAATCACCGCCCCGCCGGGCGCGGTGATAACGCCGATAATGCGCGGCATAAAGGGCAGCGGCTTTTTGCGCGCCACATCAAACAGGCCCTCCGCCGCCAGTTTTCGCCGCCGCTCGGCCAGCAGCGCCATCAGCGCGCCGGCGCCGGCCGGCTCGAGCGATTCAATAATAAGCTGATATTTGGAAGAGCCGGCATAGCTGCTTAAATGCCCGCCGGCGATAACTTCCAGCCCTTCTTCCGGCTTGAATTGCAGGCCTTGCAGGGCGCTGCGCCAGATAACCGCCTCCAGCCGCGCTTTGTCATCTTTCAGGGCAAAATAGGCATGGCCGGAGCTATGCGGGCCGCGATAGCCGGAAATTTCGCCGCGCACCCGCACATTGCCGTAAGCGGCTTCAATCGTCTGGCGCAAGGCGCCGGAGATTTCCGCTACAGTAAATTCTGCCGCATTGGATTGAAGCTCTTTTTTGCGCATAAATCTTTCTGCTTTTCTGCGTGATTCGGTTTAATAGGCATATTCGCGAAACAGCGGCTCAACCGAATTTTCCCATAAGCCGTGATAGCGGCTCAGCATTTGTTCGGCCACGGTTTTGCTGCCGGCGGCAATTTCCATCAGCGGCGCCAGAAAATAGCTTTCATCAGCGCCGGCGCGGTTTTTCCGGCCGCGATTGACCAGCCCCTTGCGGGCAATAGCCAGCACCTGCCCGGCCAGTTTTTGCAAATCTGTCCGGCGGAAAGCGGTGGCCAAAGCCTGGCGCGGCACGCTATCGCGCATAGCCAGCACTTCTTTATAAGACCAGTCTGCGGTCAAAGCCTCAGCCTCGCTGAGCGCCGCCTCATCATAAAGCAGGCCAACCCAGAAAGCCGGCAAAGCGCAGAGATTGCGCCACGGGCTGCCATCGGCGCCGCGCATTTCAAGAAAGCGCTTGAGCCGCACTTCCGGGAATAAAGTGGATAAATGATTGATCCAGTCACTCATGACCGGCTCGGCTTCTTTGGCGGAAAATTCTTTTGTCAATTCCCGCCGCAGGGCGCCGTTTAAAAACCGGCGGAAAGTGACCGGCGCGGCCGGGTAATAATGGCCGCGGCGCAAAACAAAATAGAGCGGAATATCAAGCGCCCATTCAACATAATCGGCAAAGCCGAAATCCGGCGAAAAAATAAACGGCAAGAGGCCGGTGCGGTTTGTGTCGGTATCGCGCCAGATTTCCGAGCGCCAGGAAAGCAGGCCGCAGGGCTTGCCCTCGCGAAAGGGGGAAGAGGCAAATAAAGCCGTGGCCAAAGGCTGCAATTTCATCGCCACCTGCATTTTGCGGCGCATATCCGCTTCATCGGCAAAATCCAGATTGACCTGCACGGTTGCCGTACGGAACATCATATCCAGCCCGCTTTTGCCCACTTGCGGCATATAATCGGCCATGATTTTATAGCGCGATTTCGGCATATGCGGCGTTTGCGCCAGGCTCCAGGCCGGGCTGGCGCCTACCCCCAGAAAGCCGATGCCCAGCGGCCCGGCAATATGCTGCACCTGCGCCAGATGCGCCTGCACTTCCCGGCAGGTCTGGTGAAGAGTGCGCAAGGGCGCGCCGGAAAGCTCAAACTGCCCGCCCGGCTCCAGCGAAATAGCGCCGCGCCCGGTCGGCTCAATGAGGCCGATAATCCGGCCGGCATCAAGAATCGGCTCCCAGCCAAGCGTAGCCTGCATGCCTTGCAGCAAAGCGCGAATGCCCTTTTTGCCGCCATAGGGGACAGGGCGGTTGCCTTCCCGGTAAAAGGGGAATTTTTCATGCTCCGTGCCGATGCGCCAGGCGGCTTTTTCCTTACCGCCCTCAGCCAGATAAGCGGCCAGATCCGCCAGCTTGTCAATAGGCCTGTTATCTGTTACATCTCGTGCCATATCCTGTCCTGATGTCGCTGATACAGTTTACACGCCGGCCGCCCGGCGCCGCCGCGCGCCCGCCTATGGTAGAATTTTTTGCCCAATATGCAAGCGCTTTGCGCCAAAGATTTATAGCCTCCGCGCTGCGTCTATGTCTTGCTATAAAAAATAACTATTGACAAAGCATAAAAATGTAATTTTACTTTATTATGAAAGCCCGTTACCCTGTTCGCCATCGGCGCGAGCAATGAGCATAAAAAAGCCGTTTTTTAAAAAGATAATTGTTCCGGCGGCGGGTCTGGCCCATAAGCCGGACAGACAAGGCAGAGGAAAGAATAATATGCGTGATGATGACAGGGCAACACAGGCAAAACGTCCGAAACTGACAACAACCGCCGGCGCGCCCTGGCCGAATAATCAGGATTCCTTAACCGCTGGCGAGCGCGGCCCGGTGCTGGTGCAGGATTATCAGCTGCTGGAAAAGCTGGCGCATCAGAACCGTGAGCGTATCCCCGAGCGCACTGTGCATGCCAAGGGCTGGGGCGCGCGCGGCAAGCTGCATATTACCCATGATATTGGCCGGTATACCAAGGCCAAAGTGCTGAAAAAAGGCGCGATTACGCCAATGCTGGCGCGGTTTTCCACCGTTGCCGGGGAAATGGGCGCCGCCGATGCCGAGCGCGATGTGCGCGGCTTTTCGCTGAAATTTTATACGGAAGAGGGGAATTGGGATCTGGTCGGCAATAATACGCCGATTTTCTTTGTCCGGGACGGCTATAAATTCCCTGATTTTATTCACACGCAGAAGCGCCACCCGCGCACCCATTTGCGCTCTAATACCGCTATGTGGGATTTCTGGTCGCTGTCGCCGGAGACTCTGCATCAGGTCACCTATTTAATGGGCGATCGCGGCCTGCCGACTGATCCGATGCATATGAACGGCTATGGTTCGCATACGTATTCGCTGTGGAATGACAAAGGCGAGCGTTATTGGGTGAAATTTCACTTCAAAACCGAGCAGGGAGTGAAATTCTACACGAATGAAGAAGCGGCCGGAATTATTGCCGAAAGCCGCGAAAGCTCCCAGGAAGCCTTGTTTAACGCTATTGAGAGCAAAAAATTCCCCCGCTGGAAGTTCCAGATTCAGATTATGCCGGAAAAAGAGGCCGAAAATCTGGCCTTTAATCCGTTTGATCTGACCAAAGTCTGGTATCATGCCGATTACCCGCTGATTGATGTCGGCTATTTTGAGCTGGATCGCAATGTTGATGATTATTTCGCCGAAATAGAGCAGGCGGCTTTTTCACCTTCCAATATTGTCCCCGGCATTAGCTGGTCGCCGGACAAAATGCTGCAGGCGCGGGTGTTTTCCTATGCTGATGCCCATCGCTATCGCCTGGGCGGCAATTATGAGCATATTCCGGTTAATCAGCCGCGCTGCCCGGTGCATAATTATCACCGTGACGGGCCGATGAATACAGTGGGCGGCAATCAGCTTGGCGGCAATGTCAATGCTTATTATGAGCCGAATTCCTTTGACGGCCCGTTTGAGGATAAAACGGCGCAAGAGCCGCCTTTGCGCATTTGCGGCGATGCCGGGCGCTATGATCATCATGGCAAGGGCGATGATGATTATTTTCAGGTGCGGGCTTTGTTTCAAGTCTTTGATCAAGGTGAAAGAGAGCGGCTTTATAATAATACCGCCGATGCCATGAAAGGCGTGCCGGATTTTATTATTGAGCGTCAGCTCGGCCATTATGCCAAAGTGGACAAAGCCTATGAGCAGGGTGTGCGCGCGGCGCTGAAGCAAAAATATAATTTCGGCGGCAAGAGGACAGACTTATAGAAGAGATTTATAAAAATGTGTGAATATGCGTATAAAAGCAAGTAAATTTGCTGAAATTTATTTATAATACGCAGCAGATACAATGAGGCCGGCTGGCGGTGCGACTGCGCTTTCGGCGGCCCGGCAGAGCGGCAATCGGTAAAGATTTTTTATGCCGGTTGCAGCTTGCCCTGTAAGGGGCAGTATAGGCCGCCGGCGTGCTTGCCGGCTGTTATGTGCTGTTTTTAAGAAATCGAAGCAGGCGATTCTCCCCTCCCCCTCCCGCCTGCTTTGGTGGCGGGTGTCCTTTCGGCCACCCGCCTTTTTTATTTCTATCCGCTTGTTTCCCGGTTATCGGCGCTGTATTGCCCTGCCGGCGCGCGCTGCTCCGCCGGCAGAAGCAGCCCGGCCGAACAGCCAAGAGCAAGGCAGCTTTTTTGAGCGCAAGCGCCGCCCGGCGGCCGGGGCAAAGCCCGGCGCCGGCATAGAGGAGAGCCGGCGGCCGGCCAGAGCAGGCGCGGCGAATCGCTGTCTGTTGTGTTGTTGATGGCTTCAGGTCTCTATGGCCAAAAAGCCACAATGGCAGCAAAAAAGCAGCCTTAAAGCTTTATCTTGCGGCCGATACGCCTATTTTACCTTACAAAGAAAACGAGCTTCGTTGGCTTTATTGTAGATTTTCCCCTTAGTTTATGTGCAAAGCGCGCCGGGCGGCTGATCTGTCTCCGGTCTTGCGCTTTAGCATTGCTTTATATGCAACACTTCATAAGTTTTTCCGTGAATTGTTCCAAATTATGGCAATTTCGTGTTGACAAAGAGCGAAAATCTAATATTCAAGACGCAGTTCACAAATTTATCTGGCTTGCATTTTGTCGCAATATTTTGGAAAAGGGGTAATTTCATGCAATTTCAGGCTAAAAAATCCGCTGTTTTTGCTGGTGTAACGTTATTGTGTCTGTCTGGCGCGGCCTTCGCCGCCGATATGCCGGTTGAGCGCCCGATGCCGCCGCGCTTTGAAGAGCAGGCAGGCCCCTGGCAAGTGCGCGCCCGCGTTTTGACCGTAATGCCGAAAGACGGCGGCTCTGTCCGCGCTGCCGGTCTGGGCAAGCTGGCCGATACCGGCCTCGGCTTTTCCAACAGCGTGACGCCGGAGGTGGATTTCAGCTATTTCTTTACCAAAAATATTGCCGCTGAGTTGATTTTAGGCACCACCCGCACCAAAATCAGCGGCAAGGGCAAGGTGATGAAAAGTCTTGGCCTCGGGCGCCGGCTGGGCAAAACCTGGATTTTGCCGCCTACTTTAACCCTGCAATATCACTTTACCAATTTCGGCAAATTCCAGCCTTATATTGGCGCCGGCGCCAATTACACTTTCTTCTATAATGAAGGCAACTGGGCGCTCGATAATGTAACGGTAGACGGCACATGGGGCGGGGCCGTGCAGCTTGGCGTTGACTATATGTTCACCAAACATTGGGGCTTTAATATTGACGCCAAAAAATTATGGCTCAATACGTCTTACCATGCCCGGCTGAAAGGCAATACAGTTTTGGGTGATGCCGGTGCCGGCACACGCATTACCGGCCGCGCCAAAATTGATCCGTGGCTGCTGGGCGCCGGTGTTACCTACCGCTTTTAATAAAGAGCGGGTGAGCGGGCCTTGTAAAGCGCCAAGCCGGCCGGGCGGCGCGGCTTGATATAGGCCAGGCTGCAGGTGAGCAAAAAGCGCCGATGGCTTGCTGCAGCAGGCCGCGGCGCTTTGTTGCTGTCTGTCTGGGCTGCTCCGTGCAGGGGAGAGGTTGCGCCTGCTATATTACTGTTCTGCTGCGGCCCTATAAAGCGCCAAGCCGGCCGGGCCGGCTTTCCCGGTGCCGGCCGGCGCCGGGAATGGCGCGGCGCTTAAGGGCGCAGGGCGCTGTTTAATACTCCCTGAGTGTCTGGGCACCGGGGGTGTTTCCATTACTATATGTTCCAGCGGCCTGTATCGGCATGCCGGGGCGGGGCGGCTTCATAAAGCATTGGGCCGGGCAGCCGGGCTGCCGATAAAGCGCCGGGCCGGGCCGTGAGGCTGTTTTCAGCGGCAATCAGGGTGGGGGGCCTTTATCTGTGGCGGGATATGTGGCGGGGCGGCAGGGCGCCGCTGACTTGCTCTTTGCCGGCCTGTTGCTGCCTGCTTCATATTTTTGCTGCCTTATCGCCGGCCGGCCGCGCCGGGCGCTGCCGGAAGGTTGCGGCGTGACCGCGTTTTCTGATTAGCTATACTGCCGCCGCTGCCCTTGCCGCCGCTGTTGCGGCTTGACCGCATTTTCTGATTAGCTATACTGTATTTGTCCTGGCGCGGCTTGAAGGGCGGGGCCGGCGGCCTGTCCTTCCTCAGGCAGGCGGCCTATTGATCTGCCACCCGGCAAAAGCTGGAATTGTCTTTAATGTATAATTTCATTCATATGTCTGATCTGCATTTGGCGCCGTTACCGCCGGTTCATTGGTGGCAGCTTGTCAATAAGCGCTTTATCGGTTATGTAAACTGGCAACTAAAGCGCAAAAATCTGTTGCGCAGCGGCGCTTTTGAGGCGGTTTTGCGCCATATGCAGGGGCAAAATCCTCAGCATTTGGCTATTAGCGGCGATCTGGTAAATCTGGCCCTGCCGGAGGAATTTAACCGGGCGCGGGCGAAAATTGCCTCTCTTGGCGCGGCGGAAGATATTTCGCTGGTTTTCGGCAATCATGATGCTTATGTGCCCGGCGCTCTGGCCCGGGCTTGCGCTGTTTTTGCGCCGTGGATAAAAAGCGATGCGCCGGCGGCCAAAGCGGCTTTTCCCTATATGCGGATAAGGGGGGAGGTCGCTTTTATCGGCGTGTCTTCGGCTCTTGCTACGCCGCCTTTTATTGCCGCCGGCTATTTTGGCGCGGGTCAGGCTGCCGCTCTGGCGGCCTTGTTGCAGCAGGCCGCCGCGCAAAAGCTGTTCCGTGTGGTGATGCTTCACCACCCGCCTTATTATGGCGCCGCAGAAGCGGCGCGCGCCCTGTGGGGGATAAAGCGTTTTCATAAGGTTCTGGCGGCAGAGGGGGCAGAGCTTGTCCTGCATGGTCATACGCATGTGCCGAGTCTTGCCTATATCCGGGGCAAGGCCGATACAGGCCGGGGGCAAAAGCGTATCCCGGTTGTCGGTGTGGCGGCGGCCGGGCAGGAATTTGGCGGCCGCAAAGCGCCGGCCGGTTATAATCTTTTCACTCTGCGCAAAAACCGGCAAGAGCAGTGGCAATGCGCTCTGCGCCGTTTCGGCCTTATAGACAAACACAATCATATAGCTTGCGTAGCGGATATAGGCGTTCTCTAATGGCCGGGCCGCCGGGCTGAGCGGCAGCTCTTTCCGACAGCGGCCGTTTGGCGGCTCTGAACGGGGAGCGCTTGGCCGGCTTGCCGCCGCGGCCCCGGCTTGGTGCCGCCTGCCGCGTTTGTAACGGCCGGGGTTAAAGCCGCCGGCGGCAAAGGCTGTTGCCGGCCTTTGGCGCAGTTTTGCCCGGCG
>Ga0157357_1000796_pt1 | contig 13309 bp, 15 predicted proteins | sample AttcapACBM1_FD_111485 | JGI IMG/M metagenome (GOLD analysis project Ga0157357, IMG submission 111485) | Fungus gardens microbial communities from leaf cutter ant in Botucatu, State of Sao Paulo, Brazil - Atta capiguara ACBM1 | ecosystem: Host-associated > Fungi > Mycelium > Unclassified ... | reverse complement strand
TATTACAATATGACTCTCTATATTAAAACACCCGTTTATTAATCCTCTAGCATTATTATTACTTTGAACATCCCAAATATCCAGCCAAATTATCACCATGTTCAATTTTGGAGATACTTTGATGATGCGAGGTCATAAAGCAATTGCAATATTATTGAATATGTAGTTGCTCTTAATAATTGATTTAACTATATCAGCTAAAATTGGAGTGTTAGTATCTTCTAATAGATAGGGGATATCTATAATCATCAGATATAACTTGGATTGTGGTAGGCAAAGAACCTCAACATTTTCTGTATTAATATTGTTTGAGCTCTTAACATATCTCTCAATTGTTTGAAGATTAAGTGAAGATGCTACTTTGTTAGTAACAATAAAAATACCTGCTTGTTTACTATATATGAAGTCAGCTATGACTTCCAATTTGATATTTTTTAGAGCTTTATTAAGATTAGTAATATGAGCACTGGATGCTTCCATAAACTTCAAATTGTTCTTATTGTTCATGGGGACAATGACCTGCTTTCTAGATGGCCCCTTCATTGTCATATTCAACTTTGGTTTGGGCTTATTGTCATTATTGATAATTTTTTGAATATTTTATATTTTCTTTGCTTGGAGATTCAGAAATGTTTCCTATATTTTTAATATTTTCTTAATGTTAGGCAATAAGGACAAGGCTTGCACATACAACTTTGTGGTATCTCTTTTCCCCATTGGTTGGCTACTCTTTATGAAGAATTTCAAAATTTCTTTGACCTCCTTGGGAGTCTTTGCCAGAATAGAAGGAGGTAATTTGGCAAAGCTTGCTGGCTTGTCAGTTTTGTTGTCCTTAGGCTTGTTATTGATTTCTTGAATTTTAGGTGTAAATCTAGACATAACTTTCTATCTAAATGATTGATTATCTTTGTCAGCAATAAGTAAATTCCATCATGACTCATAAATAGTAGAGATGAAGCTCCACACAGCTTCACCTATATTCTTAAGATCTGGAACATCATTTACCTTATTAGATTTGATACTCTTGTTCTTAATGTAATTGGTCATGTGATGCAATGACTTCTTGATGTTTTTAGTATCAGATAGTAAATGCTTGAGCACACCATGAAGGGAAATAGGGTAGAAACTTCTATCCCAAGAGTCATGTTAGTCACTTGATTTACATCATAAGACAACTAAATGTTGATGACTTTCTGTAGAGGACTCGTGTTGGAGCTATCTTTAGCCACACCCTCACCTTGTGGTAAGGGTGTGCTGTTGAGGGCCAGTGGCTCATTGACAAAGCATGGTGTCTTCCTTTAAAGACTGTTGTCAGTCACCTTACTGACCAACATACTATTTTCAACATCCCCATTGTTCGAAGCATAGGACAGTTGTGAAGTTTGTAAAGTAGAAGGCATAGTGGAAAACGATGTATTTGCTAGGTCTCTTATGGGTGCTACCATACAAGATGGTGGTATAAGAGAAAGAAGCGATGTTAATAACTGGACTGTTTGTAAAAATAGTTGAGCTGACTAATTAATATGACGTCCTCGTGGTAACTTGGCATGGATGCCACCGAGATGATAGCTAGCGTACAAAGGCATGTGTATGGTAGTGCAAGAAACTTGGGCGTTCAGGAGACCGGCATTATAACCGGATCCCGATGGTCGATAGTGCGACGGTGTTCGAACAGCTCCCGTTCCATCTGGATCCTCTTGTCAAAAAATTTGACATAAGTGTTTGTTTGTATCTAAGCACTCTTCGTCCAGACTCGACACGATAGGGTACCGCCTAGTAGGGGTTTGTCCTTCATTTTCTCGCTCGACATTCTCGGGACGCATTCATCTCGGTTTGTGAAAATGCCCCAGGACGGCTTTATCGTGCAATTCCGGCGGTCGTGCTTGGGACAATGGCGTGTGTTCGTTGAATCTGAAAGTTTTCCCTCATTTCATCGTTTTTGCAGTGTCGACTGGTCTCCTTGTTTTTCCAGCACAAGAAGGCTCAGGACCAATACAGTTCAAAAACCTGAAAACTCAAGGGTTATCCATGTACATTATGAGGTATCTTTGACATTCTCTAGTGAAATCAGCACTGTCCTGATTCTCTTCATGATCATAGCACGATAATTTCTCAAGTTACCATGACATTGGGTGGTCCTCGCTTCCCTGGGGTTCTAGGAGCTATGTTAATTGAAATTCCTGTCTTTCTTGCGAGGTGTCGCAAGTGGTATCTGGGACGCAAGGTAATCCTGCGCTTGTTCCGACAGTGATGGCGGCATATGCCTCGACTAGTTTCTTGTCTGGGTTCATTTTCATTCTGCTTGGTGCACTCAGACCTGGAGACTTGGTACGTACTATATTGTTACTTTCCTTCGACTAATGCTCATTGGCTCTGTTTTTATTAGGTCGCTTATTTTCCTCAGACTGTGCTCACAGGAGCAATCGGTGCCGCTGGTCTATTGCCATTCACCTGGGACTTGGACTCCCTTTGCCGGAGTGTCCTTTTTAGTAATGCTCGCCTCCCAAATCATCCCTTCGTTCTCTCTGTGACCAAGCGCTCCAAATTTGTTGACAGATGGACACGAGGAGTGGTTCACAATGCCTACTACGTCACCGCTTATCTGGTCGCGATACCAACTATCTTTTGGATTGTCGCTGGAGCCTAAAAAACTCCTTTAGAGCAGTTGATTACCAATGGGTGGCTCTTTCACGTTGAGACCCTTCAGGATCAGCGGGGTATTGGAACCTAGTGGATTTATTGGACTTCTCAAATGTCGAATGGTGGGCACTTAGACATGCGATTACGAACATTGTGCTCTTTGTAGTCATCGGAGTTCTCGACCTTCCCATCTAAGTTCCAGTCCTCGGTTTCACACTTGATGTGCCTTACAATGAATTGTTCGGCCAGGGCGTTGCGAATTTTTTGACGGGCGTTGTAGGAACCCGTGCCAAACATTTTGGTTTGTGGTTCTGCTGCATGTCTGTATGTGATAGCTGAGATTTCGATTTATTTTGTAGCAATACTCATATTTATCACCCGAGCCCTGGCGGGCAATTCAAATGCGCTTTGATCACCCTCCTGACATTCGCGCTCTCCCTGACAGCGAGTCTCCTCCTACCTTAAGATTGTATTATTCCTGAACATTGAACTCATTCTCGAAGCTGTTTGGGAATCGTCCCAGAGTTTGATCCTTCTCGAATCGTGTATCGTGATTAGGACTTGATGCTGCAGCTGTGGCCTTTGGAGTGGTAGACTCGGTAAGTTACTCAGTCTTCCGCGAAATAAATGGAAAGCTAATTCACATAGAGTGCTCGCGCGATGCGATGGGAAGAATGGAACAAGGCTCAACAATTTATTCATCGAAGTGATGATTCTCATGTTCCCAAACTCATCTCACCATTAAATCACACTCCTTCAATCTCCACTTTTGACCTAGAGTGTGTTGAAAGCTCTAAGAGTTTGATACGTGATGAGTTCATTGACAAGCTCAATGCTCGAGTGATTGCCCTGACTGGATATGTATGTGGGTAATTAGTCCAGTTGTATGCAAAATGTAGCGAATGGCTCAAGAAAAGTCAGTTTCCGCCTGCATCCCTTCTTGAGAGGTACAGCTTCTCGACATGTGCAATTCATAGTCATATATCTGGCTACAGTTTACCGCTTGGAGACATCAGCAGGCCAGTGTTTTGATCGTGCGGTGCGCGACTTGACGCCAAGAAACACAAAGTTGGTACTTTGTGGCGTACGTAATGGCAGTGGGGTACATGCGGATTTCGATCGTGCAGGAGTGAATATTCTGTTTAGCGGGAGTGACAATGGTGAAAAGGGAATTGTCGCTAGCTATAGAATGGCGTCGGAGCCAAGAAGGTGAAGGTGATTTTGCTACGAGTGGGGCAGAATAGGGTTCTGAAATAATATTTATTGTTCAAATTAACATGTTTCTATGGATCATTAGCGTTTGTATCCGCGGTTTTGTGATTTATTCGGTTATGTGCTTTCTGTTCTCCATCAAGGCTCCAACATGGCTGTGGAAGAGAAGCGACCCCAAATATCGGATTGGGAGGAGCTCAGACTTGCTGGGGTGAGATTGACTCATTATTCACAGGAGCACACTGTATTTTCAACACGTACGTTGATTATGAATCTGAAATTGAATCAAGGCTCCGAATCAAGGCTCCGATCTAATTACGCTCATTGACAGGTACCTCTGGCCAAAATGAATGAATTGTTTTTCTTCTTGAGGGCCAGGCCCAAGTGGTTCCGCAGACTGAAGCTTCGTATCGGCCAGGACTATGATTTCATGCTGAAGCTGCCAAAAGAGACGTTCGTGTACATTTGTAACAAGGTTATAGGTTATTGGAAGCAGAAGGGGACGAAGGAATTGTTGAAACTGTATCGAGTGCTAGCTTGGGTGCTGACTCGGACTCTGTGTTCTGTCGTTGAGGTAATATCTGCCACACGAGACAGCCACTGCTGAACTGGGCTCGTATACGAGACAAACCACCATAGATGAATGAATGTGCATTAACACTAATGTCATCACAAACACGATTTTCATTGAATGGCACATATGAATGCTATTATGTCTGTCCCAAAACTACGGACATAGTAAGATAAAATGGATCGTCTATGCCCAACTCTGAAGAGACGATACGCTCTCGAGCCCTCAAAAACCTGTACTCCAGCCAAAACAGCAGTGCACAGCAAGGGTCAAACTCGAGATGTGTTCATGTTCCATGGACGTAACAGGCTCCTAGTGTGCGTGAAACTTGGAGCCTTGACTATGTTCATGGGTCGGCGAATGGTAATAGGTGTAGATCGAAGCTCTCTAACGAAGACATCAGGCGATAACAAGTATAAAAATATGTGGTAGTCATGAACATACGATGAGCTCTACGAAGATACGTTTTTCAGTTGATGGTTATATAATTGTATCTCACAATTTGGCTCACGTGCTGTGCCACAAACCTATTACTGTTTTCGTCGATGTAATGCAGGCGTTAAAGCAATAATCTAATAGGATCGAGACTACCCTTTCATCCTCTTCTAAGACAATCAATGGTGACCAACAACATTGTACCTCGCTGGAAAAAGCTCCTTGATAAAGCGCTCGAACGGTATCCAAGGGCAACAAGTAAGCGTTTATCATCATCACTGTCGTAGTAGAATTAGGAGTATAACGTCATGTTTGAATGAAAGCATTCCAGCTCGTTACAATCGACGCTGAGGCCGCTGTGCCTCGCGCCCGCTCACACATCTTCCGCTCGTTTTTAAACAGTCCAACAACGCCTGGACTCCCATTGCTCATAACTTCAACAGACGTACGCACGCCCAAAGTTCATCAGATCCTTGCCAACGCCAACATTGAATCTTGTTGGTGGATCCAACAGACGTTGGAACAGTTTCGCATGGCTGGTCGGGTCAGTTTGGTTACATCACCTGATCACCAGCTTTTCCAAGTCACGCGGGATCATCTTTTGAACAATGCGAATGCGGATCCCGAAGGTGGATTAGCTGCGCTGATGCCTGCCAAATTTAATTGGGAAGCGAGGAGGGTCCAAGTGTTTCGAAGTATGAGTGCACATATGAAAGCCAGTTGGTGCCGCCCTGCTCCTGGGAGTATTTTGGAAGGCGGACAAGATGAAGCGAACAAGTGGCCAGAGCGAGTGGAGGAGCCGAAGGAGGGTGACGGTCAAGAAGCATGGAAGAACTGGGAAGCGGCGCTAAGAAACTTTGTTATGATTGTCATCGAACCAAGCCAAGTGGACTATCTGACACTAGCTGTTGTCCCCAACAGGAGGTTCAAGACTACCAGAGCAGTCGGAGGTGGATGGGATGAGGTCGAGGTTGTTCCATAAATCAGGAGCATTATTTGTTTTTACATGGCAGTGAGCTCTACATAAGAATAAAACATCTAGGTGTACAGACAGAAAAAAGCGAGTTAACAGATATGAAACAGCGGAGTAGCTGTTAAATATGATGGGGCCTATGCTTTAACTTTCTTTGGATCTTTCTCAGTGTCATTGTCACCGGTAACCTCGTCAATGGGCCGCTTTTTTGTACTAACGGCACCATTGTCCTCGAGATACTCATCCTCCTCCTCCTCCTCCTCCTCCTCCTCTTCATCATCGTCATCATCATCGGCTTTAGGCTGCAGCACATGATCAGCATTTCACATGTTACGAGAGAAAAACTCACGTCTCCCAAAAGTAATGCTGTTAAATTTTGCTGGACAAATGTTCAGCTTGAAGAAAGGGGGGATCAATGAATATAGAATGACCTTGTTACCATTGGTGTGCCCCTCGCCTTCTATATGTACTTCGTCGTCGTCGTCTCCCTGTGTGCATCAAACTCTCAGCAAAAGAAAATGCCGCGTCAAAGAGGATGAAACAAACCACCTCCTCTTCCTCTTCCTCTTCCTCATAGTCGTCGTCGTCTTCATTGTCACCGCCAAGAGCATCTTCAGCATCTTCGCCGTGCTCCTCATCAAGGTTGACGTGGTCTTCCTCCTCCTCCTCCTCCTCCTCGGGTACCTCCACAATCTTAGGTGGAGCGGGATCAGCCAGTGGCTGCTCAGACATTATATATGGGTATGTAGGAGGTGAGGTTGGGGTGTGGGGTAAGGGGGAAGAAAGTTAGGGAAGATGGGGACGAAAGAGCAGGCGGTTAAGAGAGTGTGTGAAAAAGAAAGGTAATGGATAGATTTGTTTCGTGGATTCCGGTCTTGACAGCCTCTCAAGCTTGGGTTCCAGATTTCGTCCGGGCGGACAACGGACGGCCATTGCCGGAGACGCCATCGCCGGTTACATCAGTGATGCATTTTGTATTCTGCAATAAGCAAACGACGTGGTCCAAGCCATGAGGTACAACAGTAGGTATAAGGTTCTGAGGAAAATGTGAATGGGTTTACCAGCCGAAGCCTGTACCCCTTTGATCATTGTCTAAGGCTTCTTGTTAGAGAACAACCTATGCTAATATCATACCTAGAAATGTACAAGTTTGGTACAAGTTTTTCTGAACTAGTTTAAACCTGAACAAGAATATGTGTGTATGTACTATAAGATCTTCTTTAGAAACCACTGTATATACATTGAATGTTCAACTTTTGTTTATATTAAATATATTAGCTATACTTTTCAGGTCCTTAGAAAAATATTTCTTCTCTTGGAATTTGGTAGATTGAATATTAGCACAGTTTAGATACTCTAAAATTGTCTCAGCATAAGTGTCAGAGTAGCTTATTGTTATGATTTGCCTTGGACATAACAAAGGTTTATTTAAATAAATATGAACTTACAGAAGTTGTTAAAAATATATATAGCAATAGTATCATGTCATATTGTTATATGCTAAGACTGTTGTAGAACTTTGGAATAATTAACATAATTAAGTAATAATTAGTAATAACTAAATCTCTAATTTAGATAGTGAATAAAATATAAGATAAGAAATGTAGCAGAGATTTTTTATCAAGTTCTCTTATAAAATTTCATTAAAGTGTTTTAACAAGCTGTCAGACACAGTTCATACCTGGGGGAGAGATGGTATAGTGGAAGAGCCCCCCATCCATGTGTATTATGCCTATCTCAAACCTACTTGAGTGGGTTCAATTCCTTAGTAGTTCTTTGTGTTGGATAACTGTATAAAAAGGTTAGGATACTGATACTCCATACATAATTCCTCCTGTAGGTATGAACTGCCATTGCACCCTGTGTAATAAATTGTTGACTTAAAAAAAAAAAGACATAGTTCACACTAGGAAGCAAAAGTTCACAGGGTTGACTCAGAAGTATGCAGAGTGTATAAACTCTGTGCTCAGTAATGTGAACTTGTAGAATAACCTTGGCTTCAGCTTATTGTAAGAAACAAAAACAATAGACTTCAATTTATTTTTATTTTTATTTTCTCTTTCTATTTTCTTTTAAATTATTTTACATTTTCTATTTTTAGAACTTTGGGGTTAGGGTTAGAGTGATCAGTCACACTATCACAGATGGTGTGGTTACAATACTAATCATGGGATGTAAGAGAAAGAAGTAGAAGGTTCTGGAAAAAGTGATGTTATACAATATGGACACCACATGTTGACCTCATGCTTTACACATAGTCATTTAGGGTAGGGTGCACAGTAGCTAGCATAGACCATCTGTATAGGTATATAAGGTAGATTACTTTGTAAAGAGCTCTCTATTGAGTTCTCTTGTGTTTACTCTAATACAAGGGTTTGATCTTGTTTCTTGTTCTAAAGGTTTAAGGTCATAACACTTATATGCTATGCTATTTGTATTACAACTCAAAGATCTTAGAGCTGGTCAATGAGAGAAACCTTGTATATGGTTTACACAAGAGAACTTGATAGAGAACTCTGTACAGGATTGTCTACTTCTATAATTAGCCTACCCTAAATAACCATGTGTCTTTCTTAAGGTCAACATATGTTATATATATTGTATGATGTCATTCTCTTCTAGAACCTTCTATTTTCTTTCATTATAGTTCTGTGATTATATGATAGGTTTGTGATAGCTGTAATTATAACATTATATTAAATCCTAAATAAAAGAGAAATGAAAATGAAAAGAAAATAGAAAAGGAAAAATAAAATATAGTCCAATGTTTGCAACCCTAACATTACCCCCTCTTTGAGGTTTCTCTTCCAAAAAAACTAACTTCTACTTTTGCCAATTTCTTTCCTTCCAAGTTCCTCAAATATTCTTCCTCAAATTTTCCGTCATCTTATCCATATAACATCTTCATTGTATATTTGCCTGGCAACTTCCCCCTTTTAAAGTCTCTTTCTTCCATCATATTCAACTTTTCTTGTCTTCTAACTTCTACATTCACTCTTTTTTTAAATTCTGCTACTGTCTCCTTTACATTTTCCAAGTCTTCCTCTCTTTTCCAACTATCATATTCTACTGTAAACCTCTTCCATTGCACCAAATGCTTTACTACTTCACTTACTTTTCTTTTGTTTACTACCTTTTCCACTTCTTATTCTTTAACTCCCTCTACTTCTACTAGTTTTACTTTCTCTACCTTTTGTTCTTCTACCTGTTTCTTATATCATACTATTCAACTGACATTCACAACTAGATGAACTCTCATTGAAGTTAGCAGTTATAGCTTAACTGCATGGATGGATACTGCTTCCTGAATAAGATATGGACCCACATATTGATCTACTAGTTTTTTACCAGTCTTTCTTTGAATACCAAGTCCTTTATACTTAGCATCATCTTATCTCCTTTCTTTCATTCTCCTACCTCTCTTCTCCCTTTATCCACCTGTTATTTCATTTCTTCCTGCACTTTTCTTAATGCTACTCCAATCTTCTTCTGCACCTTCTTTATTCTTTTCATAAATTCTGTTGCCTTCTCTACCTTTCTTTTCCTTCTGATATTTATTCCCATTCTTAACTCTCTTCCATAATTTGCCATGAATGGAGACACTTTAGTTGTTGAATATGCCTTGTTATTGATTACAAACTCTGCTGATGCTGACTATTCCAGCTAATCTTTTTACCTATGGTCTATAAAGAATTGGAGGTACTATTCTAGCTTCTGATTCATGTGTTCTGTTTGTCTATCTGTTTGGGGATGGAACAATGTCAACAGCTTTATTTCAATATATAACATGTTGTTCAACTCTTTTGTCATCTTTGCTGCAAACTATAGTCTTTTATCTGATACTGTATTCTCTGGCAACCCATGTAACTTCTATACATTATCTCTAAACAACTGCACTAGTCCTTTTGCCAATGTTCCTTCTGTTGTTGCTATAAAATATGTCAACTTGGGCAACCTATTGTAGACTACTAGAATTGCATCTTTTCTCACTACTAACAGTAACTTTGTAATCAAGTCCACTGCTAGATGTGTCCATGGTTTTTTTGGAACTTTGTTCAACTTTAACTTTTCTGCTAATCCTTCTGTCCTATTCTTCATTCTTTGACACATATCACAACCCTTTATATACTTTCCCACATCTCTTGTCATCCCTGGCCACCAGTAATTTCTCATCACCAATTCTGTTGTTTTCCATTTTCCTCCATATCCTACTATTGGTACATTGCGGTGTAGCCAAATAATTTCCACCCTCAGTGCTTTATCCTTTGGCATATATATTTTATTCTCCTTCAACATCAAATCCTCTTCTATTTGCTATTTGTCCCCTCTCAATACTTTTTCTAGTATATCTACTTTAGGTCCTTCTATTACCACTTCTGATAGACTACAAAGCTAACAGTCTTTTATGAATACTTGATTATCATTATCCTTTTCTCTGCCTACTTTCCAGTCTGGTCATCTACTAAGTTTATCTGTTTTCCCCATTTTTGTTCCTAGAACATTTTTTAAGGTAAAGTCAAACCTAGACAAATATAAGGTCCATCTAGCTTGTTTTCTGTTCAACTTTTGTGCCTTCATAAAGTATTCTAAGTTTTTATAGTCTATCCAGACCTCAAATTTGAATTTTGTGCTCTCTAATAAATACCTCTAATTTTATAGCCCTCTTATAACTGCCAATATTTCTTTGTCATGAATTTCATAGTTTCTCTCTGTCTTATTTAGAGATTTTGAGAGGAACACTACTGGCTTCCATTACTCATCTTCACACTCCATTGATAATACTCTCCCTGTCACATATTCTGATGCATCTACTTTTATCCTCATTTTTTTAATCTAAGTCTAGCATTGTTAGCACTAGTTCTTTTATGAATTTCTCCTTTAATTCTCCAAATGTCTTTTCTTGTCATTCAGTCCACTATTACAATCACCTCCTCATGTCTTTAGCATACTTTCATTATATCTTGTAGGGTCTAGAATATGATGTAATGATTGGCTACATAGTAGGTTATATCAGTCAGTGCCTCATGTAGTAGGTATTGTTTCCTTATTGACTCCTCCTTCTATTCTTATATATTGTATCATTGTGAACATATTGTTTCCTCATGGTCTATAGGTATATATAATGTAGATACATTTCTATGTCCTTATGCTTTACTAATTAATTATCTCCTTCACTCTTACTCAAGTCTTTGCCTGAGTTGCAACCTGAGCCAAGCTTAAGGTCATAATATCCACTCCCACTTTTTATCCTTTTTTATCATATCATGTAATGGTTTGGCTATTGTTGTGAAGTCTTTAATAAATTGGCAGTAGTAGTTTGCCAACTCTAAAAACTTCCATACATCTTTAACTCCTTATGGAGTTGGCCAGTTCAGTATATCTTTTACCTTTTCTTCTTCTTTTATTTCTTGAGGTCCTATTATTACTTCTAAGAACTCTACTTCCTTCACCTTCCACTTGTATTTCTCTGGTTTTATATAGATCATTCTCCACTAACCACTTCACTACTTCTTCTACTATCTCATTATGCCTCTTCTCTATTTCTATTTCTATTATTACATCATCTTTAAAGCTCACTACCTTTCCAGTATTGATAAGGTCTCATAAGAGTTTGTTCATCATGGTTTGGAATATTGCTAGTAAATTGGTAAGTCCAAAAAATATTATTATTGGCTTGAATGACCCTTTTAGTATGGTAAATGCTACTTTCTACTTGTCTCTCTCCTTTATGCATACATTATTATAGCCTCATCTCAAGTCCATCTTTGTAAATACTTTCTTGGTACCTATGTTTTCTACAATATCTGATATTAAAGGTAACAGGTAATTATTTACTGTCTATTCATTAAGATATCTATAGTTTTGCACCATACACTTTTTTCCATTCTTTTTTCCTATAAAGAACACTGGTGCCATTTGAGGTAACTTTGAGAGTCTGATATACTTTTTTCTCAATTATTATGATACAAACTCATGTACCTCTTTCCTTTTCTTTCTTGATAGCAGATATATCTTCCTCTTTTTTGGCATGAACCCTTTCTTTATATTAATAGTATAGTCCCATACTTTTCTTGTGGGCATCTATTTACTAGTCTTTTTTCTAAAGACCTAAATCCACTTGCATAAGTGTTTTGGTACCAACTTTTTTGCCTTCTCTTTTAACTTTGCTACTTCTTCTTTATCATCCTGTATTTCCCATTCTTCTACTATTCTCTTTACATCCACCACTTTTGGTTTTTTCTTCTTCTTTTCTTTCTTCTTTATTTTTTCTTCTTTCTTTTGTCTTTACCATCCTAACTTTCCCTACTTCAGTCTTCACTGCTTTCCATACTTTTCTGGATACCTTGTCATCTTCACTTTCCCTATTTTTCAATCAATCTCAGGATTATGGCAAGCAAGCTATGGCATCACTAAGATCACACTCCATTTCTGTCCACTGATTACATCAATCTCAGTTCTTTCTCTATGTCACTGATAATATATGTTTACTTCCACTATATGTTCAATTGGTTCTTCCTTGTTAAAGGATCCATCTACATTTCTCATATATAATGGAGTTTTCAATTTTTTTCAATTTGAACCCTTGCTTTCTAGTAAATTCCAAACTCATTACTAATCCTGTAGCTCTGCTATCCAGCAATGCTTTCACTGTGACTCTCTCCTGTATATTGATTCTTTCTAGTCTTATCTTTACTGTCACTTCTCTTAACATGTCCCCATTGTTTAGATTGTAATTGGATGTATTGTCTACTACTCTACTGAGTATTGCAAATCTATTGTGATTACTGAGATCTAATCAAGGACTATTAGATCTCTCTCTCTGTTTAAATTGTTTCTTGTATTTCTGTTGTCCTCATACTCTGCTCTCCTTCCTTGGCCCACAATTCCTTGTCTCTTATATTTCTGTGCAAGGTGACCAAATCCTCCACAGCTATAATAATTTCTTTCCCTATCTATATTTATCATATATGGGTTCCAAGATACAAACTCTATTCACTAACTTGGGCGTATTATTTTTGCATTTGTCCTTTTCATTCCTTCCATTAGAGCAGGCTCTGTTAGTGTCTATTGCTGAGGAGTCTCTTACCTCCTCAGCCAAACTTGAGGTTGTGATATTTTTTACCAGTACATCTCTATGTTGTTCAACTTTGGAGCCAGTGGCCTCTGTTCTCTTTGCTTTCTCAATCTTTCTTCTTCTTGCTTGCTTTCCCTTCAGTTTCTATCTAAAGCAATCACCTTGTTATACTATTATTCAATAGAGCTGGGTTGTTGTTCAGACTCCATAAGTCTTTGGTATATTGTCCCATTCATGTCTCTCTTAAATTCTTTGACTAAAGATCTTCCTTCATATCTACTATCTCTTGCTACTCTTCTGAATTCTTGTACAGATTCCTCTATTGTTTTTCCTTCTTGCTCTATTCTTGTCAAGATCATTGACGATGAACTTTATTTTATTTTCTCTTTTCATTTTTATTTTA
>Ga0157357_1000794_pt1 | contig 13340 bp, 9 predicted proteins | sample AttcapACBM1_FD_111485 | JGI IMG/M metagenome (GOLD analysis project Ga0157357, IMG submission 111485) | Fungus gardens microbial communities from leaf cutter ant in Botucatu, State of Sao Paulo, Brazil - Atta capiguara ACBM1 | ecosystem: Host-associated > Fungi > Mycelium > Unclassified ... | reverse complement strand
GTTGATGATGAAGCCGATATTCGCGAGCTTGTTGCCGGTATTCTGAGCGATGAAGGCCATGAAACCCGCCTTGCCGCCGATGCGGACGCGGCTTTGGCGGCGGTTGACGGCCGGGTGCCGCAATTAGTGTTTCTGGATATATGGCTGCAGGGCAGCCGGCTGGACGGGCTGGCGCTGCTGGACGAGCTGAAAAAACGCTATCCCGAGCTGCCGGTAGTGATGATTTCCGGCCATGGCACTATTGAAACCGCCGTTTCGGCGACCAAACGCGGCGCTTATGATTTTATTGAAAAACCCTTTAAGGTAGACCGGCTTATTCATGTAACCGAGCGGGCGCTGGAAACACGGCGCCTGAAGCGCGAAGTGTCGGAGCTGCGCCGGAAAAATATGGATACGCCGGAATTTCTGGGCAAATCGCTGCTGATGAACCAGTTGCGCCAGATAATTGAAAAAGTAGCCGCCACGAACAGCCGGGTAATGATAAGCGGCCCTTCCGGCTCCGGCAAGGAAATGACGGCGCGCATGATTCATGCTTTATCGGCGCGCCGCCAGGCGCCGTTTGTCGCCTTGAATGCCGCTGCCATTACGCCGGAAAAAATGGAAATGGAGCTGTTCGGCACGGAAATGGACGGCGGCGCCCGCAAGATTGGCGCGCTGGAAGCGGCGCATGGCGGGGTTTTGTATCTGGACGAAGTGGCGGATATGCCGCGCGAGACGCAAAGCAAGATTTTGCGGGTATTGACCGAGCAGAAATTTGAGCGGGTCGGCGGAGCGACTGCCGTTCAGGTTGATGTGCGGATTATTTCCTCTACGGCGCAAAATATTGAAAGCATGATTGCCGAAGGCCTGTTCCGGGAAGATTTGTTCCACCGCCTGGCGGTCGTGCCGATAGAAGTGCCGCCTTTGTCGCGCCGGCGCGAGGATATTCCGCTGCTGGTGGATCATTTTATGCGCCTGATTGCCGCGCAAACGGGGATAAAACTGCGCCCGGTGGGTGATGACGCCATGGCGGTGCTGCAGGCGCATAACTGGCCGGGCAATGTGCGGCAGTTACGCAATAATGTTGAGCGGCTGCTGATTTTAACCCGCGATGATCAAAAAGGCGATGAGCCGATTTCGGCCGATTTGCTGCCGGCGGAAATCGGCGATAATCTGCCGCGTCTGGCCAGTGAGAGCGACCAGCATATTATGTCGCTGCCTTTGCGCGAAGCGCGTGAAATGTTTGAGAAAGAATATTTGACGGCGCAGATCAACCGCTTTAGCGGCAATATTTCCCGCACGGCAGAATTTATCGGCATGGAACGCTCTGCCCTGCATCGAAAACTGAAATCTTTGGGGCTGTAAACCGGGAACAGGCAATGAAGGTTATTATATGCGGCGCGGGGCAGGTGGGTTACGGCATTGCCGAGCGGCTGGTGGTGGAAAATATTGATGTAACCGTGATTGACAAGGATCCGGCGCGGATTGAGGCTATCCGCGATACGCTGGACGCGCGCGGCCTTGTCGGCCATGGCTCGCACCCTGACGTGCTGGCGGCGGCTGATGCCGCCAATGCCGATATGCTGATTGCCGTCACCCTTTATGATGAAATCAATATGATTGCCTGCCAGGTGGCGCATACGCATTTTAATGTGCCGATAAAAATCGCCCGGGTGCGCTCACAGGCCTATCTTGGCCCCGGCTTTCAAAGCTTTTTTTCGCGTGAAAATCTGCCGATTGATGTGGTGATTTCCCCCGAGATTGAAGTGGGGGAGATGGTTTTGCGCCGTATTGCCGAGCCTGGCGCGCTTGATGTGGTGGCCGCGGCAGAGGGCAAGGCCACTCTGCTGGCGATTGAATGTCTGGAGGATTGCCCGCTTCTGGAAACGCCCCTGCGCCAGTTAAGCCAGCTTTTCCCCGATTTGCAGGCGGTGATTGTCGGCGTGAAGCGCGATCGCGATATTCTTATCCCCGATGCGGAAGCGCAACTGCAAAAAAACGATATTGCCTATGTGACCGTGGCCAGCCACCAGGTGCGGCGGCTTTTATCGCTTTTTGGCCATGAAGAAAAAGAAGCAAGGCGGATTATCATTGCCGGCGGCGGCCATATCGGCCTTTATGTTGCCAAGGCGATTGAAAAGAAAAATCTCAAAACCAATGTCAAGATTATCGAGGCCGATCGCAACCGCGCTCTTTATATCGCTGATGAGCTGGCTAATACGCCGGTATTGAACGGCAGCGCCCTGGAACAGGCGATTTTGCAGGACGCAAGGGTGGAAGAAGTGGATCTGATGCTGGCGCTCACCAATCAGGAGCAGGTGAATGTGCTCAGCGCCATGATGGCCAAAAGGCTGGGCTGCAAGGCCAATATGGTGCTGGTTAACAACCCGCTTTATGAAGAGCTTACCCGCAGCAACGGCATTGACGCGCATATTAACCCGCGCAATGTCACGGTTTCCAAAATTTTGCAGCAAATGCGGCGCGGGCGGATTCGCGCTGTGCATTCGGTGTCGCACGGGCAGGCCGAGCTGATTGAAGCTCAGGCGCTGGAGACATCTTCCCTGGTCGGGCCGCCGATAGCTGAGCTGGATTTGCCGGAAAATCTGCGTATCGGGGTGATTTATCGAGACGGCGCCATTATCCGCCCCGGCGGCTCCACCCGTATTATGGCCGGCGACTGGGTGATTATTTTTGCCCTGGCTGAGGCCGTGCATGATGTAGAGCAGATGTTTCGTGTCGGGCTGGAGTTTTTTTAAATCCCGGCGGCTTGAGCGCCGGCCGGCGGCGGATCGCGGTTGCAATTTTGGCCGGGAAGGCTTATCAAGGGGCAACAGGCGCTGCCCGGCAGGGCGCAGCAGATAACAGCCGGGAGGGGAAAGAAACAGGGTGAGCATGCAGGATAGAATCAGAACAGCGATGAATCTTGTGCCGATGGTGGTAGAGCAGACCAATCGCGGCGAGCGGGCTTATGATATTTTTTCGCGGCTGTTGAAAGAGCGGATTATTTTTATCAACGGCCCGGTAGAAGATAATATGGCTATGCTGGTTTGTGCCCAGCTTTTATTCCTGGAAGCGGAAAACCCCAAAAAAGACATCAGCCTTTATATCAATTCTCCCGGCGGCTATGTGACCGCCGGGCTGGCTATTTATGACACTATGCAGTTTATCCGGCCGCAAGTGGCGACTTTGTGCATGGGGCAGGCGGCTTCCATGGGGTCGCTGCTGCTGGCGGCCGGCGCCAAAGGGCAGCGTTTTGCCCTGCCTAATGCCCGCATTATGGTGCATCAGCCTTCCGGCGGCTTTAAAGGCGTAGCGGCCGATATTCAGCGCCATGCGCAGGATATTATCAAATTAAAGCGCCGGCTGAATGAAATTTATGTTGCCCATACCGGGCGTGATTATGCGCTTATTGAAAAAACGCTGGATCGTGACCATTTTATGTCGGCAGAGGAAGCGCGGGATTTCGGCCTGGTTGATCAGGTGCTGGAAAAGCGGCAGGATTTTGATGAAGCCTAGGCAAAGGCCGGCCCCGGGCCGGGGCTATTATCTTTGCGTTTACATCTTTGCCGTAAAAATAGGGTTGCGCCGGCCGGCTTTGCTGTAACGGCTTTGGCTGTTGCCGTGCCGGCGGCGGCGGTGCCGGGGCGGGGGAGATTTTATCAACAGGCCGGAGCGCCCTGCCCTGCCTGGTTTCAGGCCTGTGCTGCGGGGGTAAAAGCGTGAGATCCGGAAAGGAAGGATATAATGAGCAAAGTTGCAAATGGCGGCGGCGGTGATTCCCGCAATACGCTTTATTGCTCATTTTGCGGCAAAAGCCAGCATGAAGTGCGCAAATTGATAGCCGGGCCGACGGTTTTTATTTGTGATGAATGTGTCGGCCTGTGCATGGATATTATCAGCGAGGAAAACAAGGCGTCTTCCGCTCGCTCGCGTGAAGGTGTGCCCACTCCGCAGGAAATTATGCAAGTGCTTGATGATTATGTTATCGGCCAGAATAATGCCAAAAAGATTTTGGCGGTAGCGGTGCATAATCATTATAAAAGGCTGGCGCATCAATCGAAAAATTCGGATATTGAGCTGACCAAATCCAATATTCTGCTGGTTGGGCCGACCGGCTGCGGCAAAACTTATCTGGCGCAGACTTTGGCGCGGATTATTGATGTGCCTTTCACCATGGCTGATGCCACAACCCTGACCGAAGCCGGCTATGTCGGCGAAGATGTGGAAAATATTATCCTGAAGCTGTTACAGGCCGCCGATTATAATGTTGAGCGGGCGCAGCGCGGCATTGTCTATATTGACGAGGTGGATAAAATCACCCGCAAGGCGGAAAACCCCTCTATTACCCGCGATGTTTCGGGTGAGGGGGTGCAGCAGGCGCTACTGAAGGTGATGGAAGGCACGGTTGCTTCCGTGCCGCCGCAGGGCGGGCGCAAACACCCGCAGCAGGAATTTTTGCAGGTGGATACCACCAATATTCTGTTTATTTGCGGCGGCGCTTTTGCCGGGCTGGATAAAATTATTCTGGCGCGTAGCGAGAAGACATCTATCGGTTTTGGCGCCAGGGTAGCCGCGCCGGACAGCCGCCGCCTGGGCGCTGTTTTCCGTGATCTGGAGCCGGAGGATCTGCTTAAATTCGGCCTTATTCCGGAATTTGTCGGCCGCCTGCCGGTTATTGCCACTTTGGAAGATCTCGATATTGAGGCTTTGGTGCAGATTTTGTCCCGGCCGAAAAATGCCCTGGTCAAGCAATATAAGCGGCTGTTTGAAATGGAAGATGTGGTGCTGACATTCCATGATGACGCCTTGCGCGCTATTGCCGAAAAAGCAATTGAGCGCAAGACCGGCGCGCGCGGCCTGCGCTCGATTATGGAAAAGATTTTGCTGGATACCATGTTTGATTTGCCGGTGCTGGAAGATGTGCGGGAAGTTGCTGTCTCAAGTGATGTGGTGGAAGGGCGCGCCCGCCCGCTTTATATTTATGCCGACAAACGGCAGGAAAGGGGCAATGTTTCCGCCTGACGCCGCGAGCGGCCGGCGGAGCGGCCTGCGATTAGGAGCGGTTTTGCTCTGCCCGGCCGGCAAAAGCGGGGTAACGGGTTTTCACATACCGGCGGCTTATGCCGCCGGTTTTGTTTATCGGCGCCGGTGCTGCCGGCCGGCATAGCCGGGCCGGGTTCGCCGGTGAAATAATTTTCTGTTCGGGCGCAGCTTTGCCGGCGGCAATAAGATTGCTTTAATATTATGCTGCTATGCTTATGGTTATGAAAAGGCTCTGTCTCCGGCCGTTTGTCTGTTTTACCGGTTCGGATTGTTTCCTGTTGCGTATTGTAGCGGTTTTTTGTTTTAGTATGTGCCGTTTCTTAGCCGTAATCCCTGTGATATTGCCGCCGCTCTGTTTATAATCCGCTTAGGCGCCGGCGCAGCAGTGTATCTGTGTTTCGGTGTCTTGCGCCGGGACAGAGCCTTTTCCCGACTCTTGAAATCGGGCTTGGGTGCAACCATCTATGAGGCTTCGCTGCTTCCCCTTCCCTTGAAGGCAATAAGGGGAGCGGCTTCCAAGACAGCCTTTAAAACTTGAGCAGTTTTTTGCGAAAGGATAAGGAATGCAGGAACGTTCTGGAAAAACAGGGCAAGCAAGCAGCCTTTACGCTGTTTTGCCCCTGCGTGATATTGTCGTTTTCCCGCATATGATTGTGCCGCTTTTTGTCGGCAGGGAAAAGTCGATTCGCGCCCTGGAAGAGGCAATGCATGAGAATCGGCAGATTTTGCTGGTAACGCAAAAAAGCGCAGCCGATGATGACCCGCAGCCTAAGGAAATTTATGATGTCGGCACTTTGGCCAATATTTTACAATTACTGAAATTGCCGGACGGCACGGTAAAAGTGCTGGTAGAAGGGGTGGCCCGGGCGGGCTTGCGGCATTTTTATGATAAAGGCGCTTATTTGCAGGCCGAAGCCGAGATTCTGACTGAAACGGTCGATGATGAGGTGGAGGTTGAAGCGCTGGCGCGTTCGGTCATTGCCGATTTTGAAAATTATGTCAAACTTAATAAAAAAATTTCGCCGGAAGTTATCAGCGCTGTCAGTCAGATTGAAAATTCTTCCAAACTGGCGGATACTATCGCCTCACATTTAACGGTAAAATTGTCGGAAAAGCAGGAAATGCTGGCGCTGCTCGATGTGCGTGAGCGGCTGGAGCGGGCTTTAAGCTTTATGGAGTCGGAAGTTTCTGTCCTCCAGGTGGAAAAGCGTATCCGCTCGCGCGTCAAGCGACAAATGGAAAAAACCCAGCGCGAATATTATTTGAATGAGCAGATGAAGGCTATTCAGAAAGAGCTGGGTGAGGGGGAAGACGGCCGCGATGAAATTTCTGAGCTGGAAGATACGATTAAAAAGACCCGGCTGAGCAAAGAGGCTGAGGAAAAAGCGCATTCCGAGATCAAGAAACTGCGCTCTATGTCACCCATGTCGGCAGAAGCTACGGTGGTGCGCAATTATCTCGATTGGCTGCTGAATATACCGTGGGGCAAAAAATCGCCGATTAAAAAAGACCTGAATTTTGCTGAAAAAGTGCTTGATGAAGAGCATTTCGGCCTGGATAAGGTAAAAGAGCGCATTGTCGAATATCTGGCCGTGCAAAGCCGGGCCAAAAAGATTAAAGGCCCGATTTTGTGCCTTGTCGGCCCTCCGGGGGTTGGCAAAACTTCGCTGGCGCATTCGGTGGCCAAGGCAACCGGGCGGGAATATGTGCGCATGGCGCTGGGCGGCGTGCGTGACGAATCGGAAATTCGCGGCCACCGCCGCACCTATATCGGCTCCATGCCGGGCAAGATTATTCAATCGATGAAAAAGGCGAAAAAATCCAACCCGCTGTTTTTGCTCGATGAAATTGACAAAATGGGGCAGGATTTCCGCGGCGATCCGTCTTCCGCTTTGCTGGAAGTGCTGGATCCTGAGCAAAATTCCACTTTTATGGATCATTATCTCGAGGTGGAATATGATTTGTCTGATGTCATGTTTGTCACGACCGCCAATTCGCTCAATATTCCCGGGCCGCTGCTGGATCGTATGGAGATTATCCGCATTGCCGGCTATACGGAAGATGAAAAAGTTGAAATTGTCAAACGCCATTTGCTGCCCAAGGCGATTAAGGAACACGCTTTGCGCAAGAGCGAATTTTCGATTGATGATGCGGCCGTGCGCGCGATTATTCAATATTACACGCGGGAAGCCGGGGTGCGCAGCCTGGAGCGTGAGCTGATGAAGCTGGCGCGCAAGGCGGTGACCAAAATTATCAAGGAAAATGTCAAATATGTGCATATTGGCGCCGGCAATATTGCCGATTATCTGGGCGTCAAGCGCTATCGTTTCGGCATGATTGACGCTGAAGATCAGGTAGGCATTGTGACCGGCCTTGCCTGGACGGAAGTGGGAGGCGAATTGCTGACCATTGAAGGGGTGATGATGGCCGGCAAGGGCCGCATGACCGTAACCGGCAATTTGCGCGATGTCATGAAGGAATCCATTTCGGCCGCGGCCTCTTATGTGCGCTCAAGGGCGGTGGATTTCGGCGTCAGGCCGCCGCTGTTTGACAAGCGGGATATTCATGTTCATGTGCCGGAAGGGGCAACGCCGAAAGACGGGCCTTCTGCCGGGGTGGCGATGATGACCGCCATTGTGTCGATCATGACGGGGATTCCGGTGCGCAAAGATGTCGCCATGACGGGAGAAATTACCTTGCGCGGCCGGGTTTTGCCGATAGGCGGGCTGAAGGAGAAATTGCTGGCGGCTTTGCGCGGCGGCATTAAACGGGTTTTGATCCCGGAAGAAAATGCCAAGGATCTGGCAGAAATACCGGATAATGTTAAAAATAATATGGAGATTATTCCGGTGTCACATGCCAGTGAAGTTTTGCATTATGCTCTGACGCGTGAGCCGACCCCTATCCAATGGTCGGAAAAAGATGAGGAGGAAGCCGCCGGCAGAAATGTGGCGCAAAATGATGATGCGGCGGGCAATCCGGTGCTGGCGCATTAAGGCCGCTTTGGCCGCAGGCTTGAAAATTGTTAAAGGCAGGGCGCTGTTTTTCCCGTTTTTAGCGGGAAAACGGGTTTTTCGGGGCAAGAAATGTGTGTAAAACCCGGGGAAAGGCTGAGTTTGGCGGCTTATAGCTTTTTTCAGCTTTCCTTTGTGCTTTTTTTTGCTAAACATAAGACAGGACTTTGTCCTTTGGCGGCATTTGTTTGCGGTCATGGTGCCAAAGTGCGATATGAGAAAAGGAAATAGCCTATGAACAAGAAAGAACTTGTAAGCTCCGTGGCTCGAGAAGCCGGCCTGACCAGGATACAAGCGGCCGAAGCTGTCGAGGCTTTTATTAAATCCGTCAGCGGCACCTTGCAGCAGGGAGAAGATGTGCGCATTCCCGGTTTCGGCTCTTTTGAGGTTGCCCGCCGCGCTGCTTCCAAGGGGGTTAACCCCGCCAACGGCACGCCGATTGATATTCCGGCGCGCAATGTGCCGAAATTCAAGGCCGGCAATATGCTGAAGGGCGCTGTCAACGATAAATAAGGCAGGCGGCTTTGCGCTATATTCATAACCGCTCCTTTGGGGGCGGTTATTTTTTTGCCGCCGCCGCGGCGCCTGTCGCCGGCTGACCGGCGCCCGGACAGGTTTTTAACATTATGTTAACGAATTTTTTGATTGGCCGAAAAAGGGCCTGGGCAAGGATTTATTAAATTATCAATTTATAATCAACGGGTTATACTAATATCTTAAAGGGTGAATTTTACTTTTGCTGTTTTTTCTGATACAATCAGGCTGGTGACTTTTTATATTTCGTAAAGGAATTTGTAACAAGATTAGCCTAATCTCCGGCAGAATTCCGGCGCGGTTTTGCCGCTGCCCCAGCCAGGGAGGAGATTGAGCGCCGTTTCGGCTCTGCCGGGCGGGGCAAGCTCTCTCTTTCGCTTTGTCTCTGGCTCCGCTTTGAGGGGTGAGCGCAAGCTGCGGATTGGCCGTAACAGCAGATATTTTAAGGTGTTTTTGTGCGTTTTAGTCGTCTGTGCAGAAAAATGTATCATTATTCGCGCTTTTCGGCGCTGTTTATAGCCGTAAATCTGCTGGCAATAGCGGCTGTGACCTTGCGGCCGGCGCCGGCGGCAGCAGTGCCTTCCGGGGTTTTTCCTGATAAATATGCCGCTATTGTCCTTGATGCCGGTAATGGCCGGGTATTATTTGCCGATAATGCCGATCGGCGCCGTTATCCTGCTTCATTGACAAAAATGATGACACTGTATCTGCTTTTTGACGCTATGAAAGCGCGGCGTCTTTCTGCCCGGACGCCGATCCCCATTTCGGCTTATGCCAATAATCAGCCGCCGACCAAGTTAAATCTCGGCGCCGGCCGCACTATCGGCGCCGAAGCGGCGGCCAAGGCCTTAATCACCAAATCAGCCAATGATATTGCTGTTGCCATTGCCGAATATCTGGGCGGGACAGAAAAGAATTTTGCCCGCATGATGACTTTGAAAGCGCGGCAATTAGGTATGCGCCAGACTCATTTTGCCAATGCTTCCGGCCTGCCGGATATGCAGAATTATTCAACCGCGCGCGATCTGGCTGTTCTGGCGCTGGCTCTGCAGCGGCATTTTCCCGATCGCTATGCCCTGTTCAGCACGACAGAGTTTGTGCATCAGGGGCGCTTTATTCGCGGGCATAACCGCCTGGTGGCCAGTATGGCCGGGGTAGACGGCATTAAAACCGGTTATACGCGTATGTCCGGCTTTAATCTGGCCAGCTCGCGCCATATCGGCAATAAGCGGCTGGTGGCTGTGGTGCTGGGCGGCAAAAGCTCTGCCCTGCGCGATAGCCAGATGGCAAGCCTGCTGACGCGCTATATGGATAAAGCCGGGAATCAGAGCAAGCCGGCGCCGGAGCTGCCGGCTGAGGCGGAAAATCCGGTTTTGATGGCGGCCGCGCGGTATAATGGCGCGGCGGCATCGACCGCCGCCATACCTGTGCCGAGCCGGAAAATAACGGCCGGCCGGGCAGCCGGCAAAGCTGCTGCCGCCGGCCTGAGCCGTGATGAAGAGGCCGGCGCGGCTCCGGCTGCGGTAATGAGCGACAGAGAGCGTGATTCCGCCATATTGATGATGCTGGCAGCGCAGGAGAGCCGTGATATGCCGCAACACGCGGCGGCTGCGGCTCTGGATAAGGCGGTTATGCCGGCGGCCGGTGCGCCCGGCCAGGTTTTGGACAATGTGGTAACGGCTTCGCTGCCGCCCGCCGCCCGCCGCGGGGGGAAGGCGGCCAAAGGCTGGATTATCCAGCTTGCCGCCAGCAAAAATGAACAGGAAGCCGAGCGTATTTTGCAGCGCGCCGGCGGCCGCCTGCATAAAATTTATGCTCAGGCCACACCTTATATCGAAAAATTCACCAAAAACGGCATAAGCTATTATCGCGTCCGTTTTGGCGGCTTTGCTTCAAAAAACGCAGCGCGCAAAAGCTGCGCCCGGCTGAAAAAAGACGGTTATTCCTGCCTGGTGGCCGGCGCCGCCTGACAAAGCCGCTCCGGCATGGCTGCGTTTCTCCGGCAGGCGGCAAGGCCGGCAGCGCTCACAGCTCTGCCAGCGCCGCGCGGATTTTTGCCGCCGACAAAGCCAGTTTTTCGGCCGCGGCCTGAATGCTGCCGTGCTCCTGCCGGGCTATGCCGTTAAAATGCGGAATAATATGAAAATGCAAGTGAAATATAGTTTGCCCGGCGGCCGCTTCGTTAAATTGCATAATGGCAATGCCGTCCGCTGCCAGCGCTTTTTGCCCGGCTTGCGCCAGTTTTTGCGCTACTATGATGCAATGCGGCAAAATTTGCGGATCAGCGTCCAGCAAATTGCGGCAGGCTGCCTTGGGGACAAGCAGCATATGCCCGTCTGCTTGCGGCATAATATCCATAAAAGCCAGTAAAGCCGCATCTTCATAAACGGAAATTACCGGAATTTCCTTGCGCAATATTCTGGCAAAAATATTATCCCGGCTATATAATGCGGCTTTGCCGGATAGGGGCGCTGCTTCAGCCTGTGTCATATCTGTTCTCCTCATTGCCGGCCGACTCAAGCGGCGCAGGGCGCCATTATGGCAAAAAAGCCAGGCCGGGCAAAGCGGCCGAAATTATTGCCGATTATTGCTTTTATCCTTTGACGGAGCGGCGCTGTTTCCTGTATAGATTGCCGGCAGGACAAATATAAAGGCAAAGCATTATGCCGTCATCAGGCGCTGTAAAGATAATCGGCATATTCCGGCGCTGGTTCGGCCGGTCTGGCCGCGCCCTTCCGGCCGTCTGGGCTTTCCTGGCCTTCAGCCTGCCGGCGCCGGTATATTTGGGCGCTGCGGCCGCTTTGGCGGCGCCGGCCTCAAAGGCAGCGCTTTTATCTAAAAAGAGCGGCTTTGTTTCCTACCGCGCCATATATGATATTACGCTGGAAAATATGGCAGAAAAGTCCGATATAACCGGGCTTAACGGCCGTATGGCCTATGAATTCAGCGGCTCCCGCTGTGAGGGCTGGACAACCCAGTTTCGCCTGCTTACCCATGTGGATATGAAAGAGGAAGCCTCCCGCCTGACAGATCGGCAAAGCACCAGTTTTGAAGCGGCAGACGGCAAGGAATTCCGCTTTGCCACCAAAAATTATCTCGATGGTGAACTGACGGAAGAAGTGGTCGGCACAGCGCATCGGGGTAAAAACGGGCTGGAAGTTGTGTTGACCAAACCCGATGACGGGACATATAAGCTGCAAAAAGCGGATTTTCCGCTTATGCAAATGGCCGATATTGTCAAAGCGGCTTCAGCCGGCCGCCATTTTATGAAAATGGCGCTGTTTGACGGCTCAGGCGCGGCCGATAATGTGGCGGAGACCGTGATTATTATCGGCAATCGGCAAAAGCCCGCGGCTGATGACCGGGAAATCAAATTTATGGGAGATTTCGCCAATGATCCGGCCTGGCCGGTGACAGTTGCCTATTTTGACGATGCGGAAAATAAAGACGGGCTGCCGGGTTATCGCACCGAATTTTTGCTGTATGAAAACGGCATTACGCGCAATTTATTTATGGATTACGGTGATTTTTCTATTCGCGGCAAGCTGGTGCGGCTGGATATTCTGCAAGAGAAATCCGGCGCGGCCGCCTGTAAAAAATAGGCGGCCGGCCGGCGCGCGGCGGGGCAGGGCTGTTTCTCGCCTGCTGTTTGCGCTTGTGCCGCCGGCTTTGCCGGCGAGCCGGCCGGCCATAAGGTAACAGGCGCCGGCAGCGGGGCAAGGACGCAGGGCAAGGGCGGCTAAAATTATGATAAAACTTCGGCAGCCTGAAGGCGCAGTGTAAAAATTGTATTTTTCTCCCTTTCCTGATGCCTTTTCCGCTCTTGCGGCTTGCCAAAAGCCTGAATTTTTAGTAAAAGCCGCTCATCACACACACGGATTATAAGGGTTTACGGTTTTTAACCGGCCCGCCGGTGGCTTGACAGCCTGTATCCGTGGCGGTTTAACCGGAAAGGAAGATAGAAATGGCTCTGCCTGATTTCACTATGCGCCGGCTGCTGGAAGCCGGTGTGCATTTCGGCCACCAGTCACATCGCTGGAATCCGAAAATGGCTCCCTATATTTTTGGTGAGCGCAACAATATTCACATTATTGATTTATCGCAAACCGTTCCGCTGTTGCATCAGGCGTTGAAGCTGGTGGCCGATACTGTGGCGCGCGGCGGCCGTGTGCTTTTTGTCGGCACCAAGCGTCAGGCTTCCGATATTGTGGCAGAGTCAGCGCGCGCCTGTGCGCAATATTATGTCAATTCCCGCTGGCTCGGCGGTATGTTGACAAACTGGAAGACTATTTCCAACTCTATTCAGCGCTTGCGGCGGCTGGAAGGGGTGCTGTCGGGTGAAGGGCAGGGTTTTACCAAAAAAGAGCGGCTGAATATTGAGCGCGAATGCGGCAAGCTTAACCGCGCCCTTGGCGGTATCAAGGATATGGGCTCTGTTCCGGATCTGATGTTTGTGATTGATGCCAATAAAGAGGCTATCGCCATTCAGGAAGCCCGGCGTCTGGGGATTCCGGTGATTGCTGTCGTTGATACAAATTGCGATCCCGATATGATTGACTATCCGATACCCGGCAATGACGATGCCTCGCGCGCGATTGCGCTTTATTGTGATCTGGTGGCCAAAGCGGCTATTGACGGCATTGCCCGCCAGCAAGGCGCTATGGGCATTGATATGGGCGCCCGGGCGGAAGCGCCGGTTGAGCCGGTTGTCGTTGTTGCTGAAAAGATAACGGAAGAAACAGCCGGGGCGGAAGCCTGATAGCTGTCCTG
>Ga0157357_1000790_pt1 | contig 13371 bp, 12 predicted proteins | sample AttcapACBM1_FD_111485 | JGI IMG/M metagenome (GOLD analysis project Ga0157357, IMG submission 111485) | Fungus gardens microbial communities from leaf cutter ant in Botucatu, State of Sao Paulo, Brazil - Atta capiguara ACBM1 | ecosystem: Host-associated > Fungi > Mycelium > Unclassified ... | reverse complement strand
TCTCATTTGAGGTGGATAAAATTGCGGCAAAAAGGGCAAAACTGTGTTCCTGATCAAGAAAATACCCCTGGTAAGGGGAAGGAAAACAGCGTGAGACCTGTCAAAATATGATTGTTAAATGCACGATCCATGCGTGTGAATACCCGCTACACTAAAATTAACCCTACAGACTGAAGCGATTTAGCTGGAAAGCGGGGCATCATTTGTTAATAATATGATGCAGGTGTGAAATAATGTTTGGATACTTTTGTCAAAGTTGACAAAAGGTTATAGAAAGGAGTAAAAAACCCCATAAAATTGCTGCTTATTGACAAATAACAGCGACGTTTAAAAGGTTTTTACCCTTCCCTTGAATCGATGTGGTCAGTTTGCTGCGGGAAACGCGTGCAGGATGCCAGCGCCACTTTTGATGAGTAAGCAATGAGTATGTCAACTACCACCGAAATCATCGCTCAGCACTGGGCGTTTATCGTATTTATCGTTATTGCCTTTGGCCTGTGTGCTTTCATGCTGACCGGAGGATGGCTGCTCGGCGGCAAAGCACGCGCCCGCTACAAAGACACGCCATTCGAATCGGGCATCGAATCCGTTGGTGATACCCATATCCGCCTCTCGGCGAAATTTTATCTGGTTGCGATGTTTTTCGTCATTTTCGACGTCGAAGCCCTCTTTTTATACGCATGGGCGACCTCAATCCGTGAAAGCGGATGGATCGGCTTTGCGGAAGCCGCAATTTTCATTTTGGTGCTCCTGGCGGGGCTGGTCTATCTGGTGCGCATCGGCGCGCTGGACTGGGCGCCTGCCCGCCGTCGCGTAGTGGTGAAAACCACTACGGTCAGCCACACCAAACCTCACAAGCAGTAAAAGAGAGGCAATAAGATGGACTATACGCTCACCCGCATAGACCCGAACGGTGGTGAGAACGACCGTTATCCTCTGCAAAAGCAGGAAATCGTCAGCGATCCGCTGGAGCAGCACGTTCATCGCAGCGTCTACATGGGCAAACTCGAAAATGCCCTGCATGACATGGTGAACTGGGGACGTAAAAACTCCCTCTGGCCCTACAACTTTGGTCTCTCCTGCTGTTATGTAGAGATGACAACGTCGTTCACGGCCGTGCACGACGTGGCCCGTTTCGGCGCGGAGGTTATGCGTGCCTCGCCACGTCAGGCTGACTTTATGGTCATTGCCGGTACCCCCTTCACCAAAATGGCCCCGGTCATTCAGCGTTTGTACGATCAGATGCTGGAGCCAAAATGGGTCATTTCCATGGGTGCCTGTGCCAACTCCGGCGGCATGTATGACATCTATTCCGTTGTGCAGGGCGTGGATAAATTCCTGCCGGTTGATGTGTACATTCCTGGCTGCCCGCCTCGTCCTGAAGCCTATATGCAGGCACTGCTGCTGCTGCAGGAGTCGATCGGTAAAGAGCGCCGTCCTCTCTCATGGGTTGTCGGCGATCAGGGCGTTTATCGCGCCAACATGCAATCCGAGCGGGAAAGAAAGCGCGGCGAGCGCATCGCCGTCACTAACCTGCGCAGCCCGGACGAAGTCTAAAACCGTACGGATGGAAAATCGCGCCTGCAGCAGAACATCACAATTTAATGCATGGCCCCATCCTGACGCCTTCATTTGAGTGCCTGAGATCAGGCCGGAATGGTGAGTAACGTATGACAGATTTGACCACGCAAGATCTCGCTCAGCCGCTATGGCAAACCCGTGATCACCTGGACGATCCGGTGATCGGCGAGTTGCGTAACCGTTTTGGGCCGGACGCCTTCACTGTTCAGTCTACCCGTACCGGTATTCCGGTTGTCTGGGTAAAGCGTGAACAGATACTGGAAATTACCGAGTTCCTGCGTAAATTGCCGAAGCCTTACGTCATGCTGTATGACCTGCATGGTGTGGATGAGCGTTTACGTACCCACCGTGCAGGCCTGCCTGCTGCGGATTTCTCCGTTTTCTACCACCTGCTGTCGATTGAACGCAATCGTGACATCATGCTCAAGGTGGCCTTATCTGAAAACGATATGCATCTGCCGACGCTTACCCGGCTTTTCCCGAATGCCAACTGGTATGAGCGTGAAACCTGGGAGATGTTTGGCGTCACCTTTGATGGGCACCCGCATCTGACGCGCATCATGATGCCACCTACGTGGGAAGGCCATCCGCTGCGCAAAGATTATCCGGCGCGCGCCACGGAGTTTGATCCTTTCACGCTGACGAAGCAGAAAGAAGATTTAGAGATGGAGGCGCTGACCTTTAAGCCTGAAGACTGGGGCATGAAGCGCAGCACCACCAACGAAGATTTTATGTTCCTCAACCTCGGGCCTAACCACCCGTCAGCGCACGGTGCGTTCCGCATCATCCTGCAGCTGGATGGCGAGGAGATTGTCGACTGCGTACCGGACATCGGCTATCACCATCGTGGTGCCGAAAAGATGGGCGAGCGTCAGTCGTGGCACAGCTACATTCCCTACACTGACCGTATCGAATACCTGGGCGGCTGCGTCAATGAAATGCCATATGTGCTGGCCGTTGAGAAACTGGCCGGGATCGTGGTGCCCGATCGCGTAAACGTGATCCGCGTGATGCTCTCTGAGCTGTTCCGCATCAACAGTCATCTTCTCTATATCTCGACCTTTATTCAGGACGTCGGTGCGATGACACCGGTGTTCTTCGCCTTTACCGATCGCCAGAAAATTTATGACGTGGTTGAAGCCATTACCGGCTTCCGTATGCACCCGGCCTGGTTCCGCATCGGCGGGGTGGCCCACGATCTGCCGCGCGGCTGGGAACGTCTGCTGCGTGACTTCCTGGACTGGATGCCGAAACGCCTGAAGGAGTATGACAAAGCCGCACTGCGCAACAGCGTGCTGGTAGGCCGTTCCAAAGGCGTGGCCGCTTACAACATGGAAGAGGCGCTGGCTTGGGGCACCACCGGTGCCGGTCTGCGTGCCACCGGTCTCGACTTTGATGTGCGCAAATGGCGTCCTTACTCTGGCTACGAAAACTTCGATTTTGAGATCCCGGTCGGCTCCGGCGTCAGCGATGCTTACAGCCGTGTCCAGCTGAAGATGGAAGAGATGTGGCAGTCGCTGCGCATCCTTGAGCAGTGCCTCAACAACATGCCAGAGGGACCGTTCAAAGCGGATCACCCGCTGACCACGCCGCCACCGAAAGAGCGCACGCTGCAGCACATCGAAACGCTGATCACACACTTCCTGCAGGTGTCGTGGGGGCCGGTGATGCCAGCCAATGAATCTTTCCAGATGATTGAAGCGACGAAAGGGATCAACAGCTACTACCTGACCAGCGACGGCAGCACCATGAGCTACCGCACCCGTGTGCGTACGCCGAGCTTCCCGCATCTGCAGCAGATTCCTTCGGTAATCCGTGGCAGCCTGGTATCCGACCTGATCGTTTACCTGGGCAGTATCGATTTTGTTATGTCAGACGTGGACCGCTAATTATGCACGATCAACACATTGCCATTAAAACGATCGACCCTGATGAGGTCTTCGTGCTGAGCGCGGAAGAGCATCACGCCATTGAGCACGAAAAACACCACTATGAAGATGCGCGTGCAGCCTCCATTGAAGCGCTGAAGATCGTGCAGAAACAGCGTGGCTGGGTACCGGATGGTGCCATCAACGCGATCGCCGACGTCCTCGGGATTCCGGCGAGTGATGTTGAGGGTGTGGCGACATTCTACAGCCAGATCTTCCGTCAGCCGGTGGGGCGTCATGTGATCCGTTACTGCGACAGCGTGGTCTGTCACATCACCGGCTATCAGGGCATCCAGGCCGCACTGGAGCAGCAGCTGAATATCAAACCGGGCCAGACCACGGCTGATGGCCGCTTTACGCTGCTGCCGACCTGCTGCCTGGGGAACTGCGATAAAGGGCCGACCATGATGGTGGACGAAGATACCCATGTTCATCTGACGCCGGAAGGCATTCCCTCTTTGCTGGAGCAGTATCAATGACAATCAAACAGATCATTCGTACTGCTGAAACTCACCCGCTGACCTGGCGGATGCGCGACGATAAGCAGCCGGTCTGGCTGGACGAATACCGCAGTAAAAACGGCTATGCCGGTGCGGAAAAAGCGCTGAAAACCATGTCGCAGGATGAGATCGTCGCGGCAGTCAAAGATTCCGGCCTGAAAGGGCGCGGCGGTGCAGGCTTCTCGACCGGGCTGAAGTGGAGCCTGATGCCGAAAGATGAGTCGATGAACATCCATTACCTGCTGTGTAACGCCGATGAGATGGAGCCGGGCACCTATAAAGACCGCCTGCTGATGGAGCAGATGCCGCACCAGCTGGTCGAGGGGATGCTGATCAGCGCCTTCGCTCTCAAGGCTTACCGTGGCTATATCTTCCTGCGTGGTGAATATATTGAAGCGGCGGTGCATCTGCGCCGCGCGATTGCCGAAGCGACCGAAGCGGGCTTTCTCGGCAAAAATATTCTTGGCACGGGCTTCGACTTTGAATTGATCGTCCACACCGGCGCAGGACGTTATATCTGCGGCGAAGAGACGGCGCTGATTAACTCCCTGGAAGGCCGCCGTGCTAACCCGCGTTCCAAACCGCCCTTCCCGGCGAGTGCCGGTGCGTGGGGCAAGCCGACCTGCGTGAACAACGTGGAAACCCTCTCTAACGTCCCGGCGATCCTGGCCAACGGCGTAGAGTGGTACAAGAGCATCTCAAAAAGTGAAGATGCCGGTACCAAAATGATGGGCTTCTCCGGGCGGGTTAAAAATCCTGGCGTCTGGGAACTGCCATTTGGCATTACCGCGCGTGAAATCCTCGAAGATTACGCGGGCGGCATGCGCGACGGACTGAAGTTCAAAGCCTGGCAGCCCGGTGGCGCAGGCACCGACTTCCTGACAGACCAGCATCTGGATCTGCCGATGGAATTTGCCAGCATCGGTAAAGCAGGCAGCCGACTGGGCACCGCCCTGGCGATGGCCGTCGACCACGAAATCAATATGGTCTCGCTGGTTCGCAACCTGGAAGAGTTCTTTGCCCGAGAGTCGTGCGGCTGGTGTACGCCGTGCCGTGACGGTCTGCCGTGGAGCGTAAAAATTCTGCGCGCGCTGGAGCAGAAGCAGGGGCAGCCAGGGGATATCGAAACCCTGCTGCAACTCTGCCGTCAGCTCGGTCCGGGTAAAACCTTCTGTGCGCATGCCCCGGGTGCGGTCGAGCCGCTGCAGAGTGCGATTAAATATTTCCGTGAAGAGTTTGAAGCCGGCATGGCGCCGCAGGTCTTTGGCAATACCCGCTCCATTGGCGGGATCCAGCCAAACCTGCTGAAAGCGCGCTGGTAATTCGCCGCCGCACACGGAACAGGCCTGGTGCCGCCGCCCCGACAATGTCGTGCGTCGGGGCAAGAATATGATTAACGCTCGTCTCTGACGAGCCTTACGGAAGCATGTCACTATGGCTACAATTCATGTAGACGGTAAAGAGTATGATGTGAACGGAGCGGACAACCTGCTACAGGCGTGTCTCTCTCTGGGCCTTGATATTCCTTACTTTTGCTGGCATCCGGCGCTGGGAAGCGTCGGGGCCTGCCGCCAGTGTGCGGTAAAGCAATTCCAGAATGCCGAAGATACCCGTGGTCGTCTCGTCATGTCCTGCATGACGCCGGCCTCTGACGGCACATTTATCTCCATCGACGATGGCGAAGCGAAAGAGTTCCGCGAAAGCGTGGTGGAGTGGCTGATGACCAACCACCCACACGACTGTCCGGTGTGTGAAGAAGGCGGTAACTGTCACCTGCAGGATATGACAGTGATGACCGGCCACAGCTTCCGCCGCTATCGCTTCACCAAGCGCACCCACCGTAATCAGGATCTCGGCCCCTTCATCTCCCACGAGATGAACCGCTGTATCGCCTGCTATCGCTGCGTGCGTTACTACAAAGATTATGCCGATGGCAAAGATCTGGGCGTCTACGGCGCACATGACAACGTCTACTTCGGTCGCCCGGAAGATGGCACGCTGGAAAGCGAATTCTCCGGTAACCTGGTCGAAATCTGCCCGACCGGCGTGTTCACCGACAAAACACACTCCGAACGCTATAACCGTAAATGGGATATGCAGTTCGCGCCGAGCATCTGCCAGCAGTGCAGCGTGGGCTGTAACACCAGCCCGGGTGAACGTTATGGTGAGTTGCGCCGTATCGAAAACCGTTACAACGGCACCGTTAACCACTACTTCCTCTGTGACCGTGGCCGCTTTGGCTATGGCTATGTGAACCGTAAAGATCGTCCGCGTCAGCCGATGCTGCTGCGTGGCAACGACTGGGTGACGCTGAACGCCGAGCAGGCGGTCAACGCCGGGGCTGATTTGCTGCGCCAGGCGAAGAAAGTGATCGGTATCGGCTCACCGCGCGCCAGCGTTGAAAGTAACTTTGCCCTGCGTGAACTGGTCGGGGCGGAGAACTTCTCAACCGGTATACCGGCAGCTGAGCTGGCCCGCCTTGAACTGATGCTGAAAGTGCTGCGTGAGGGGGGGATTTATACCCCTTCGCTGCGTGAGATTGAAAGCTACGATGCGGTGCTGGTGCTGGGTGAAGATCTGACCCAGGTCGGCGCACGTGTGGCGCTCTCCGTCCGTCAGGCGGTGAAAGGCAAAGCGCGTGATATGGCCGCGGCACAGAAGGTGGCAGACTGGCAGATCGCCGCGATTCTGAACATCGGTCAGCATGCGAAACATCCGCTGTTTGTCACCCACGTTGATGAAACCCGTCTGGATGATATCGCCGCATGGAGCTATCGTGCGCCGGTTGAGGATCAGGCGCGTCTCGGTTTCGCCATCGCCAGTGCGCTGGATGAATCTGCGCCTGCGGTGACCGATTTCGACAGCGCACTCAGCGCCAGAATGGATGTGGTGGTTCAGGCACTGGCGGGCGCGAAAAAGCCATTAATCATCTCCGGTACCCATTCCGGCAGCAGCGCCATGATTGAAGCCGCCGCAAACGTCGCCAAAGCCCTGAAGGCACGTGGCGCCGATGTCGGCATTACCTTGCTGGCTGGCCACGCTAACAGTGTCGGACTTGGCCTGATCGGCGGTAATCCACTGGAGCACGCGCTGGAGCAGCTGTCAGGCGGTGAAGCCGACGCGCTGGTGGTGCTGGAAAACGATCTCTATCGCCATGCGCCCAAAGCGCTGGTGGATGCGGCGCTGGCTCAGACCACGAACGTGATCGTGGTGGATCATCAGCGCACCGCGACCGTGGAGAAGGCAGGTCTGGTCTTATCGACCGCGAGCTTCGCCGAAAGCGATGGCACCTCTGTTAACCATGAAGGCCGCGCGCAGCGTTTCTTCCAGGTTTACGATCCCGCTTATTACGACAACAGCGTCGTGATGCTGGAGAGCTGGCGCTGGCTGCACTCGCTGCACAGCACCCTGGAAAGCCGTCACGTGGACTGGACCCAGCTCGATCACGTTATCGATGCCGTGGTTACCCGTCTGCCGCAGCTGGCCGGCATCAAAGAGGCGGCGCCTGACGCCAGCTTCCGTATCCGGGGCCAGAAACTGTCACGTTCGCCGATCCGTGCGAGTGGACGTACTGCCGCACGCGCCAACATCAGCGTCCACGAACCGCGTCAGCCGCAGGATCAGGACACGATGTTTGCCTTCTCGATGGAAGGGAACAACCAGCCGTCGGCCCCACGTTCTCAGATCCCGTTTGCCTGGGCACCGGGCTGGAACTCCCCTCAGGCGTGGAACAAATTCCAGGCCGAAGTGGGCGGCAAACTGCGTCATGGCGATCCGGGCGTGCGCCTGTTTGAAGCCAGCGCCGGTCAGTTACCCTGGTTTACCCGTGTCCCTCAGGCCTTTGTCAGTGAAGGGCAGTGGCGGGTGGCGCCGTGCTACCAGCTGTTTGGTAGTGAGGAGATGTCGCAGCGTTCCCCGGTTTTCCAGCAGCGTATGGCGCAGCCTGCTCTGGTGATCAACCCGGACGATGCGGCGAAGCTGGGCGTCAACGATGGCGCAGCCGTCGAGTTCAGCTGTGCCGGTGAGACCGTGCGTCTGCCGGTACGTTTCTCGGCGTCACTGCAGGCGGGACAGATTGGTCTGCCGCTGGGCATGCCAGGCGTTCCGCCGTTCCTGGCGAACGGTAAAATCGACACTCTGCAGGAGGCGGCGCAATGAGCTGGTTAACACCGGACGTTATCGACATTCTGCTGGCCATTGTTAAAGCCATCGTCATTCTGCTGGTGGTCGTGGCCTGCGGCGCGTTCATGAGCTTCGCCGAGCGTCGTCTGCTCGGCCTGTTCCAGAACCGTTACGGACCGAACCGCGTAGGCTGGGCGGGTCACTGCAGCTGGTGGCGGACATGATCAAAATGTTCTTTAAAGAGGACTGGGTCCCGCCGTTTACCGACCGCTTTATCTTTACTCTGGCACCGGTTATCGCCTTTGTTTCGCTGCTGCTGGCCTTTGCTATCGTGCCGGTTTCACCGACCTGGATGGTGACCGACCTGAACATTGGTCTGCTCTTCTTCCTGATGATGGCAGGTCTGGCGGTCTATGCGGTGCTGTTTGCCGGCTGGTCGAGTAACAATAAATACTCGCTGCTGGGTGCGATGCGCGCCTCGGCGCAGACCCTGAGCTATGAAGTGTTTCTGGGGCTGTCGCTGATGGGCGTAGTGGCGCAGGCGGGCTCGTTCAATATGAACGACATCGTTAACAGCCAGACGCATCTCTGGAACATCATCCCGCAGTTCTTCGGTTTTGTGACCTTCTGTATTGCAGGTGTGGCGGTGTGTCACCGTCATCCCTTTGACCAGCCAGAAGCGGAACAGGAACTGGCTGACGGTTATCACATCGAATACGCCGGGATGAAGTTCGGCCTGTTCTTCGTCGGCGAATATGTGGCGATTACCACGGTCTCCGCCCTGATCGTTACGCTGTTCTTTGGTGGCTGGCATGGACCCTTCCTGCCGCCGTTCATCTGGTTCGCCCTGAAAACGGCGTTCTTTATGATGATGTTCATCCTGATCCGCGCCGCGCTTCCGCGTCCACGCTACGACCAGGTGCTGTCATTCGGCTGGAAAGTGTGTCTGCCGTTGACGCTGCTGAACCTGCTGGCGACTGCCGCAGTGATTCTCTACACAGCGTCGTAAGGGGTTAACAAATGACTTTGAAAGATATTGTCGTCGGTTTTGGCACGACAGTTCGCAGTATCTGGCTGATAGGGCTGCACGCCTTTGCCAAACGTGAAACGCAGATGTACCCGGAAGAGCCGGTTTATCTGCCACCTCGCTATCGTGGCCGTATCGTGTTGACGCGCGATCCGGATGGGGCAGAGCGTTGCGTAGCCTGTAACCTGTGTGCGGTTGCCTGTCCGGTGGGCTGTATTTCGCTGCAGAAAGCGGAAACCAAAGATGGCCGCTGGTATCCGGAGTTCTTCCGCATCAACTTCTCACGCTGCATCTTCTGCGGCATGTGTGAAGAAGCCTGTCCGACTACCGCGATTCAGCTGACGCCCGATTTTGAACTGGGCGAGTTTAAGCGTCAGGATCTGGTGTATGAAAAGGACGATCTGCTGATTTCGGGACCGGGTAAATATCCGGAGTACAACTTCTACCGCATGGCAGGTATGGCGATTGACGGTAAAGATAAAGGCGAAGCGGAAAACGAAGCGAAGCCAATCGACGTCAAAGGCTTATTACCTTAAGGAGCAAGGCATGGAATTTGCGTTTTATCTTTGCGGACTGGTGGCGGTGCTGACGACGTTGCGCGTCATTACCCACACCAATCCGGTACATGCGTTGCTGTACCTGATCGTTTCGCTGTTATCGATCGCCGGCGTCTTCTTCTCAATGGGAGCCTATTTTGCGGGTGCGCTGGAGATCATCGTCTATGCCGGCGCAATTATGGTGCTGTTCGTCTTCGTTGTGATGATGCTGAACCTGGGCAAACAGACGCAGAAACAGGAGCGCGAGTGGCTCAGCCCCTCACTCTGGATCGGTCCGGGCCTGGTGTCATTGCTGCTGCTGGTGGTGATGGTCTACGCCATCCTGACCGCCAATGACCAGGGTATTGACGGCACGATTATCGACGCTAAAGCGGTCGGTATCAGCCTGTTTGGTCCGTACGTCCTCGCGGTAGAGCTGGCGTCGATGCTGCTGCTGGCCGGTCTGGTCGTGGCCTTCCATATCGGTCGTGAAGAGCGCCAGGGTGAAGTCCTGAGCAACCGTCCTGCTGACGCCGCACCGGCGAAAAAGGAGAGCGCATGATCCCGTTACAACATGGATTGATTCTGGCTGCCGTGCTGTTTGTCCTTGGACTCACGTCGCTGGTTATCCGCCGCAATCTGCTGTTTATGCTGATCGGCCTGGAAATCATGATCAACGCCGCCGCGTTAGCCCTGGTGGTTGCCGGGAGCTATTGGGGGCAGGCCGACGGACAGGTGATGTATATCCTGGCCATCAGCCTGGCAGCAGCGGAAGCCAGTATTGGTCTGGCGCTGCTGCTTCAGCTCTATCGTCGTCGTCAGACGCTGAACATTGATACTGTGAGCGAGATGCGCGGATGAATCTTCTCTATTTAACTGTCTTGTTTCCGCTAATCGGCTTTCTGCTGTTAGCGTTTTCCCGCGGTCGCTGGTCAGAGAACCTGTCGGCCACGATTGGTATGGGATCGGTAGGCCTGGCGGCCCTGACCACAGCGATGATCGGTTTCGACTTCTTCGCCAACGGTCAGCAGGCTTACACCCAGTCGCTCTGGACCTGGATGCATGTCGGCAACTTCGACATGAAGGTGAACCTGGCGCTGGATGGCCTGTCGCTGACGATGCTGTCTGTGGTAACCGGTGTGGGTTTCTTCATTCACATGTTCGCCTCCTGGTACATGCGGGGTGAAGAGGGCTACTCCCGCTTCTTCGCCTACACCAACCTGTTTATCGCCAGCATGGTAGTTCTGGTGCTGGCCGATAACCTGATGCTGATGTATCTGGGCTGGGAAGGGGTAGGGCTCTGCTCCTATCTGCTGATCGGTTTCTACTACAGCAATCCGGAAAATGGCAAAGCGGCGATGAAAGCGTTCATCATCACCCGCGTGGGCGACGTCTTCCTGGCATTCGGTCTGTTCATCCTATACAACGAGCTGGGCACGCTGAACTTCCGTGAGATGATGGCGCTGGCACCGGCGCACTTTGCCGCAGACAACCACATGCTGCAGTGGGCAACGCTGATGCTGCTGGGTGGCGCAGTCGGTAAATCGGCTCAGCTGCCGTTGCAGACCTGGCTGGCAGACGCCATGGCCGGTCCGACACCGGTTTCAGCACTGATCCACGCCGCGACCATGGTCACCGCGGGCGTCTACCTGATTGCCCGTAGCCACGGTCTGTTCCTGCTGACGCCGGAAGTGCTGCATCTGGTGGGCATTGTCGGAGCGATTACCCTGGTGCTGGCGGGCTTTGCTGCGCTGGTACAGACCGATATCAAACGCGTGCTCGCTTACCCCACCATGAGCCAGATTGGCTACATGTTCCTGGCACTCGGTGTTCAGGCGTGGGATGCGGCGATTTTCCATCTGATGACGCACGCCTTCTTTAAAGCGTTACTGTTCCTCTCCTCTGGTTCGGTCATTCTGGCCTGCCATCATGAGCAGAACATCTTCAAAATGGGCGGCCTGCGTAAAAGTATTCCGCTGGTCTACACCTGCTTCCTGGTGGGTGGCGCGGCCCTGGCAGCCCTGCCGCTGGTCACCGCGGGCTTCTACAGTAAAGATGAGATCCTGTTTGGCGCACTGGCTAACGGTCACATCAATCTGATGGTGGCCGGACTGGTCGGGGCATTCCTGACCTCAATCTATACCTTCCGCATGATCTTTATCGTGTTCCACGGCGAAGAGAAAATTCATGCGCATGCCGGTAAGGGGATTACCCATCATCTGCCGCTGATTGTGCTGCTGCTGCTCTCCACCTTTATTGGTGCGCTGATCACGCCACCGCTGGCGGGTGTCCTGCCAGCCAGTGAGTTCGGCGAAGCGGGCAAAGTGGGACTGGAAATCACCTCAGGCGTTGTCGCGATTGTCGGCATTCTGATCGCTGCCGCGCTGTGGCTGGGCAAACGTGAACTGGTCACCCGGATTGCAAACAGTGCACCTGGCCGCTTCTTCGGCACCTGGTGGTTTGCCGCCTGGGGCTTTGACTGGCTCTACGATAAAGTGTTCGTCAAACCTTACCTGGGTATTGCGTGGCTGCTGAAGCGCGACCCACTGAATGGCCTGATGAACCTGCCTGCACTGCTGTCACGTATTGCCAACAAAGGCCTGGTCGTCAGTGAGAATGGCTACCTGCGCTGGTATGTTGCGTCAATGAGCGTGGGTGCCGTGCTGGTGCTGGCTCTGCTGCTGGTGATGTAAAGATTGATGAGCGGGGCAGGTTAGTTAATCTGCCCATTGAGAATGTCAAAAATTGTCCTGAGCAAGGGCGTTATCGTCGCAGCCAGTTTGGTTTCCGCCAGCGCGCAGCAACCGCAGCATACTGAAGTATGTGAGGATTGCGAGCACTGCCGGGAAGCAAAATGGCCAGTAAGATAGCCCGAACTAAGACAAAGAAAAGGGAAGTGTGCCGTGTTATTACCTTGGCTAATTATCATACCCTTCGTCGGCGGTCTGATCTGCTGGCTGACCGAGCGCCTCGGCGCGAAGGTGCCACGCTGGATCGCGCTGATCACCATGGGGCTGACGTTGGCGCTTTCACTGCAACTCTGGTTGCAGGGAGGCTATTCACTGACGCAGGCAGCGGGCATTCCGCAGTGGCAGTCAAGTTTCTCCGTTCCGTGGATCCCACGCTTCGGCATCAGCTTCCATTTAGCTATCGACGGTCTGTCGCTGCTGATGGTGGTGCTGACCGGTCTGCTCGGTCTGATGGCGGTGCTCTGTTCCTGGAATGAGATTGAAAAGTATCAGGGCTTCTTCCACCTCAACCTGATGTGGATCCTGGGCGGCGTCATCGGTGTGTTCCTCTCCATCGATATGTTCCTGTTCTTCTTCTTCTGGGAAATGATGCTGGTGCCGATGTACTTCCTCATCGCGCTCTGGGGTCATAAAGCCTCCGACGGCAAAACCCGTATCACCGCTGCAACCAAGTTCTTCATCTATACCCAGGCGTCAGGTCTGGTGATGCTGATTGCGATTCTGGGACTGGTGTTTGTCCACTTCAACGCAACCGGCGTCTGGACGTTCAACTATGAGCAGCTGCTGCAGACGCCGATGACACACGGTGTTGAATATCTGCTGATGCTGGGCTTCTTTATCGCTTTCGCGGTGAAAATGCCGGTGGTGCCGCTGCACGGCTGGCTGCCGGACGCGCACAGTCAGGCGCCGACGGCGGGTTCTGTTGAC
>Ga0157357_1000787_pt1 | contig 13406 bp, 12 predicted proteins | sample AttcapACBM1_FD_111485 | JGI IMG/M metagenome (GOLD analysis project Ga0157357, IMG submission 111485) | Fungus gardens microbial communities from leaf cutter ant in Botucatu, State of Sao Paulo, Brazil - Atta capiguara ACBM1 | ecosystem: Host-associated > Fungi > Mycelium > Unclassified ... | reverse complement strand
TAAAGCCAAGGTCATTTCACAAGTTTGTATCACCAAGCACAGAGTTTACATACTCCATACATTTCTGAGCCCACCTTACAGACTTTCATCTTCTAGTGTGAACTGCACCTGACATTTTGCAGAGTTTTGACAAGTATGGAAACTTGTTAATGCTTATAGGTTTTTGGACTTCCCAAAACAATCCTCAGTTTATGTATTGTATCTTTTATTAGCTATAGAGTTGCAATTTTAGAGAAAAATCTTAAAAGATGGAATTAAGAATTATGTTATAGACTAATTTCTGAGATGTTCAAGACATCTTCTTTCTAATCTATGGACAGGACTCTGACCATACCTAAATTATACTTTTGCATTTATACTTGTTCACATACAGATCAGCTTCTTATATTTCATCTCTTAGTAACTTATCATCTATCACCTATCCTGTTAAGATGGCAGAAAGTAAACTTAGTTTCTTTTTATTTTCTTTCTCATTTTTATTTTATTTTCAATTTATTTTTCATTTTTCTATTTTTAGAACTCTGGGGTTAGGGTTAGAAGTGATCTGTCACACTGTCATATTAGTCACATCTGATGGTGTGGTCACAACATTGATCACAAGACTTAAGAGAAGAAAGTAGAAGGTTCTGGAACAAAATGATGTCATACAACATGGACACCACATGGTTGGCCTCATGATTTACACATGGTCATTTAGGATAGGGTGTACAGTAGCTAGCACAGACCATCTGTAGGAATATATAAGGTAGACTATTTTGTAAAGAGCTCTTTATTGAGTTCTCTTATATTATCCAATATAAGGTTACCTCATAAATCCAACTCTAAGGGTTTTGAGTTATAACATATCCATCCAAACATATCTAATTCATCTGACTCCATCATAATATTATGTCAGAAAATACTTTTTTACAAAAACACATATTCTCATAGGGTTTTTAAGCATTTAAGATCTCTTTAAAGGTATTAGCATGAAAACCTTATAATTTTAGATAACACCTTAGGTCCTCTCAAGTAGACACTCACTCTAGGGACAGCATAGTAGCTGTTAATTAAACCAGATCTCGGAAAGATGGGGTCTTTAGAAATAAGAAATACTACTACACTTACAAATGACTAGCTACAAAGTACAAGCACTTGTAAGAGCACTTTATATAGTTACAAATATTTAGACAGTCAGATAAGGTAGAAACATGTTAGATTAGAAGCTGATAGAATCTAGTATAGATTTGTAAGTAGAGGTAATCTATAGAAATAGTAAAGAAGAAATAGAATGGGCACTTACAAGTAGGAGATAATTATTGGTTTAATATTGGGTTGTAAATAAAGAGACAACCATATGCTTACAAAATATCAGAAAGCTTTCTTATAGTTTTAGTCTCCATTCCCTAGTTCCATTCTCTGTATTTTTAGACTAATATATAAGCTATGAGTAAAGGGAAGTAAAAGAGAGGACCTTCATCTGAATTCCTCCACTCAAGAGCAGTTTAAACTTCTATTATATAAAGTGAGCATCATTAGTATCTGTTATCACTTTCAGATAAGTTTTGGAGAGTTCTAGCAGTCTGGAAAAGACTAGCAAGGTAAATATCAGTTGATATCTTCAGTTGTAATGTTTAACTTGAGAGATGTTTTTAGGATGCATCACCTAGGATAGATAGTGTTGTTGGAAGTTCTAAAGAAGCTTTTGCAATCTATTTACTTGTTACAATCAAAGACTCAAGGTATTAAGTCAATAAAAGAATCTTGTATAGAATTTATATAAGAGAACTTAATAGAATTCTTAAGTACAATCTGTCTATCTTATATACACTGAACTAATAGTCCATACTATATTAAACTCTGAAGAACATGTGTTATTTATATAAGGTCAACATGCAGTAAACATATTATATGATATTATTGTTCCAGAAATTTCTACATTCTTTTATGTGATATGTGATTGTGTGACTGTGACCTTTGTATGTGACATTATACTAACCTTTAACCCTAAGTCCAAATAGGAAAATAAGATGGAAAAAAAATAGAAATAAGAAAGAAAAATAAAATAATACAAGTTTATCATTTTTAACTTTGACAAAACATATTATATATATACATCTTGATGTTATCCTTCTAGCCTCTTCTCTTATATTCTAAACCTATGACATAATATATGATATAACCATAATTATGTACCTTTTTATTATTCTAGAAATAAAATATAAAGGTTCAAATATACTATGATAGAAATATAGAGTACTTACAGAGTTTAGATTTGAGTACAATACTACCATAGAGTACATATTGTAAAAATAAGGCTACTATAAAATATGAGCTTTTACTAGAATTTAAGTGAGATATTACTGTTATGGAGAATAGACTTTTGAACAAGTAAACTTTAAAACTCTAAATCTTGAAATCATAACAGATAATTATTTTAAATACTAATAGAGTCTATTCTAATTTAGCAGAGTAGTGCTAATATAAGAAAAGAATGTTGCATACTATTTGTCAAATATACAAAGCTTAAATACTAGTTTCTTTATTTAATTTCCTTTTATTTTATTTATTTAGATTTAGGGTTAGACTTAGAGTGATGTTATGATCACACTGTCACACACCAGTCACATCAGATGACATAGTCACAGTAATGGTTACAAATTATGAAAATTACAGAGAAAGATATAGAAGATTCTGGAAGAATGATATTATATAATATATACAACATATATTGACCTTAAAGCAAACATATAGTTGTTTAGGGTAGGCTAGAGAAGTAGTAGTACAGACCATAGTAGTTTAGTATATAAGATAAACAATCTTGTACAGAGTTCTCTATTGAGTTCTCTTGTATTAACCCTAATATAAGGTTCTTTCCATTAACCTACTTTAAGGTCTTTGAGTTGTAACACTATTCAACATCTGTACTCTTCCCAACTTCTTCTAGTATAGATCATACTCTATTCCAATTATCTATCAACTTGAGTACCAAACTCTATACTTTTTATCAATCTTATAAAGTTCCAAATAACAATCTAGAGTATATATAACAGTAGATTATTATTAGATTAACATTTTTATATTTAAGAATATTGGCCACCATATATAGTTTCTTAGTCTGATAATCAACTTGGACTTGTGTCATACTTGTTTTAAGTTTTTCTGAGCTCACATCATCCAAAATTACAACCATATAATAAATAGGCTAGGTATAATACTATCTGTTGAAGCCAAGGTCAATTATTTGTGTAGCATTACTTTTAGCACTCTTTATTTCTAGTCTACTCATCTTTTTTTGTCTTTCATGCTGTATTTGTAGATATTCTCAGTGAGTCTGAATTATTTCTAATAAAGAATTATGATAGCTAGATAGTTAGAAACTTTAATAGAAATGTCTAAAACTTTACTAAAAGGAAAAAGAAAAGAATTTATAGCAGATATACTTAAGAGGTTTTAAAATGGAGTTTGATAATAAGCTTGTGGAGTTTGGTAGAGTTTAGCAGAATCACTTGAGAAAGACTGTAGAATCCAGTAGGGATAAGATAATAGCTAATAGGGTAAAAACACTATAGAGTTTGGTGGGGTTAGAAGCAAGTTCCCTTATAACAAGCTATTAACAGATATTAGACTAGAATAATACCATTATGAAAGGTAGGCTATTTTTGGGATTGGACTTAGCATATGACAAATATATATAAAGAATAAGTAAACTTAACATATATGTATCTGAATATATATAGTAGAGATATAGCCTAGCTCTTAATCTATTTAATTATTAGAGAACAACTAAAAAATAGTAATATATATATATAAATAACAGATTCTAGACCTCAATAATATAACAATAATTCTTTATAGCTCTTAGAGTTATATATAAATTATGATTCAGATTCTCTTACATTGGCTAGTTAGTTATATTATATACTAGAGTTGTTAGAATTAAAAATGATAGACTTAGTTTATTTTATTTTCTCTTTTTATTTTCTTTTATTTTTGATCAAAGACAAAGAAGACAAAATGTGACACCATTACAGATCACATGTTATGGTCACATGCTCATGTGACATAATAGAACAATGTAGAAAGTTCTAGAGAAGATGATGTTATACAGTATGGTTAACACATGTCGACCTCAAGGTAAACACATGGTTATTAGGGTAAGGCTAAAGGAGTGTAGCATGGACCATCAATAGTTTGTATATAAGGTAGATGTCTTGTACTTAGAAACTCTATCAAGTTCTCTTGTGTTACTCAATACAAGAGTGTATCTTTTGCTTAACACTGAGCTTAGAGTGACTAGAACTATTCTTAACCATACTTCTATTAGAGAGTATAGACAACACTTTTTTCTTATAAAATGTACTTATTATCTGTACAATTATTGCCAAGTAGAAACATATTGACATATCTTTGCAAACTGTCCCAGATTTGCTCACAGTTTCTTGATTGACTTATCTTTATCAATTAAGAACTTTTTTGACTTCTTAAAGGAGTATCCAAGTGTTTTTAAAGAATAATCTCTCTCTTTCTCTGAACCTCTATAAGTACTCAAATAGTCTGCTTTTCTATTTTTGTAGATAGTTTCTCAGTTTCATCTCTCTCTCAGTTTCTTTTGATTCTATATTCTCAGTATAGATCTATTTGTAGACTTGAACACATAACTAGTAAGTTGGTTATAAGCTTTATCTAAATTTCTCTCTGATTTCTATTAACTCTAATAATAATATCTTTCTCTGCCTATAAGAGAAGTCTCTGTCTCCTGAGACAAAAATTATAGGCTACTTGTTGTAGATAGTCTGCTACAAACTAAATCAAGCACCATATAATAAATTATTGACCAAAAAAAATCATGGATCAGATATACATTACACCCAAGCCTTCTCCTTCTGTCCATCCAGAACCATCCAATTATCTAATCCAAATATAAAAGGCAATGCTGACCACATTTCCTCAGCGAACTGCCGCTGACGGTGTAAAAAAGCAGGATGACAAGATTTGCAAAAACCTCTGTCGATAAGATGCTGATGTTCGCGATAGAAATCGAGGTAACATGCCACAGTCCATCCAGTGATGATATCGGGTATCTTGTGTCTGGTCATCGTACACTTCCCGTCTCCTCTGCAAGTCTCTTCGGCTTCCAAAAATACGTCTGGCGAAGTCATGGATAGGCTGAGGGAATACCGATTTTGCAGCATCAAGAGTTTCTCCCGACCCAGAAGAGCGTACCGCTGGTCTTCCAAAGTCAGATGGAGTTTTTCACCGCAAAAATTAGCACCCTCGATCGACTTGACTAAAGGGTGGCTACTGATACAGTACATGATGGAAGGAACAATCCATGCAAGGTCAAATTCTCGTGCGAGTTGAAGGGCGGCGAAGGGTGTGTTATCGAGAGGAGGTATGGTGCGTATCTTATCACGTTTATGCCATGCATCTAGGGTAGTCGGGAAGGTGACAGCAAGATGCTGCAGGGCTCGCCGCCGCAGGTATTGGACATCATATTTTGTACTCAAGCGGAGCACTCCTGCCACAACGAGGAATTCCGTTTGAGCGGGAGGAGGTTCAAAATATCTAATGTAGGTATGTGTGGTTAATACCAGATGGGAGAACGGTCGCCTGAGCTAGACTTACTCGGAGTCAAATATTGCGTTCAGAAAAAAGTGTACATCCTTGGTGGAATCGTAGATCCGTACAACCGGACAATTTTCGTGAGTAAGGTTGCCGTCTGGGGGTTGAGGGAAAGCAAGCATGTCCCTGAATACGGAAGACCGAGCAGCAAGAAGACCGCTGTAAACTCGGAAGAGGGCATCGTCTGTCTGGAGGATGAGGTTCCCATCCTCGAACCAAACATCGTCACGTCTAAGCTGGTGTAAGTCGGGGGAAGAGACGGTGGTTGTGTCTTGTGGAGAGACATGCATTGGAAAACAGGACAGCGGTGAAGAATAAATGCAAGCAAAGTGGGTATTATAAGCCTTCAGCTGGGTATCAACAAAAACAACGCTTAAATCCACGTGGGTCGGACTTCTAAATATAACGTCCTCGGCGACTTCACTTTCATTCACACACCCACTCTCTTTTCCACCAAAACACTGGAACTACGCATCGTCTACGTTGTGTACTCTTGTCATCTTCCCACCTACTTGTGCTTCTGCATTAACATTGACCTGTGAGGATGGAAAGGACGGCCTGAGCGTGTTGTTACTACTACAGCGATATATGATCGAAAATTGACCTTGCACAGCATCTCTCATAATCATTATTCCTTCGATACTTAGTCGCTTCAAGGTTATTGCGCGGCCTCTTTGCGTGTCCGGCGCCCCTGGTCGTCGAGCCTAATTGGTATCCAGTCTCACCCGGATCTCTTCTTTGTGGCTTATGGGACTGAGGCTTTTATTACCTCATAGCCTCCACTTTGCTCCAAGAGTAAGACTGTGACAACACTATAATAACAGCTGTGATGCACATCATGTCACCTTTTATCCCTCAACAAATGTCCATGTTCTCTGTATGTCCAATTCATTCAAGGAGGAGTGCTCTACCTTACGCTTTCAGATGATCAACGTTCCTACCTCTTATCACTGCGGTAACTCCGACTGCGAATGCGGCGACAAGTGCGTCATACTCATTGCCGCATGTTCACTAACTGACGGTTATATTCGGGCAGCTGCAAATGTCAGCCTGGTAATTGTCAATGTAGCACCAAGAAATAGTGTCCCAGCCATGAGTCGCAGTTTCTGTTCAAACATTGAGAATTCAAATGAATTTCCTGCTCCAAAAAACCAGAACTTCCACATTTATTTGGTACTAGGTGCTACTACTTCTACTACTACTACTCCTCCTCCTCCTCCTCCTCCTCCTATCTCTGAGTTCCAAGTTCCAGGTTGTTTGTCCAGTAAGAAGAGACACACACACCGGACCAGTCATAGAGAGATAAGGATAAGCCATTCCGAGGGTGATTGCAACCCAACGGATTTTCTTCCGAGAAGCTTTGGTCTTTTTTGAAAAGCAAAAGCGTGTATGTGTGTGCGCGCGCGGGAGTCATAAATCGGTCGGAGACTGACTCAGAGTTATAGAATGATACAAATCACCCAAGGCTTTCTTCCGGAGCAACTCAATTGCCCTACATTCAAAAATCAAGAGTAACTATGAAACATCAAGCTTGGAAAATGAACTGGGATCATTAGGAGGAAATTAGTACACGCCAAGGTTTCTGTTGTGACATGAGTGATACATATAATTTTTTTATTTGGCTGCTCACATCTGCATACAACAACGATCAACTATTTCACAGGTCGTCAATCGTTCGTCGTCGCCGTCGCCGTCGTAACAGGAGGAAAAATAAGATTAGTAACAACAGCTGCTGCACTCTCTTGTGCCCTCTTCAACTTTTCAAAATGAACTTGAACACGCTTCGTCGTCGTTTCTACAAGTTGCTTTTCAGTAGGAGGAGAAGGTTCCTCCTTCTCCTCCTTTCTTCCAGGGGCGTTATCATGATCATGATGGGTGGCAACGAGAAGAGGAAGAGCACCAACACCACTTCTCTCTATCAGATCAACTAGAACAGATAATGTCTCTTTCGTAGTTGCAATATCATCTAGTTCATCATCCTTATCTCAGTAGAGATCATAGACGAGTAATGCACACGCACACACCTTGTGTTTGCGAAGGGTTGTTGCCAACATGATATGCGTTTTGTCTAAAACATCATATATAAAGGAACAATCTGCAATCCCGAGTCTTTCGACCTACATGCCTGTGAGAGCTCGTCGCGCATTTTCACGCAACGTGGTCGTATATTTCAGAGCTGCTTTGAGATTTTGTTTGAATGCCTCGGAGGAGTGGGGATCATCAGAACTCTGATCTGCTTGATTTCGGAAACCATAGGCATGATTCATGTTTGTTTATGGTTGTCTCACCGAACATAGTTCATTCACATTACATAATTATTGATAACGCCCCCAGATGAATTTTGAAAACGGTATTCTAGTTGTAGTAGCCCTGCAAACCTAGTTTTCCGGGCATGCCTTCCCCATCCACGCCCTCTGGATTGACAGGAACAACCTCTGGCCGCTCTCCCGACAACATCATCTGATGAGCAGCAACAACATCATGTCCTGAATGTCCGCGCGTATGAACCCGAGCTGGACTCGTCGTCGACGGTGATGATACGGGTGGCGGTACCATTGTCTGAGTGTGTGGCGTGCCACTTCCTCCCAAAACCGTTCGCCGGTCATTCTCGACGGCAGAATCATTACGTCCGTCACCAGCGTCGGTGCTAGCGGTACCTTGAACGAGATTAAATCTACAACAAATTCGAAATCAGCTCAGGGGAAATCCTTCTACTAGGACGACTCACGCTTCCGATCGCCACTCAGTACCATGTACAGCCGCCTTTTCCCTCTCCTCGGTCAAATTGACCCATCCCCGCGGATGTCCCATAGGCGCCAAAATTGAGTCTCGCTTATTGGCCACAATCTTGAATTGTGACGACTTTTCTTTCTCCTCTTTCGATTTGGCTTCGCTTTTCTTGTTTTGGAATAACTGGACAAGAAAGAATGGGCATCCAAAAATTCCAAAATCGGTAAAACACACCTCTTTCAAGACATCCGTCCTTGTGTGTCCCTCTGTCTGCTTCACCGTCTCCATCCTCTCCCTAACGGCGACCAACTGGCCATCGATGTACTCCAGGCCCGTGATCAATGCATCCCTAACGGCCTTTTCAATCTGCTTCTTGACCAGACCTGTCGCCAAGGGTTTGATAGTCTTGTACAAGAAATTGTGCTTGGCATCGCGGATTGAAAATTTAAGTGAATCAACTTTGACGCGGACAGAGTCAACTTTGAAAACGGAGGATTTGTCGCGAGTGGCGGAACGGAGAACAATGGTGGACTAGATGGAAGAGTTGGAGCCAAAAGTGTAACAGTCATGGGAAGCACAGACGCACGCTCAAACCACGACCCCCGAGTAATACATCCGCCAATCCAGAGTCCGTCATCTTGAATCCACCCTTCAATCTATAATAAAACGCAACATCCCTCATATCAGCTTGCATCTGTTCCAAATGCAGCGTGATGTGGTGCCGATTGTCGTCCGCGATCGTATTGTAGGGTGAAAACTTGATGTAGTTGTTCGCTTCGAGTGAGAATATATTAGGGAATAGATTGCGGCCTTGCAAGGCCAGGTTTTCGACGACAAGATCCAGGCTGTCGTCGGTGTATTCGATCCGAGGAATGGGGATATAACCAACCTAAGAGAGGGCGACGATGCATAGATGTAGAAGAGAGAGAGAGAGAGAGAGAGAAAGATGCACTTGCCTTTTCGATGATCTGTGGGAGGATGACTTTACGAATATCGTTCCACAGTTCAGGTTTGAACTTGAGACTGCCCTCGTTGTCGAATAGGAGATCTTTGGTCAGTCGAGCCCAATCTTCTCCAAATTGCTTGTTCAGCTAATGCCCTCCTCCTCAGAATCATGGGTTGTGGTTTTTCAAATGCAGCTACTCACCGGGTCTTCACCCATCGCTTTGAACCATGAACTTACGCTACCGAATAAGTCGTCAAACTGCTTTCGATACTTGGTATCATAGAATTGTCGACCAGACTCGCGCAGCTCATTTCCATGACGGCTGCAACTCTCGTCCAGAACGTAGCCTGTCTCCAAAAGGATCTACGCAAAGGTGAGAACCATCACGGTCAACGTGTTGTTGGGCGTACTCTACGAATGTAGGTATTGACGTCCTTGAACCAACGGCGGAGCTGAGGGTCTCGTTTGGAATCATCTATGATGACATTGGCGGCGTCTATCACCGCATCGAGGGACGTGTTGTTCGCGAAACGCTCGAGCAAGGTTCGGACCTCACGGAGAGCAAGATGAACATGTGGGTCCTATATCGCTTCCTCGAGTCGTTGATTGTGTGGGAGCAAAGATGGACCTACCGTAAACGCGTTTCGGGACAGCTGATGGTCCGTGATCTGACGGCCCTGCTTGGCGTAGTTCTGGATATAGTCCAGGAGCCAACGGATAGAGGTTTGGTAATCTTGATGTTGCTGGCACTCCAAGACGACTTTTTTGCCCCGAAAGATAAATTGCTCGCGTCTCTCTTCTGGAAAGTATTCTTCGGTGAGGAATTGGCGTCCGCGGTTGAAGGGTTGGTGGAGACGATCCTTGTGCTCGGAAGGAATGCGGTCGGTGATATTTTGCTATTGGAGGGCGATGAGCGAGAGCGCGATGAGACATGAATGGAGCGCACCGTGATGTCTTTCATTTTGCCCATGAGACCGGTCTTTTTGGCATGCTCAGGTGCCTCTGAAGTCTGAATGTCTTGCCGAGTTGCATCTTCGCCTGCTCGCCTGGCACGAGCCCTTCCGTGTTCCAGGATGTCATTGAGGGGCCGTGGGGCTGCCTCGTGAATAGAGTCCGGAGGGTGGCTCCGAGTGGCTGAATCGGTATCTGGGGCATGTTGAGTCATAAAATGGTGGTCTGGAGCCGCTTGGTCGGCTCGTCGGAGCTCGTCCTGGGACGGGGCGATGGTTTGAGAGGCTTTGGCAGCGGATTTAGACAAGAGGTCGCGGCCGATGACAGAAAAATCGGAAAAGAGTTTTCTGGCCTCGGAGTTGGTGAGAACAATGTGGAGCAGAGTGCGCAGATGCCGGGCAGCTGTGGGTGAGGGATCAGAAGGGATTCTACCCGCGAGAAAGACATTGGTGGACCTTTTTGGCTGTCTGACCGAGCAGAATCTCTGTCGAGAGGGAGATGATGGGAAGGATCACTGTGGGCGATGACGTCACGGTCAATGTCCCTGGTGTGCCAGATGAAATTTTGCAATAGCTCGTCTGCATTCTTGTCATGGAGGAGAATACGAGTGGTGTTGATGATGTCGCGGAGGTCGTGGATGAGCTTGAGGCCCTGGGGAGAAAGGTGATGGAGGTCAAGAGGAGCGTGGTCGCCGAGATATTGAAGGCAGGTGTCGAGTTGACGGTTGGTAGGAAGACGGGCATGGCGAAGGGCCTCTATGGCTCCAAAGAGGCGAATCTAGGGGGAGAGGGTAGGATCACCAGTAAGATAAACCAAAGACACACACCTACCTTGCGATGAACATCTTGGTTCTTGAGGGTGGTGTTGACAGGGACAGTGACAGCATCCTTGGCAGGATGTTCTTTGATTTGTTTCTTGGCAGGTGGAAGAGACATTGGGTCCTACCTGCCTACCGATGTTGTAATATATATATATACGTCATGTTAGGGGTGATGTCATGTTGTTGTTGTTGTTGTTGATATCTATTTTGATATTACCCCCTGCCATGGGACTGTCCAGGAGGCGTGTGGCCCAGGGCACTGCAGTGGACTCGTCGTCGTCGTCACTGCATGCTGGTTCTGCCTTTGAACGTGGGACTCGAGTGGCTTGTGACCCGAGAGACACCGTGGCTGAAGGGAAAATGCCCAAGTTGACGATTATGGAACAAGTGTTGCTGCTAGGCCTCAAAGACAAACAGGTGGGGGTCCCAAATCCATTGTCATCCTCTCTTACAAAAAAAAAAAGGGCTATTTATCCTTCTGGAATGACAATATTTCGTATGCTCTCCGTGGTTGTCTGTTGATAGAACTCGCTTTGCGCCGTCGTATTGCCCTTGTCAACGATCCCACTCGTCGTCGCCTCCCTTTACCAGATCGCCTCGTCGAAGTCATCGATGACCGCCAAACAGGCGAAACCCTCCTTGACGAAGCTCTCAAGCTCATGAAAATGCAACAAGACTCTGACAAACTAGCCGTCAACAACTGGATAGACTTGTTGTCAGGTACGTTCCCTGGGTCCACCTTCACTTCACTCCATACTCCCCTTCATCAGGCGAAACTTGGAATGTCATGAAAATCGGGTTCCAGCTCAAACAAGTACGCGAAAGACTCGCCAAGGGTCTCGTGGACAAGGGCGTCTTACGAACAGAAAAACGCAATTTTCTCCTTTTTGATATGGCTACTCATCCTGTAGCCGATGTACGCACCAAAGAATCCCTTATTTCGCGTATCACCTCGCTCCTAACCTCCTCCACATCGGTGGTCCCCAGTGCAGCCCTGGACGTGGAAGGCATCCAGTGCCGGACCACGAGAGCGGTTTGCCTCGTCTGCGCCGCCTATACCGCCAGCGTGCTGGACAATGCGTTCAGTCAACTGGATTACGAGACACGAGAGCTGGCTTTTGAACGTTGCGATGATATCCTGGCCGAGTTTTCAGTCTGGCCCATTGGAAGTGGTAGGAGTGAGCCAAGGACCAGTTCCCGACGACGGCAAGATGTGCCAATGGGAAGAGAGTCTGTACTGGGACTGGTACAGCAGGTCAAGGGAGAGATGGCGGGCGAGGAAGATGTGGGATTTGAACTGGTTAGTGCCGTGCTCGAAGTGCTTTCCAAATTGGACTCGTTGTTGTAGATATATATTACATATATAGTGATTGAGCCCTCGTACAGCGTGTCCGACTCAAGACCTTGTTCCTCTCTTCCTGAATGGTGACTATGGTAAGGACTGGTCTTTCTCTCTTCCACCCTCATCGCCCTTTCCACTTGCCCGAGTCCTTGTTGCCCTTGCAGAGTGGCATTGGTAATGTCGCCAACTCCATCATTGGAGGCTTGACAGAGGTCCTCCAAGGTGACTATCATCATCTCGGTTGATATCCATTCCCTCTTGGAGACTCCTTTCTTAAATTCTTCGATTCTGGCAAGTTGGCTTTTGCAACCGCTACGAGCATTCGTTTTTCGCCTGAAGGGTGTGCTTTTGGCGTTGGGTGCTCATGACATGTCTAGCTTTGACCACTTTTATAAAAGCACGTATTCATTCTCCAGCTATCCCTCGTCTCGACATCCTAGATCAGACTGGGCCCTATACAAGGACCGACTTTTGCTCCGTTCTCAACAAGTAGCCAATTCCCCTGAAATCGTTCCACGTCTGGGTGTCATTGCCATGAATACGCCCCTCGAAGTTGACATTGTAAGTCAAGTAGTCCTATGATTTTCTTGCTCTGATAATTCCTGCGTAGTATGGACATGCCAATTCGACCTGTGCACTTGGTTCAGCCGATTTTTTGAGGAACGCCAAATTGTCGATTATGCACACACCTTCGAGGTAATAAAATGGCATTTTGAATGACTCAATCTGACTTTATGGATCACCAAGACGGATGCAAGCTGTATTGTTCCTTTTGCTTCCCATGTTGACCAGACTGGTGTGTTGTTTTGTTTGCTTTGTCTCGTTGGATGAACATTGCTTAACAGAGCACGATCTTGATATTGTTGTGACAGAACAAGGACTCGCTGATCTACGTGGACTGGCACCACGCGAACGTGCTCCTCTCATCATCGAAAAGTGTGCTCATCCCGATTTTAAAGATATGCTCCATGAGGTGAGAGAAGGATTTTTTTCTTCTTCTTCTAATATATATG
>Ga0157357_1000786_pt1 | contig 13414 bp, 20 predicted proteins | sample AttcapACBM1_FD_111485 | JGI IMG/M metagenome (GOLD analysis project Ga0157357, IMG submission 111485) | Fungus gardens microbial communities from leaf cutter ant in Botucatu, State of Sao Paulo, Brazil - Atta capiguara ACBM1 | ecosystem: Host-associated > Fungi > Mycelium > Unclassified ... | reverse complement strand
GAAACGAAATACAGCAGACTTTATGATAGAGTTTGATACTCTAGCTATGAAGGCAGATATGGATGAGCTACATGCAATATTCCTATTGAAGAAGAACATATGACAAGACATCATCAAGACAATACTAGGATACCCACCCATAGCAATACCAGAATCATTCAAAGAATGAAAAGTGGCAATCACATTGGTTAGCCAAGGATATGAATCCATGGAAGGAAGAAACAACTACAAAACCAGTACAGAAATAACATATGGAGGGCAAGGATAGCCCATAGACATTGGAAAGTCCAATGAAAACTTTAAAGATGGGAAACCAAAATACTTTAACTACAGCAAGTATAGATATATGGCAAAAGAATGCCAGTCAAAGAAGAAAGAAAGGGAAACAAGGAAATGTTTCAAATATGACAAAGAAGAACATATTGCCATGAATTGTAAAAGAAAGCAATCAATAAAGAAATGCAGAGTACAAGAAGAATCAGATGATGAAGATGACAATAAAAGGAGTAACGACAAGAAACAGGGTTTTGGAGAAGATCTCCCCTGTTAATTATCAGAAAAAATATATTATTCCTATCCAACAGAGTAGTATTGAGAAAAAACTAAATGTGTAAGCCAATGTCAAGATAAGAAATAGAAAGAGTCTCAAGGTTGAAGCACTAGTTGATTCAGGATACACACACACTGGAATCAATGAACAGCTAGTCAAGAAGAAAAGGATACAAACAAAACCAATCAATTTTTCATTTGAGGTTTTCAATGTGGATAGAACAAAGAATGGAGAGGTAACTAAGGTGGCACCTCTAGAGATAGAAATCAATGAACACAAAAAACAGTTGGAAGCTGCAGTAACAGATTTGAACAGAACAGACATGTTTCTGGGTCACAACTGGTTGTTCAAGTACAACACAAAAGTTAATTGGAAGAATGGAATGATAAAATTCATGAGATGTCCAGGACATTGCAAAATGAAACATCAGGACATTGAGTTTAAAACTAGGAGAACTCAGACAATGAAAACCACAACACAGGACAATAGATAATTGGGAAAGAGCCAGATAAAACCAATCTAGAGGATCTACCAGACTATATTTGGCCATTTATGCATTTGTTCAACAAGAAAAAATTCAAAAAGCTACTGAAAAGATATAAATGGGACCATGAGATAAATCTAATGGATGAAGCACCACAAGAATTAAACGCAAAGGTATATGCAATGACCCTTAAGGAAGAGGAAGTATTAAACCAGTAGTTATATGGACAACTCAAAGCAGATTTAATTGTGGAATCAAAATCAAGATATGTAGTACCTTGTTTTTATATTCCAAAGAAGGACGGTTTACTACGGTTGGTTCAAGATTACAGAAAACTTAATCAAGTCATAATAAAGGACAAGATCCTATTACCCCTAATTGGAGAAGTAATCAACAAACTGAAAGAGGTGAAATACTTCAACAAACTCGATCTTATATGAGGATACAATAATGTTTGAATCAAAGAAGATGAATGGAAAGTGGCTTTCCTTACAAACAAAGGGCTATTCAAACCACAAGTAATGTATTTCAGATTGTGCAACTCACCTGGAACATTTCAAAGGATGATGAATAGTATTTTCCAAGAACTACTCCATGAAGGAGTACTGGCAAATTATATGGACGACTTTGTTATACTGGCCAAAATGATGGAAGAACTCAAAGAAAGGACTATTTGATTTTTGAAAATTGCAGAAAAACACAACCTGTGTTTTAAACAGTTGAAATGTGACTTCAATATAAAAGAAATCCTGATACTAGGAGTTATCATGGGAAAAGGACAAGTCAAGATGGAACAAGAAAAGATCAAGGCCATTAAAGAGTGGAAGATGCCAACAAAAGTCATGGATGTGGAGAGTTTTCTGAGATTTGCAAATTTCTACAGGAGATTTATCCAGAATTTTAGTTATACAGCAAGATCATTGAACAAATTAAAGGGCAAGAAGGAATGGATATGGAACAAAGAATATAACAAGGCATTTGAAGAACTCAAAAAGAAAATTACAAGCTAACCAGTACTCTCTCTTCTAAAGAGAGAAGGAAAATTTAGAGTTGAGACAGATGCTTCAGGACATACTATTGAAGGAGTGTTATCCTAGGAACAAGAAGGAAAATGGAAACTGATAGCATTCTTATCCAGGACAATACAACCAGTGGAAAGGAATTATGAAATTTATGACAAAAAACTACTAGCAATTGTAGAAGCTTTGGTAAAATGGTAACAATATCTGTTGGATGCAATGGAAACATTTGAAATTTGGATGGACCATGAGAACCTGAAATATTTCAGGGAACCTCACAAGCTAAATGGACAACAAGCTAGATGGTATCTGAAGTTGTAAGACTATGATTTTATTTTACGACATATTCTGGAAAAGACAAACACAAAGGTGGACATTTTGTCAAGAATAGATCAAGTGGATATGAAGAATGATAACAAAGATGTTCAAGTACTCAAAGAGGAGTTATAGACAAGAAGAACTACAGCAGAAGTAACAATATTGAAGAGGAACCAGACAATAGACAACCTAGACCTACTGGAAGAAATATGAAGAAATGATATAAAGGAACACGAAGTAAAACAAGAGTTAAAGAAAGGAGATGGTCTAGCCTGGGAGCAAGATGGAATAACCTACTTGGATGGAAGGATATATATTCCAAACAACAGGAAGATCAAAGAACAAATCTTACAAGAGAATCATGATCCTGTAGATGTGGGTCACCCAGGACAAAAAAGAATAATGGAATTGGTCAAAAGGAACTACTGGTGGCCAGGACTCAAAGAAGACATCAAAAAATATGTTCAAAAATGCTTCAAGTGTCAACAGAACAAAGTTCAACATCAGAAGAAATCAGGAGAATTATATCTACTTGATATACTACAGGGACTATAGCAAGAGATCAGTATCAATATTATTAGACCACTGCTTAAGCCAAAAGGAATGGATGCTATTATGATAATAGTGGACAGATTTACAAAGATGATCAGGCTAAAAGTAACTATGACTAATATATCTTCAGAAGGAATAGCAAAGATTTACTGAGATGAAATATGAAAGCTTCATGGAATTCCAAGGAAAATACTCAGTGACAGAGGACCACAGTTTGCATTAAAATTCATGGAAGAATTCACAAAAGCTCTAGGAACTACAAGATAGTTGTTAACAGCATATCATCCTCAAATGGATGGTTAAACAGAAAGAATCAACTAAGAAGTAGGAACATTCTTAAGACATTATGTCAATTACCAACAAGACGACTGGGTGGAATTATTAGCAGCTGTAGAGTTCCAATACAACAACAAAAGGCATGTGGCAACAGAAAAAACACCATTTGAATTAAACTTTGAAAGATATCTATAGAAAGGCAACCTTGTAGTGCAAATGGAGTTTCCAAAATTGGAAGCTTTCCTTACAGGCCTGCAAAGAAGTTTGGAAGAGGCTACAAAGTCTATAGAAGCAGCACAAGAAACAATGAAGAAGCAATTTGATAAGAAACAAAGGAATCCACAAGGATTGAAGGTTAGAGACAACATGTGGCTGGAGAATAAAAATATCCATTCAAATCAACCCTCAAAGAAGCTGGACCAGAAAAGATATGGACCTTTTAGGATCTCAAAGGACATTATTCTAGGAGCATTTCAGCTTAAACTTCCAAAAGGATGGATGATTCATAATGTGTTTAATAAAGACCTGCTGACAAGGTGCAGGGAACCACATTACAAAGGACAACACATGAAACTGGCACCTCTACCTACAATTATTAATGAAGAAGAGAAATATGAAGTTGAAGAAGTATGGAAGCATAGGAAATGTAGAAAAGGAATGCAATATCTGGTGCATTGGAAAGGTTATGGGAATGAACATAATTAATGGATCATGAAATCAGGATTGCCTCATGCAAAAGAGGTGATTAAAGATTATTGGACAAGGTGTTTGAGTCAAAATCTATAAAAAGGTGTTAAAGTTGAAAGTGACAGACTTAATTTATTTTCATTTTCATTTTGATTTATTTTCCTTTTATTCTATTTTTAGAACTAGAGTTAGGGTTAGAGTGACAAGATCACGCCATCACACATCAGTCACATCAGATGATACAGTTACAAGTCACAAGATGCATAAAAGAACATAGAAGATTCTGAAAGGATGATATCATGCAACATATACAACATATATTTGTTGTAGCAACCACTCGCTGGAACAACACTCGTGATATGCTGACTTCAGCAAAGCTCTCAGTAGGCTATCTAGTAGTGGGGATTACAAGAGAACTCGATAAGGAGCCCTCGCTGTATTGATCCTCTATATATACTACAGGCTCCTGGTCCGTACTACAACAATATCTACCTGCCCTTATGTCCATGCATCGTCCTCATGTTCATTACTCATCCACCATGCTTCTACCTTAAGGCCACCATGCTTCCTACATGTGCCCTGACGTCATACTCTTAATCTCCACTGTACATGTGCACACCATGTATATACTATGAGAAACTCATGTCCCTTGACATCATCTCTAACCCTAACTCTGATCTAGACTCCTCTCAATCCTTCTAGACCATTAGTCCTTCCAGACCGCTCTAGGCTCTATCACATGACTTCCAGGTCATGTGCCTATCTCTTATCTTTCTTCCGTTGTAGACTAATAATTACTACTGTCCTATATCTGTCCTAACCCTAACCCTACCAAAGTCTGTCCACACTTTTGTCTTATAACAAGTACCCACTTGTGGTTTGTACATGCAGAGGAATGGCAGAAGCTCCTAAAAGCTCTGTCTAGAGTAGAATGACCTTCTTAGGTCAAAATCATATACAATTCAACTAGAGCAGTAGTAGAAAGTAGTCAGTAGAACAGTGTAGATAGGACAAGAAGAGGGCCTATTACTACCTACTGAGATTTCATCAAGTTTGGAGTATGAAATAGAAGGTGAAACCAGCATAGGTTCCACTCTTTCTCTTGACATAATAACATCTTTATCTTTATCCTTCAACATGAGTCAACACAACTTACAAGTAATCATTCTTCAACAACAGGAGCAATTGGCCACAATGTAGGCACAGATACAGGCATTGCTGGCAGAAGGAGTAGAAAGAAGAGGAGAGGGATTATATAGAGAGGTAGCTAAACCACCAGTATTTAGTGGAGAAGCAGGAAAAGTATCAGGATTTGTAATAGCATGTAAGCTATATATCAAAGCAAGAATGATAGGGACAACAGTGAAAGAACAAATACAGTGGGTGTTGTCATTTGTGCAGGGAGAATCAGTAGATATTTGGAAGGAGAATGTTTTGGAGGATTTGGAAGAGGGAGCACTAGAATATGAATCAGTAGGAGAATTTTTAGCAGCAATCAAGAAAGAGTTTGGAGAAGGAGAGGAAGAGTCAGTGAAAGTAGCAGAGTTGAAGAAGTTAGAGCAAGGAGGAAAGACAATGGAGGAGTTTGTTCAAGAGTTCAGAAGAACAGTGAGAGGGAGCAGATATAAAGAACACCCCTTTATTGAAGAATTCAAGAGGGGCATGAACACAACAACTAGGAGAAAATTAATAAAGGTAGAGTGCTAGCCCAGCTCTATTGAACAATGGCAGGAACAGGTGATTGCTTTAGACAGAAACTGAAGGGAGAGTATGAGAGAAGAGGAAAGACTGAGAGAATGACAAGAACAGGGGAGAGTAGCCCCAAAAAAACAAGAGATGCAATAACAAGCAATGCCATGACTACAAGTGTGGCAAAAAAGGTAGAAAATGCCTCAACAGCTAGCAACAACAGGGCCTACTCTAATGGAGGGAGTGGAGAGGATAGAGGTGGTAATGGTATGCTCTCAACAGAGGATAGGGGTTGTTCAAAGAAACCCCTATGTGATGGGAGTAGATAGAGAAAGAAATTGCTATGCTTGTGGTGGATTTAGGCATATGGCCCGATATTGTAGAAACAAGGGGAGAAGGATTAGAATTGGAGATAGAAGAAGACTGGAATCTGAACAAAAGTGGAGAAGAGAGGGAAATTTTGAACAATTAGACAATTTAAAAGGAGAGGAGAATCTAGAGTCTCTCGACTAAGTTCTAACAACAGGTTTAATGTACTAGCTAGAGAAATAAAAGTTGATATATCAAACTTAGAGAGAATTAAAGAGAAAAACAAGAAGAAAAAAGGGAGCAAGAACAAGGGAAGAAAGGAATAGAAAAGAAAGAAGAAAAAAGTCAAAGTAAGGAAAGCAGAAGAAAAGAAATTATTAAGGGAGATAACAGTAAAGATAAGTCTAGAAAGAATCAATATGCAGGAGGGGATTACTGTAAAAGTGCTGCTGGATAGTGGTGTTACAGAGCTAGTTATGAGTTCAGAGTTTGTAAGAAAGCAAGGGTTCAAGTTAAGGAAGATTGAAAAGCCTATATATATGAGGAACATAGATAATTCTTTCAACAAGGAAGGACCAATTAAATATATAGTAGAAGTGAATATATATTACCAAGGGTATAGAGAAAGAACAGAGATTGATGTGATAGGAGGGCAGAAGTGGAATGTAATTTTGGGGATGCCATGGCTAGCTCGCCATAACCCTGAGATTGATTGGAAAACAGGGGAAGTTAGGATGATGAGATGTCTAGAAGAATGTGGAAGACAGTGGAGACCAAAGCAGGAGAAGTCAGAGTGGTAGAAACAGAAAGAAGAAGAGACAAAAGAGGAAGTAGGAAGAAAATGAGAAGAAAAGGAAAAGAAGAAAAAACAAAAAAACTAGAAGAAAGAAAGGATGATAAATGTAAAGAGAGTAGCTGAGGAGTAGGAGATTTGGAATGAAGAAGAAGAAGCAGCAAAATCAGAGACAGAGGCCAAGAAATTAGTTCTGAAAAAGTTCTATAAGTGGATTAAAGTCTTTAGCAAGAAACAGTCAGAGCGAATGCACACAAGGAAGATCTAGGATCATACTATCAATATGAAAGAGGAATTTGTGCTGAAGAAGAGAAAGGTGTATCTATTGTTGAGGGAAGAGAGAGAGGAGGTATATGAGTTCATCAAGGAACAACTGAGAAAAGAGTATATTAGATCCTTGAAGTTACCTCAAATGGCACTGGTGTTCTTTGTAGAAAAGAAGGATAGGAAGAAAAGAATGGTGCAAGATTATCAATATCTCAATGAGTGGACAGTGAAGAAAAACTATCCACTACTACTTATTTCAGATGTAATCAAAAATATTGGTACCAAAAAGGTATTCACAAAGATGGACCTAAGATGAGACTACAATAATGTGAGGATTAAGAAGGGAGACGAGTGGAAAACAGTGTTCACAACACCTAAAGGGTCATTTGAACCCACTATCATGTTTTTTGGGTTAACAAATTCACTAGTGACATTCCAAGCTATGATGAATGAGTTACTAAAAGATTTGATAAATACAGGAAAGATAGTGGCATTTATTGATGATGTGATAGTAGGAATGGAAGATGAAGAGGTGCACAATGAGTTGGTAGCAGAAGTAGTAAAAAGGTTGGAGGAAAATGATTTGTATGTGAAACCAGAGAAGTACAAGTGGAAAGTGAGAGAGGTAGAATTTCTAGAAGTGGTGATTGGACCAGAAAGTATAAAGATGGAAGAGGAAAAGATAAAAGGTGTATTGGAATGGCCAACACCAAAGTGTGTCAAAGATGTACAGAAGTTCTTAGGATTGGCAAACTACTATCACTGATTCATTCAGGGCTTTGCAACTATAGCCAGACCATTATATGATATGGTAAAGAAGGACCAGAAATAGGAATGGACAGAAAAACAAGAAGGAGCATTTAGGGAGTTAAAGGAGAGGTTTATGAAAGAACCAGTGTTAGCAGCATTAGATTTAGATTGAAAAAATGAGGATGAAAGTAGATGCATTGGACTATGCAATGGAAGAGGTGTTATTTATGGAGTGTGAAGATGGTAAATAGAGACCAGTGGCATTCCTCTCAAAATTGTTGAATGAGACAGAGAGGAATTATGAAATCCATAATAAAGAGATGTTAGCAGTGATAAGGGGGTTGGAAAACTGGAGATATCTGTTAGAGGGCACAAAGTTCAAGTTTAAGTTCTGGACAGACCATAAGAAATTGGAATATTTTATGAAAGCATAGAAGTTAAATCAATAACAGGTTAGATAGGCATTATTGTTGTGGCAACCACTTATCACAAAGACAAATGATCACACAAGCGGTAAATCTCTTAAGTTGGATATCAAGTGGGAAGTTCACAAGAGAACTCAACAAGGAGTCCCTGCTAAATTAGAGTCCTATATATACAGAATACACATGGTCCATACTACATCCTCATGTCTGTCTCATTTCCTACTCAAGGCCACCATGTTGTATACATATGTCTTGACATCATCTTCTAGATTCTTTTACTACCTTCTAGGCCTATGACGTCACATCATGTGACATGTCATGTGACTGCGATGTCACGTGCCTCTTCATTGTCACTAAAAAGCAAAAGAAAAAGAAATTCAAAAGAAAAGAAATATAAAATCAAGAAAAATAGATAAAAGAAAAAGGAAAATGTTAGTGTCCAAAGCATTCTATAAAAATTATACTTGTCTAGATTTGATTTCACTCTAAAGTATGTACCAGGTGCAAAAATAGGAAAGGCAGATGGACTTAGCAGGAGACCAGACTAAAAAGTAGTGACAGAAAATGACAATAATAATCAGACACTAATTAAAGAACAATGGATTTGTAGTTTAGCAGAAGTAGTAATAGAAGAACCCAAGATAGAGATAGTAGAAAAAATAAAAAAGCTAGGAGTAAGGATGAAGAAGTAGTTAGAGTAGTAGAGGAGATGAAAAAGGCAGGAATAAAGGTATTACAAGGAGATGAGTGGCAGATTGACGGAGATTTAGTATTGAAGAAAGGAAAAGTATATGTACTGAAGGATGAGAAATTGAGAATGGAGATAATTCAGTTACATCATAACATACCAACAGCAGGATATGAAGGGAGATGGAAGATGACAGAATTGGTAATGAGAAATTACTGGTGGCCAGAAGTAACTAAGGATGTTGGAAAATATGTGGAAGAATGCGATATATGTCAAAGGATGAAGAATAGAACAGAGGCACCAGCAGGAAAATTAATGGTGAATGAAGTATCAGAAAAGATGTAGATGCATCTAACAGTAGACTTCATTACCAAGTTACTATTAGTAGCAGGGAAAGATGTAATACTGGTAGTATGTGACAGGTTGTCAAAAATGACACATTTTGTAGCAACAACAGAAGGAACATTAGTGGAGAGATTAGTAAGGCTGTTTAGAGACAATATGTGGAAATTATATGGATTACCAGAGAGTGTAATAAGTGATAGAGGACTACAGTTTGCAGCAGAGTTAATGAAGGAATTGAACAAGATGTTGGGAATAGAAACAAGGTTGTTGACAGCATTCCACCCATAAACAGATGGGCAGACAGAATGGATGAACTGAGAGTTGGAACAGTACTTGAGGTTCTTTATGGAATATAGACAGAGAGATTGGCTGGAGTGGTTAGCAACAGCAGAGTTTGCAGTGAACAACAAGGTTCATTTGGCAACAAAGGTTTTGCCTTTCATGGCAAACTATAGAAGAGAGTTACAGATAAGAGCTGATATTAGGAGGAAGGGCAAAGTAGAAAAAGCAACAGAGTTTGTAGAAAGGATAAGAAGAGTATAGGAGGAAGTGGGGGCAGCATTAAGAAAAGCACAAGATGAGATAAGAAGACAAGCAGACAGAGGGAGGCAAGAAGGAGAAAACTGGAAGAAGGGAGAGAAAGTGATGTTAAGTATAAAAAACTTAGTATTTAAGGAAAGGCCAACAAAGAAACTAATGGAAAGATATATGGGGCCATATAAGATAGAGGAAGTAGTGTCAAAGAATGCAGTGAAACTAAAGCTACCAATCTCAATGAGGATTCATCTGGTAGTAAATGTTAGCAGAGTAGTGAGGTATAGAGAGCCAGTAAAGGGACAGAGGGTGGAGGAACTGAAATCAGTAGAAGTTGAAGGAGTAGAAGAGTGGGAAGTTGAAAAAATATTAAATAAAAGGAAAGTGTAGGGGGTAGAGAAGTATTTAGTATGCTGGAAGAGGTTTATGGCAGAGCATGACATATGGGAAAGAGAGGAGGATCTAGGAAATGCAAAGGAAGCTGTGGAGGAATTTGAGGGAAGAATGAGTGCTAAAGTAAGAAGACAAGAAAAGCTGGATATGATGAAGGAAAAGAACTTTAGAAAGGGAGAATTACCAGGAAAGTACACAGCAAAGATGTTGTATGGATGGAATGATGGAAAGTTTGAGGAGGAATATTTAAGAAAGTTGGAAAGAAACTAGCAAAAATGGAAGTCAGTTTCTCTAGAGGAGAAACCTTGAGAGAGGAGTAATATCAAAGTCAAAAGTGGTAGACTTAATTTATTTTCATTTTCATCTTGATTTATTTTCCTTTTATTCTATTTTTAGAACTAGAGTTAGGGTTAGAGTGACAAGATTACACCATCACACATCAGTCACATCAGATGACACAGTTACAAGTCACAAGATGCATAAAAGGACATAGAAGGTTTTGAAAGAATGATGTCATGCAACATATACAATACATGTTGACTTTAAGGCAAACACATGGCTATTTAGGGTAGGCTAGAAGTAGTTAACATGGACCATGAGGTTTTAGTATATAAAATAGACTATCCTGTATAGAGTTCTCTATTGAGTTCTCTTATGTTAACCCAATACAAGGTTTATCCACTTGTCTAACTCTAAGGTCTTGAGTTTGTAACAAGAGGAAGGGTAATTGTTTGTGATTTGGGAAGAAATTTATTGTTTGAAGTTCAAGTGATGTTTTTGAACTATTGAAATGGGATTTTACATGACTGCTTCCACTTCTCCCAATCTCTTTCTTTCTGAAAAATAATAAATAGATTTTTGCCACATGTTCCATGTACAGACTGTTCTATTAGTATTGCAGATAAATTGCCAGTACTTTTCTCTGATTTTGTACCCATCCTGATACATGTGTTAACTACAGTCACCACTATAGCCTACACTTGGGAATCTCCTTAGAATCTATTGCTGATACTGGTCATAGTATTTGATGAACTAGAACACAGGTGACAGTTATGGGAGATTTGATACATCAATTGCTTGGTTCATTTGGTGAGTGGAGAGAAACTGATAACAGACTTGATTTTCTTAGAACAAACTGAGCTGGCCTTGAAGATGATACCAAAAGCAATCAAATTTGTTCATTTGTTGGAAGAGTGTTCTGCTATTTGACTGCCTGGTAACCCTAGTAAATCAACTGTTTGATCCCTACTACATATATACATACCATCATGTGGTTTCTATTTTATTTCTGGCACAGATTACAAAGCATCTTAACTATCTCTTTCTGCTGTATATATATATGCAAGAAGTGTATTCCCTAGGCTCCCTGGTTCTATATCCCAAATAAAAATACTGTGTGTCCGCTTTGGCAGAATCTGATGAAGCTATCAAGGTATCTATGTTACAGCTTTTTGCATTTGGTTTGGTAGTCATTAATATGACTCAATAATTTGGAAATAAAAGTGAAAGACAAAACTCAAGAAAGGAAAAGCAACTGCCTATTTCTATTAGACAAGATCCCAATGCAATGAATGTTAACTCAATGTGAATTTTTTTTAAAAAGAACATATTGTTACTTGCTCTCCAGAACCTGGGGAACCAAGGAAGTATTTTGGGAGGAAAGTAGAGATGGAGGAAAGAATTGATGAGTAATCAGATGATAGAGGAGTAAGTTAAGGAATTTACAAGAAAGTAGGTAAAGAATTTTGAAAAAAGCAGAGAATAAGTACTAGCTTACTTATGTTAGAGCAACTGGACAAAAATACAGAGTTTTCATGGAGTTTGTACTCTAGAAAATCCCAAGTTCATTAACTATCTAAGCAACTATATAGCTTATCTCTAGGAAATTCTAAGAAAACAGAGTGGGAGTTTCTGAAGGTAATAACTACTCTAAATATTGTTTAGTAAGATGATGATTGATGTACAAAGACAAGTGTGAGACATGATGAAGATAGCAGAAGAGGCCAACACAACTATCACAGAAATGGAAGGAGTAATCTTGAAGGCCAGCACACATAATTGGATGATAAATATGACATATATATTTGGAATATCAAAAGATTTATGAAACCTGGTTCAAAGCAATATGGAAAATTGGGTGTACCAAATCCAAAGATGTTTAGCCAATGAACTGGACAACTACAAAGACAAAGGTAACAAGTATGTAGATAACAATATTCAAGAAATCCAGGAGCTGTACAAGAATGAAGAACAAAGAAGGGAATCAAACAAGGAAGGAATAGTGAAAGATAAAGAAGTAATCTTAATTAAGCCATATAAGGTATCAACAACCACATCCAAGACCACATCATCTAAGACAACAGAATTGAGCTTCATACAGAATGAAATCAAGAATTTAGAAAGACATATGAAGTTCATATGTTCCCCAACATAAACCAGAGTATTCAAGCTACTACTACACTATATATTGCTCCATTCTAGAGAAGAGCAGGATCTAGATTGCTGGAAAGAAATAGCCATGGCATTCATGCAGGAAAAGCATAATACTGAAATGACAAGAAATGGCTATCCAATAATACTATATCAAAGAGGGCCACCCCACAAGCCATATTTCATTGCCATTGACAATCATGGAAGAGCTATTATCAGACCAAACAAGAAATCATTGGCTATGCATGTAGTTGGAAAACTTGAAGTATTGGTCTAAATTTGTGGGAACATAAATGTTGAAAACAGGATATTGTTACAATTGAATACCTCAAGGATGCAACATGGACTAGGGAGAAGGATAATGACATTATGATTGGCTGTGCCATAGTTGTCTCAGTTAGCACCTCATATGGTAGGCACCTTAACCTTGCTTTTTCCTTATGTACTATGACTCATCTTTCTCATAGACTATGAACCATTTCCTCATGTACTTTACATATATATAGTGTAGATACTATTATGTATCCTTATGCTTTACCAATTATAACAATCCTTTCTCTCTTCTCAAGTCTTTGCCTAAGTACAACCTGAGCTCTAAGCTAAGGTCATAACATCCATCTCTATGTTGGAAAAGATACTAGTCATTGTAAAGTTTGTAATAGATGCAGAAGAAAAAAAACAGTGTTTATTTGTAACTTCTCTTATAAGCACTACTATACAAGATAGAGGTAAGAGAGAAAGAAGCAATGGTCACATACCTCTTCATCATCCAAGAAATCAAAGATAAAGAAAAGAAAAAGAAAAATCAAATCAAAAAAATAGATAAAAAGAAAAAAATTAAAATAAAATATAAGGGTTTAAGTGTACTATAACATATCAATATTCTTTCTCTCTTACCTCTATCT
>Ga0157357_1000785_pt1 | contig 13422 bp, 8 predicted proteins | sample AttcapACBM1_FD_111485 | JGI IMG/M metagenome (GOLD analysis project Ga0157357, IMG submission 111485) | Fungus gardens microbial communities from leaf cutter ant in Botucatu, State of Sao Paulo, Brazil - Atta capiguara ACBM1 | ecosystem: Host-associated > Fungi > Mycelium > Unclassified ... | reverse complement strand
GACAGCTCCCATCAGGTACAAGTTTTGATTATGTGATGGAAACAGCTTGCACACAGACTATCACTCTTTTATATATATACCTTTGTGTATAAGAACTAGATATTAGACTTAACAACATCAATTTTTATCATTTATTATTATTTATCATTAATATTCATTCTTAATCATCATTGCCATTATTATTAAACTTCTGAATCAATCCTAAATCTCTAAAAGTGCATCTAAGGTTTAGATATCATAAAAAGTGAGTAGTTTATTTTATGATACTGTCCAGATCTCCATAGAGAAATGTACTGTCACTTTTCAAGAGCCTGAATGATTACCAGTATTTCCTTATCATAGATCTCATAGTTATACTTAACAGAAGAAAAGAATTTGTTGAAGAATACTAGTAGATGCTACTTACTATTTACCTTTGACTCTTGAGAAAGGATTACCCCTATTATATAGTCAGAGCTATCTTTTTTAATGCAGAAGAGAGTAGCAGTATCTGAAGAGACCAAAATAGATACAGAGATAATAGCAACTTTCAGTATATCAAACATTGCTTATTGGTCCAAGGTTTATTTTTATATACTATTACTACTAGTTAGATTAAAAAGAGGCTGCAGTACAGATAAAAACCTTTAAATGAACTGCTAGTAAAATTTAGTAAAGCTTAAGGAGATCTATAACTCAGTGCAATTCTTTGGAATTGGCTAGTCTCATACTCTGGCTATCTTAGTAAGATTTATTTTTACTTGATCCTCTAAAATAACCAAGCTCAAATACTTAATTTACTACTTGTCAAACTTATACTTTTTGAGATATAAGTGATATTTCTCCAATAGATAAATTATAATTTAAAAGGTGGTGGAACAGTTTATCATACCAAAAAACATTACCATAAGTTCAAAGAATCTATAGTTTGTATAAAAGAAAGCAAATACTGTTATAACTTAAAGTCTTTAAGTAAAGATAAAAGACTACTTTTGTATTGATTAATACAAAAGAACTCAATAGAGTTCTAAGTACAAACTAGTCTATCTTATATACCACAGACTATAGTCTATACACACATTACAACTAACCTACTCTAAAGTATATACATTTTCTATAAAGCCAATATGTTGTTGCTATACTATATAATATCATCTATTCTAGAATCTTCTACAACTTTCTCTGTATCACATGATGATGTGACCATGACTGTTACATATGACATCATATTGCTTCTTCTATCTAAGTTCAAAATAAGAAAAAATAAAATAAAACTCAAAATAAAATAAAGAAAAATGAGAAAAATAAAATAAAACCAAAAATAAAATATACTAGAGTCTGGTCTATTGTTCACAACTCTGACAAACACTTATTTTTGATGATTATTGCATTGAGAGCCTCACAATTCTGCACCAATCTAAGTGAGTTATCCTTCTTCTTGATAAAGAAAACTAGCACAGTTATAGAAAACTTGAATGATCTTATCTAGTCTGTGTAGAAATTCTCAGCAATAAAAGCATCTAGCTCTGTCTGCTCTGCAGAGGATAAGAGATATACCTTAGATATCTTAGACTTTGCTTCTCCAACCAATTTGATAGCATAATTCTACTTGCAGTGGTTGAAGAAGATATCAAAGTCTTCTTTGGCAAACATTAATTCAAACTACTAAATATGCAGGGAAATAGTAGAGATGCTGTTCTTAATCTGGTTATAACAAAATATTTTCAAGAGTCATTAAAAGAATGGCTGCTACTTAGAGATTGAGGGATAAGGGTTCTGGATACCATTGAGTTATGTAAAAATAATCTCCTAGCTTTTCTCAGTAACTAGTAGAGATTTACAGAATTAGGGGAGCTTTTTCCTAATTGTCTGCCATGGTAAGGAGTAAACCAGATTTACAGACATCAAGAGCTTGAATTTGGCATTTCTCAGTCTTCCAAGTATTTTAGTAGACAGTATAATATATATGTGTCATATACCATCCATTATCTGTGCATTTCCCAATATTCTGGCATAGATTACATTTCATTCCAATTGCTTATCAATCTAAAAACTAGACTATATAATATTCTCTATAGTATTTGACAACCTGGAGTATGCATAGCAGTAGATTATCATTAGGTTACCAGTTCTATATTCAAAAATGTAGTCCACTATGTACTGTTTTTCTTAGTCTAATTATTAACTTGAACTGTATTATACTTGCACTTTTGTCTAAACTTCTGTTATCCAAAATCCTGATCATATAATACATGGGCTGGGCACAATAACATCCATTAAAGCCAAGGTCAATCTATCTACATCTATCTGATTCCATTCTCACCAAAGCTTCCATATGAACTCTATCTTCTATGTAATCATCATAGATAAAATTAGTAAGGATGAATTGTTTCTAACAATATAGAATATTACATTATGACTACCTCTTTCTTTTGCTAATTTATCTTGAATTTATGTCATGGTATGTCAGAACTCTTATATTTTATTTTGATTTTATTTTATTTTTATCTATTTTATTTGAGTTGATCTCTTTTTTTTTCTTTTTTTCTTATTTCATAAATGATGAAGAGGCTGAAAAAATAATGTCAAGGTACATGTCTATAGCATATTTATCTCATGACTGATGTATGGATATTAGGATAGGACTATTTATTATTAGCACAGACTATGAACCATTTGTATAAATAGAGTAGCAATACATTAGAGACTCCTTGTTGAGTTCACTTGTGATCTCTACAAGATTCTCACCTTGTAAAACTACTTAGTACACTATTGACCATCTTGGTTAGTAATTGCTACAACAAGTTGTAATTTTTAAACCATGTAAAATCAAGAATAAGGTTTTGCTTATCTAGACTCAAGACTGTAAGCAAAACTTGCTTAAAGTACAACTGATAATACAGAACTATCTCTATTACCTTGGATATATATCCATCTTTATTGGAAGTGTTATTAATATTGTAGACTGGCACAAACCTAGAGAGCTTGTGAATGTTCATATAATGTTTCTCTATAAATTTGTAATTGATAAATATTTCTGTGGCTGTAGAGTTGACTAGTACTTATACTGAAAATATCTTAGAAATATCTATAATTTCAAGGATAACAGAAAGGTATAAGAAGATTTTATAGATATCTAGTAAAAAAAAATAAGACAGCTCCAAGGAAAATTAAAAGAAAAATATATAAAATCTGGAAAAAAAATAGATATGAGCAAAAAAAAATTGTGTATGTCCAAAGTATCTTATAACACTACTCTAATATTCATGTATCAGCCATGAGATAAATATACCATAGATATATATCTTGATATCATTCCTTCTAGTTCTTTCTATAATATTTTAGGCTTATAACATTATATCATGTGTTATGTTCCTTGTGGTTGTAAGAGTTTGTAGTGGGATTGTGGATGGAAAAGTGTTGTTTATGTGGGTGCTTGCATGAATTTCATGTATTTTTACAAGTTATCAATTTTATTGTCAGGTATAGTTCATACTGGGGTGGAAGTTTGCAAAATGGACTTGGAAATGTGTAGACTTGTGGAACAACCTTGGCTTCAGCTTATGTGCTGTGCTATCTGTCTGCTGCATGGTTGCAACTTCAGATAATAGGGAGAAGTCTGAGATGGAAGTGAGTGCTGATTTGGTATATCACTGTTGAACACCAGAGATTGAGTCCAATAAGAATTATCTTTATCAATTATCAGACTAGTGAATTACAGTGTAACTACTAGTCTTATATACAAATGGATGTTATAGGAGATGCTTAGGGTTTCAGTGGTAAAGCCCCTATTACCCTAAGCAGAGGTTTCAGTGTTGAGACACTGACAGGAGTAGCTCTATCATGGAAGACCGAATTGAATAGGAGTATCTCTGCTATAGAAGATGGAATATCCGGATGGTTGCAGCACTGCTGTAAGGTGTGTTGCAAGAGAGGTGGCTACCATGGAAGACAGGCTTGTATAATTAGGAGATGATATCACCATGGGGATGTAATTTCTGGACAGGTAGACTTGCATATGATATTTATTCTAAATAAACATAAGTTCTGAGGTTTTCTGTTTTGGTGAGTTGATTTCATAGGGTTTGTATAGCAGTACTTCTTCATCTTGAACTTATCCTTTGCCTTTTGATGTTGGTCTTTTCAATTCAAAGTCATCCTGCTTATAGGCTTCTTGAATTTCTTTGATATATACTTCAGCATATTCATTTTATTTCCCTTTACAATTATCTAGTTCATCTACTAGTAGTGCTTGAATGTGATACACTTGATCTTCCATATTACTTTGGATGATATTTCATAAGTTTTCCAAAATACTGAAGATATCTCCAACTATTTGTGTTTGATAGTTGTTGCTGGCTTGTAATATGGTTGTTTTGATCTCTGTTATTTGAGCATTTGCTTCCTGTGCTAACTTGATGATGTTCTATAGCTATAACTGTATGTTGACTATTCTTTCTACTCCTCAAATAATCTTGTGGTATTTCTTCAACCAATCCTTCTTTTCTTGAGTCAAGGTGTACATTAGATTTATGTTGTTGAGAGTGTGAGTGGTATATGGGTTGGAAGATATATGAGCTATAGTGAATTGTTAAGCTATATGGATTTTGTTTGCTAAATATATTGAAACTGTCAATTTGGAATTTTATTCCTCTCTTTTATAGATTTTGACCTGAAATTTGTGCCTAATAGTTTTCAATCATTTTTTTTGCATGAGATAACTCTGTTTTTGCAATCCACTGGTTATGTTTATCCCCATAACCTTTCCAATGCACTAAAATTGAGTTTACTGTTCTCATTTCCTATGTTTCCTGATTTCTTCTACCTCATATTCCTCTTCTTCATTAATAATATCTAGTGGTGGAGCTGGCTCCATATGTTGTCCTTTGAATTGGGGTTTCTTGCATTGTATAAGCAAGTCTTCATTGAACATATTGTGTATCATCCATCCTTCCAGAAGTTCCAACTGAAATGCTCCCTGACCAATATTCTTTGAGATTTTAAAAGGTTTATATTATTTTTGGTCCAACTTCTTTGAGGTTGATTTGAATGAATGTTTTTAGCTTCCAACCACACATTTTCCCCTTCCTTCAGTCCTTGAGGGCTTTATCTCTTCTTGTCAAACTATTTTTTCATAGCTTCTTTTGCTATCTTCATCAAATTCTTTGCTTCTTTCCAACTTAGTTGTAATCCTGTAAGAAAATCCTCTAGCTTTGGTAATTCTGTTTGTATAGTCAAGTTTTCTTTCCATAGGTGTCTTTCAAAGTTAAGTTTGAATGGTATATGTTCCATTGCCACATGTTTCTTGTTATTGTATTGAAATTCTGCTGCTACAAGCTATTCTGTCCAATTGTCCTATTTATAACTGACATAGTGTTGTAGGAATGTTCCAATTTCCTGATTGATTCATTCCATCTGTCCATCTGTTTGAGGGTGATATACTATTGATAATATTCTTTTTATCCCTAATGCTTTTATCAGCTTTTCTATAAACCTTAACACAAATTAAGGTTCTCTATTGCTAAGAACCTTTTTTGGTACTCCATGTAATTTCCAAATGTCATCCCAATAAATCTTTGCAATTTCTCCCAATAATATATTTGTTGTTGCCATTTTTAATCAAATCATTTTTATAAATTGATTCACTATGACTATGATGGCATTCTTCTTATTTGACTTTGGTAATGGCCCAATTATATTGATGCTGATTTCCTGCCAAAGTCCTTCTAGTGTTTCTAAAGGATGTAATTCTCCTGCCTTTTTCATATGTTGCATCTTGTTCTGTTGACATTTGAAACATCCTTGAAGATAATTCTTCACATTGTTTTTTATTTCTGGCCACAAGTAGTTTCTTTTGATTAGTTCCATCATTCAATATTGTCCTAGATATCCCATATCTACTGGATTATGATTTTCTTGTAAAATTCTTTCTATCCATATAGACAATTTCATTTTATTCCCAAGATTGACCATTTTCTTTCTCCAATTCTTTGATTACTTCTTGTTCTTTGGTATCATTTCATCATATTTCTTCCAGTAAAGTAGTTTCCTCTACTACTTGATTTCTTCATAGCACCATTATTTCTGTTGTTGTCTGTCTTCTTGACCAGAGTTCTTCTTTTAACATCTGAACATCCTTGCTATTATCTTTGGTATCCACCTGATCCTTTCTTGATAGAATGTCTACCTTCATGTTTGTTTTCCCAGATATGTGGCATAGTATGAAATCATAGTCTTGTAATTTCAAATACTATCTCACCTGTCATATATTTAATTTATGAGGTTTTCTGAAGTTTTTGAAATTTTCATGATCTATCCAGACTTCAAACTTTTCTGTGGTGTCTAACAGATATTGTCTTTATTTTGTTAGAGCCTCCACTATTGCCAATAGTTCTTTGTCATAAATCTCATAATTTCTTTCTACTAGTTGCATTGTCCTAGATAAAAGTGCTATAGCTTTCCATTTTCCCTCTTGTTTCTAAGATAAAACTCCTTCTATTGTATGTCCCAAAGCATCCATGTCTACTCTGAATTTACCTTTTCTCTTTAAAAGGGAAAGCACTGGTTGACTTGTAATTTTGTCTTTAAGTTCTTCAAATGCCTTCTGATGTTCTTCTGTCCAATTCCAATTCTTCTTTCCTTTGAGCTCATTGAGAGGTTTTGCTATATGACTGAAATTCTTGATAAATTGCCAATAGAAATTTGTGAATTCTAGAAAGCTTTCAACTTCTTTGATTCTAGTAGGTATTTTCCATTTCTTTATAGCCTTGACTTTATTGTTTTCTATTTGAACTTGTTCTCATCCAACAACTACACCTAGGATTGGAATTTCCTCCATATTGAAATTGCATTTTGATCTTTTAAAACACAAATTGTGTTTCTCCACTATTTTCAAAAATTGGATTGTCCATTCTTCTAATTCCTTTATTGTTTTTTCTGGAATTATGAAGTTGTCCATATAATTGGCAAGTACTCCTTCATATAATAGTTCTCAAAAGATGCTGTTCATCATTCTTTGTGTTGTAGCAACCACTAGTCACAAAGACCAATGACTACACAACGAGTAAATCTCTTAAGTGAATATAATGTGGGGAACACAAGTTGTGTAACTCACAAGAAAACTTGACAGGGAACCACAATATTATTCTACTAACTATTTATATAACTATCCATAGTCTGTGCTACAACTATACATCTGCTGTGTATTCTACCCTAATGTTCATACCCTGTCCTCATGTCCATTACTAATCTACCTCATGTTCTATTACTCATCTACCATGCATTTACCTCAAGGCTAGCATGCCATATACATGTGCCCTAATGTCATATTCTAAAACCTACTCTTAATCTCCATTGTCTATGCATACATCATGTATACACCATGAGGAAACCATGCTGTTAACATGTTCCTTGACATCACTCCATTTCTAGAATCTTCTTGATCCTTTCAGACTGCTCTAGACTACTCTAGGCCCTATAATGTAATGTAATGTGACTTCCCAGTCACGTGCCTTTTCTCTCTCATTATAGACTAATAATATAACTATCTATAAATATCTCACTAAAGTCTGTCTACACTTTCTTGTCTTATAATCATAACCTTATATTAGGTAATCATATGCAAACTTGATAGAGTTCCAAGTACAAAGTTATCTACTTTAAATATACTAGAGTAATGGTCTATATTATACTTTAAATCTAGTCCATTCTAAAGACTATATATATTACAATTGTCTTTTTATAGTTACTATATGGACTATAGGGTTGAGGGTCTTGTCTTTATGATGCAATGATTAGCTGTACTGAAATTATCTCAGTCAGTGCCTCATGTGACATAAAATTGTGACACTGAGTCATACTATGTGACAGTTCATGACAGTTATATATAATGTTACACTAAACTCTAATCTTTAGTTAAAATAAAAGAAAAGTAAAGTAAATAAAAAGAAAAAATGAACATAAAATAGAGTCTATTGTTTGCAACTCTAACACATGAGTTACATATTTCAGAAGAAGACTTGGAGGTTTGGGGACATCAAAAAGTAGTGAGATATATTATTACTAATGCTAGAAGAAAGTGTTAGTTTTGATTGATTTTCAGAATAAAACTAGTATAGTATAAACTACTAGTTTATATACCAGGTAGAATACCTAGAGTAGGTATCTAGAATAGAGACTACTAAGTGAGTTACTCTGTATACTAGTGATCTTCAGATGTTAGAAATGAAAGTTCATGGAGTTTTGGTAAGAAAGTAGCAAGAACATCTAAGAGAGAATAGAAAGAGGTAATCTGTACTAGAAGATGTTGGGGAGTGCAGATAAGAGAGGAAACATTATCTATAAGTTGGGACATATAGCCAAAATGGGATATAACAGTATATACAGACCATAGTTAGATGTCTATAAGGTAGATAACTTATACTAGGAACCCTATCAAGTTTTTTTGTGTTATTCAATACATAAGTACACTTTCTTCTCCAACACTTGAAAGTCAAGTCATAATAACTATAGTATAAGTTAGGATGAAGTGAGTTCTTCTTAAAGCAGAGTCTACTATTATTATTACTATGTTAAACCCTCTTAAATCTCAAGTGCTAGAGGTAAAAACATACTTATATATTAAGTGACACTGTTAAGAGTAATTCACACTTACTAATATTATCCATAAGTAGCACAAAAGATGGGTTGGGTCAAAAAATGAGGTTAGAAGGTGGATTGGAAGTGGTACTATATAGATAAGGTAATCTTGACTTCAACAGAAGATTGTTGTACCTAGCTTAACTCATTATATAGTCATATTTTGGAAAGAAAAGTTCAGATATACTAAGTATGAGTGTGGCACAGTCTAAGTTGATTATCAGACTAAATATCCATGAAATTGGATCAGAGATACAAACTTTGTGGAACAACCTTGGCTTCAGCTTATATACTGCACCACCTGCCTGTTGTGTGGTTGCAATTTCAGATGGAAGAAAGAAGTCTGAGATAGAAGTGAGTGCTGATTGGTGTGTCACTATTGAATACTAGAGATTAAGTTCAATAAGAGTTATCTTCATTAATTATCAGACTAGTGAATTACAGTATAACTAGTCTTATATACAAAAAATTAATATAGGAGATGCTCAGAGTTTTGGTGTTGAAATACTAACAGGAGTATGACTTTGCCATGGAAGACTGAGTCAAATAGAAGTATTCCTATCATGAAAGACAGAATACCTGGATGGTTGCATTACTACTATGAGGTGTGTTACAAGAAAGGTGACTGCTGTGGAAGGCAGGCTTGTATAGTGGATATTGGGAAAGCAGTATCACTGTGGGGATGTATTTTCTAGATGAGTGGACATGGTATATGATAGTATCCCCCCCTTAGGACTGAGCCTTCAAAGTCCTATTGAGTTTATCTGAAGAATCCCATAATAATGTCTAAATTAACAATATATAAACAGAAAAGAAAAGTTTTTGTCTTTTTTTCTGTATCACCATATTCTCCCCTACTTCTTCTAATATCTCCAAACATGACACTAATATGCTTGAAGAGCAGTACTATAAAATGCAGAAAAGGCATGAAGAGGAGCAATAGCTCCAGGCCTGCTGTGTAGAGCATGCTGCTTAGAAGGTAAGAAAGGCAGTAGAGGCTAAGATAAGGGAGAAAGCCAAAAAGCAGAGGATAGTGGAGGAAAAGAAGAAGAAGAAACAGATGGAGTACCTCCAACAAATCCAGGACAAAGTACTGGCAGAGAATGCCACTATTTTGGGGGGCATGGAAGGTTCCCAGGTTGTGGAAACTAAATGTAAGAAGGTCAACTCAGAAAATGAATAGGAGCAATGTCCCTCCAAGAAAGCTAAAGAAAAGCAACCAGAAAGGTACTATGGAGATATCAGGATCAAGATGGGGGGTTTTAACCTCTGTAACAGATGTATAAGTGCTAGGTAGGATTGCCTGGTGCACTACTCAAAGTGAGTAAGAAATTACTCTTTTATTTTTTCTTTACTAATGATTTTTCTTCATAACTATTCTCTCACATATGCTAGGTGTATTGCTCTCAAACAGTGGTATAAACTTTACACCAATACCAACTCTCTGGTTATGATTCCTATTTATGTGTTAGGCATGGTTTGTACTTGAAGGTAAAAGTCCATGGATTTGGCTTAGATATGCACAGAGTGTAGGAACTCTATGTAATGAGCTCAGTGATGTAGACTTGTATGAATGACCTTGGTCTCAACTTATGTGTTATGCCTCTTACAAGCCATGTAGTTGTAATTTCAGAGAATGGTCTTGTAAGAAGTTATAAGAAAAGGAGTAAGCACATTGCTATTGACACCAGAGATTGAGCATCAACTTTAGTTGATTATCAGGCTAGCTATTACAAAGTATTCACTAGCCTTAAATACATAAAATAACAAAAGAAGTAGTTAAATGGATCTCCGAGCAAGTGTTTCAGTAGTGAAACATTACATAGGAGTTCAGACTTGAATAGGGGAAAACTCTATATAATGTTGTAGCAACCACTAGATACAAAGTCCAATAATTACACAAGCAAGTAAAGCTCTCAGTAGGTTATTAATATGGAGATTACAAGAGAACTCAACAAGGAGTCTCTGCTACATTGCTACCCTATTTATGTAAATTACAGTTGGTTCATGCTAACATTAATCTACCTTGTCCTAAAGTCTATGTGTCTTCCATATATAAGCCATGAAGCACTATGAGACAAGCATGTGATAAATATGTGCCATAATGTATTTCTTTCTAGCCCTGTCCATCTAAGTCTAGACCTATGATATCATTTGTCATGTGACCAAGTCATGTGTCTTCTTCATTGTCCAAAAATAAAAGAAAAGAAACTATAAGACAAGTTAACAATGAAAACTCAAAAGAAAATATATAAAATTCAGAGGAAAAATAAATAGTCACTCCTAAAGAATCCTTAGGTCCAAATTGTTTCATAACATGTAAAGTCCAAGTAAATTTGCAGAGTTTGAAGAACATAATTATGTAATAGAAACAAATGAATATAACTACAGATTTTGACTCAATTAAAGCCAAATAACCATGGAGATTTGATAGAATTAAGTCTATTGTAAAGTACTAAACCTCTGATGGAGTTTTGGACACAAATAAGGCCAAATAATCATGGGGATTTGATATTGTATTGAATTTAAACATGTCTTAGACATATTTTGGAGTTTGGGATATAATACTATAGCAAGGTCTTAAGTACTATCAAAAAGACACTCCAAGAACTCATAGAGGAGTACCAAGGAATTAGGAAGTCTCTCTAGAACTTATTGAAGGGCTAGGAGAAAAATATGGCCCAATTAGCAAGGATTAGGACCATGATGGAGTAGAGATATAGTTTGAAAGAGGAGAACAAAGAGAAAGATGGAGATAATGAGAAAGGGTCTGAAAATAGCCCTAGGGAAAGTCAAGAGGAGGTAGAAGAGAAAATCCCATCACTCACCTCCTATTAGTATAGTTTTATTTATTTTGAATTTCATTTTTGCTTCTTGTTATCTAATTGTGTGAGTAAGAAAATTAAGAGGATTAAATAAAAATAAAAGTCTAAAACTTTGAAAAGAAACCTTATAAAGTGTATGAAAGCTAGGGTAAAATGAAAATAAGTAGACAGAATATACTAAGAAATTAATGAAAGAATCACCATTAGAAAGTGTGTGGAGGTAGGAGATAAGTACAACAGTGTGATTAGGACAAAGGAAGTAGACTAGGCTTGGCAGTATCACAAAATGAACTACTCACTTATTTGTGATATCTGAACCTTGGGTGCACTCTCAGAAGTTTAGAAGTAATTCAGAAGTTCAATAATGATGACAATGATGATTAAGATCAATATAGATAATAAAGGATAAAGATTGATATAAATTGATGTTGTTAAGTCTAGGGTTTAGTCCTCAAACATAAAGGTATATATACAAAAGAGTAATGGTCTGTGTACAAGCTATTTCCATCATATGATCAAAACTTATACCTGATGGGAGCTGTCATCTGTTATAGCAGCTATCAGGCTAATTTTAGAAGGTAACTAATTATGTCACTACATTGATATGCTTGTATTTCTACCAATACTTATAGCTTTGAGACATATCATATATTGTTGGAAATGTATTGATGAGCACTTTTCAATGCAAATTTAATTGTGCAAATCAGTTCAGCTGTTCATGAGATATCAGCAGACAAAGCTTTTACAGCTACTGATGGCCTGATATCTCAATCATTTGTTGTCACTTTTGTACATCCTACATATGTGCGGATAGCCCTTATTTGGGGCTTTCCAGTGCAACTTAGTTTGTGAAAATCAGTCTACTGGTTGTGGAGATACAGGCTGAATGAAGTTTGTGATAGGCAGAATATGAAATATCTTAGCCAGATCATCTTATACAGAAGTTTGCATGCCCATTAGCAATTGATTTTGGAGTCCACTATCTGAGAAATTTCATACTTGAGTTTTCTGTTGATTATAATTGGAGTGGGGGCTGGTTGTGTTCTTTTGGGAAAAGAGTTGAACATGGTGGATTTGAGCATAAACACATGGAAAACTGAATGGACAGAACACATGAACTCTGGGAGACAGTGTTACAAACTCAGGACCTTAGAGTTGATCAAGAGATAGAACCTTGTATTGAGATTAACATAAGAGAACTTGATAGAGAACTCTGTACAGAATAGTCTACTTTATATACTAAAACCTCATGGTCTGTGCTAACTACTTCTAGCCTACCCTAAATAGCCATGTGTTTGCCTTAAGGTCATTGTATGTTGCATATGTTGTATAATGTTATCCTTTCAGAACTTTTTACATCCTTCTATATGTCTTGTGACTTGTGACCATGTCATCTGATGTGACTGATGTGTAACAATGTGATCTGATCACCCTAATCCTAGTTCTAGGAATAGAAAGAAAGATAAATTGAAAAGAAAAATAGAAAATGAAAAGAAAATGAAAATAATTTAGAGTCCACTGCTTTCAGTTTTGATACAGAGAGTGAATTATAGTGTACTAGGCTGGAAAATGATTTTGTAGGGTCCAAGATATTTTTCAGAAAGCTTTTTTGAAGGCTGAGTAGTTCTAAAGAACTAAACCTTGACAAAGACTTTGTTACCTACTTTGAAATCAGGAGCAGAGAAATGTTATACATCAGTAGATTTCTGATAATGCTGTTGGACCACAGAGATTTCAGCTTTAAAAGTACTCTGTAATTCATCAAGATCTATGGCAAAATCATGGGCTTGAAAGGAAGCAATATTGTGTTCAAGGTAAACAGTAATGTTCAGATGATATTTGTAACGACCTTAAGCTTGAGCTCAGGTTGCAACTATGGCAAAGACTTGAGAAAGGAAAAGGGGAAGTAGAATTGGTAAAGCATAAGGATACAAGAATGTATCTACGCTATATATACAGGATGGTAAAACAATATGAGGAG
>Ga0157357_1000783_pt1 | contig 13449 bp, 6 predicted proteins | sample AttcapACBM1_FD_111485 | JGI IMG/M metagenome (GOLD analysis project Ga0157357, IMG submission 111485) | Fungus gardens microbial communities from leaf cutter ant in Botucatu, State of Sao Paulo, Brazil - Atta capiguara ACBM1 | ecosystem: Host-associated > Fungi > Mycelium > Unclassified ... | reverse complement strand
TGTAGCACGGACCACTTGTAACTTATATAAATAGGGTAGCAATGCAGTGAGGGCTCCTTGTTGAGTTCTCTTGTAATCCTCACTACTAGATAGCCTACTGAGAGCTTTGCTAAAGTCAGCATATCACAAGTGCCGTTCCAGCAAGTGGTTGCTACAACAATATGTCTCCACAGTAGTGATGCAACAACCCAGATATCCAGTCTTCCATAGCAAAGTTCTCCTATCTAACCCCTGTCAGTGTCTCACTACTGCAACCACTGAAATTCCAAGTATCTCCTATATATCCAACTTGTATATAAGACTGGTAGTTACAATGTAATTCACTAGTCTGATAATTAACAAAGATAACTTTTATTGAACTTGATCTCCAGTATTCAACAGTAATACACCAAATCAGTACTCATCCCACCTCAGACTCCATTTACTCTTCTGATGTTATGACTATATGATAAATAAACAGCATAGCATATGAGCTAAAGCCAAGGTCATTCTGATAAGTCTACATCACTAAGCTCATTGCATGGAGTTTCTATGCTCTACATATTTCTGAGCTAACTCCATAAACTTTGTCTCTTAGTGTAAACTACACCTGACATATATGTATTAAGCACAGTTCACACTTAGAGTGAAAGTCTGTGGAAAACAGCATAGAGAGAAACAGATTAAGTAAATGAACTTATCTGTAAAAGTATAGAGTATGAACTTGAACAATCTTAGTTTCAACTTATGTACTATACTACTTGTTAAAATTAGTGTGCAGAGAATTATCTAGTAACCTTAAAGCTTGCTCTGATGACTCAGAATTTGTCTAGTATGTTGCAAAGAATTCTGCTTACTAAGTGTTTAGTCCACAATTAGTAGTACTAATTAGATAGTTAATGTAAAATTTTCACATTACTACTGATATTACTCATTCTCTATTATTGCTTATACTTCTTTAGCTCTCCACTATAGTATTTACTACAGGTAAGTGGTTGTCAGTTGTCTATACTACACTATACTACTATACATTCTATTCCTTCCAACTACTGTAGACAATTGTAAATGACTAGAAGTCACAAAATATGTTTATAGAGAGTTATATATGCAGTTATGTGATGTACTAATCAAATAAAATACTATCCCAAAATTAACTCTATGCTAACTATGAATCAGATTAAAAATATTACTTCTAACATACTCTCTTAATCTGACAAGTCTATGAGCAATAAAAAGAAAATAAAATGAAAGAAAGGATATGAGACTAATGTTAGAGCATCAAACCAAGTCTAGAGATTGCAAAAGTAACAACTTGAGATTGTACAGCTTTAGTAAATATGTTAGCCATATTTTGAGAGGATAGAATATGTACTGGAATGATAACTGAGTCTTGAACTGCATTTCTAAGCCAGTAATATTGCAAATCCAGATATTTCATATGTCTGTGGTATTCTGGATTCTTGATAATCTCAATTCCAGATTTATTAATGATAAAGGGTGTTAAATCATATAAGAGAATATATCTAAATTTTGTTAAGATGTTTCTCATTCACTTGATCTCTTTTCTAACTTTGACAGCAGCTACATACTCTGCTTCAGTTTTAGATAGTGTAATAAAAAGTTGATACTTTGATGACTATTCTACTACTTCACTGTATGCTATGGTTGCATATCTGCCTATAGAATAACCACTTTCTTTACAACCACCATGTGATATATCAGAATAGGTTTGGAAAAACTCTAGATTATTACTTCTTTTGTATATCAGTCTGTAATTACTGGTTCTTTTTAAGTAATAGAATAGATACTTCAAAATACTCCAGTGAGTCAGATAGAGATTATGATTGAATTTTTCCAAGATAGAATATAGTATAAGCAATACTCAGTTAAGTCATAATTTACAAGATATTGTCAAGATGTCAGACATAGTTCATACTGGGAGATAAAAGCCTATAGAGTTGGCTTAAGGATATATAGAGTATAGAAACTCTATATGATAAGTGTTAGAGCTGTGAACAATGGGCTGGACTTGATTCTATTTTTCTTTTCATTTTTTATTTTCTAATTTTCTCTTATTTTATCTTTGAGTTTCTTCTCTTTTTCTTTATTTTGGACTTAGGTAGAAGGTATGATGTGATGTCACATGTGATGGTCACACAAGTCACAAAGTGTAATGAAGATATAACAATTGTCACAGAGTTATCATATAAGTTATAGTTATAGTTATACAATCATATGATACAGAAAAGATTATAAAAGGTCTTGGAATAGATAATGTTATATAGCATGACAACAATATTTTGGCCTTATGGAAGGCACATGTACTTTAGAGTAGATTAGTTGTAGTATGTATATAAACTATAGTCTATAGTATATAAGATAAACTAGTTTGTACTTGGAACTCTATTGAGTTCTTTTATATTACCTAATACAAAAGCAGTTTTTTGTCTTTACTTAAAGACCTAAAATCATAATAATAAGCTTGATGATGTGAACTTCCTAAAACAACATTAAAGTTAATACAAGAGAACTTAATAGAGTTCTTAAGTATAATTTGTCTACTTTATATATATACTGGGCTCATAGTTTATGCTATACTAAACCTAGCCTACCCTAAAGAGCATGTATTAGCCTTAAGATCAACATATATAATACATGTTGTATAATGTCATTGTTCTAGAACCTTCTATAATATTCTATATATTATATGTTTATATGACCTATAACTTGTAATTGTGATATTTGCATCTGTTATATGTGATAACTCACTAACCCCAATTCTAAGCCCAAAAAGGAAAATAAATAGAAAATAAAATAAAAATAAAAATAAATAAAGTCCACTATCTTTGACTCTAATACATATAACAAAAAACTCCATAACAAACAAATAAGATACTGATTCCATCTTAGATTGTTTAATATTTATTGGGACTAAATTAGTCTCTAGAAGAAGAAGTATCTTAGTAAGGTTACAATTATCTATCTCAAAGCATTTCAGAAGCTTATTAATATAGTGACTTTGAAAAAGCAATATTGTATGAGCTTCTAAGTCTTGCTTCATCTGTACTAAGAGAAGAAAAGTAGTTGGTCTTAGATCATGAAGTTTGAAGTGTTATTGCAAGTCTTGAACTGTAGAGGCTATAGTAGAGTCAACTCTTAACATCAAAGTAATATCATCAATGAATACTATTTTTTGAGTATATATAGATGGAGTTGTTACTTTATGTATATTAGAAACCTAGGATATCAAGCACAGAGTAAAGTTTCTTGTTCTATTATCTAGCTGACTGTTTCAGGCCATAAAGTGACTTGTATAGTTTATAGACAATATTTGGTTTTCCTTGATGATATCTTTCAAGCTCTCTTATATATATTACTTCATCTAGTTCTCTATGAGTAAATGCAAAGAAGATGTTCAGTCATCACATTTTAAAGCCTTCTTTGGCAGTTAGAGCAATTATCAGATATAAGGCAGCAGAGCAAAAAGTAAGAGCAAAAACTTTAGTATTGTTGTAACTAGATTGTTGTGAATATTCTTTTGCAACAATTCTAGACTAATAGCATTTGATAGTGTTGTCTGGATCAAGTTTAAGTTTGAAAACCCAGCCTAAATTAACTACTTAAGCTCTTGGTGGAAGTTCTACTAGTTTCTATGTTTCATTAGCAATTAAAGTTGAAATTTCAGTATTAAAAGTCTTTCTCTACTTATTAGCATCTGGTGAATTCATAGTTGCTTTGTAATTTTGAGAATCTGTGCTAGAAATACTTTCAGCAAATTCTATAAAATCTAGTATTTACATTCTTGGCTCTTTCATCTTCATAAATAGTATTAAGTAGTAGATTTCCTAAGAGCTAGTAAGCTCTTTTAGGTATTGGATTGTAGAATGAATGTATTGGAAGTGGTGGAAGTTGTAGAATAGGTGTAAATGCTCTAAATGAAGGTGTTCTGGGAAGTTCTGGACCAATGGGATTTGTATAAGAGTCATTTTCATCATTAGAGATGCTATTCTCTTGAAGAGGAGTAATAGAATTGGTCTGATATCTTACTGGAGATAATTTTGTCTTAACAATAGGTATAAATTGTTTATTTTTACCCCATCATCTGAAAAAAGCAGCAGTTCTGATAGTAATAGTATTGAGCTGATGAATAAATCCTGATATTTTGTGGTATTAATATTTAATAGTAGTATAGAGAGTGTAAATTGAGATATATTATGATGTCTTTGGTCTGATAAATATGGATAGTATTTTTATGACTTAAACTCAAGTAGTAAAGCAAAAGAGGAACTTTGTATAGAATTTATATCAGAGAACTTGATAGAGTTTCTAAGTATAATCTGTCTACTTTATATACACTAGGCTCATGGTCTGTGTTATACTAAACCTAGCCTACTCTAAAGAGCATATGTTTGTCTTAAGGTCAATCTATATAATATATACTATATGATATTATTATTCTAGGACTTTCTATAATGTTCCATATTCTATATGATCATGTAACTATAATTGTGACAGTTATATGTGATGTCATGCTAACACTTAACCCTAAGTCCAAAAATAAGAAAATAAATAGAAAGAAAAAGAGAGAAAATAAAAATAGAGTTCATTGTCTTGAATTCTAACAAATATCTTTTATCATGGTCTGCTCATTCAGATATTTGAGTTTTGTGAGTGATGAAGTTATAAAATAACTAACCTTTATATTTAATAGAATATCTAGTAAAGATGCACTTTTCAGCATAAGGTTGTAATAAGTTTCATTTATCTCATTATATATATATATGCTAGATATTTTTAAACTCTAAGATAAGATGCATCAAATTTTCTTCTATAAAAGAATTCAAAGAGTATAATATTTAGGAAATAGACTGTTGGAAGTCTATTCAAAACATGAACTATTAAAGCTAGACAATAGTCTCAGAAAGGATAATTTGTTTGCTTATGGTTCAATTTGCTTTTTTAGTGAGATCATTTTTTTGAGTTTTCTTCTCTTGTTATTCTAAAGCTTAAGAATCTTCTTGCTCAATTAGTTTTTCACCTATTCTTTATATTGCTTAAATGCTTTGAATGCTTGAAACTTAGTTTTAAAGAAATAGATCATTCAAAACATGTTGTATCATCTATGAAGATAATCTAGTATTTATATTCTTGATAAGTGGCTATTGGAAGTAAATCATAAAGATCTGAGTGTATTAAAGCAAGTGGAGAATTATTATAATTTAATAAGAATGGAAAAGAGTTGGACAATATCTTTTCAGCTATACATAGTTCACAAATTGGGTCTGGCTTTACATGAAAATCCAGTTTAAGTCCAGTAATCAGCCTATGTTCAATTATTTTCTTAATATCAGCATAATTATGGTAAGCAAAGTAGTAATGCCAAAAATAAAGATTGATAGATACTGTTATAATTAAGAGAACAGTCTCTGATGTGATAGTGGTCTTATTCAGAATAGCTAAGTTTATATAATTGATAGTTGCTGTGAAAAAAATACTTCTTTCTAGTTTGAAAGACTGTTATAAACTAACTTCTAAAACATCTAAGACATCTACTTCCTGACTCTAGATAGAATTCTAATTACTTCTAGATATACTTCTGTATCCACACTTGCTCATATACAGATTAACCTCTTATGTTTTATATCATAGTAACTTATCACCTAGACTTCTGGTCATCCTATATCCTAGAAACTGTTTCTATAATATCTTCTTAGTTATACCCTACACTACAACTCCTTTAGCCATAGTTCTGACTACAGACTTAGTATTTAATTCAACTAAGCTATTGATTGGTTCTCTCTGATACCTCATCATCTAAAATTACAATCATATAATAAACAATAGCACAACACATAAGTTGAAGCCAAGGTTTTTACCTGAGATTATATTATAGATTCATGAATAAGCTTCCCAGTTTGATCTACAATCTAGGTATTTTGCTCAACATCATAGATAAATTATATTTGTTCTTAGATAAGTTTCCATATTTGATCCAACTCTTTTTTGTGTGACTGATTGTAAATATCCACTTGAAGCAAGAATCATCTCTTAAGATTTACTCTCTTGACAAAGATATAGTATGTAACAAAATATAAATCTCAAAATTCTTGTTACAAGTGAGATAAAAATATAATAAAATGTTATTTCTAAAATTTGGAACATACAACACTTGAGAAAACTTAACTGCTTAAACTCACTTCTCTTTTGTTATAGGCTCAAAAATCACTAATCTGATCTCAACTAAATAAATCACTAAGCTATCTACTAATCAAATGGCTCTTTTGTAAAGAGAGTAAAGTTTGAGCCAATAATGATGTAAGATCATATAAAATATAGCACCTATGTCTACAAGCCAATGAAATTTAACATTAAGCTAAAGAGATATATTAGATAAACTATTATAGACCATACTTATATTTTCTGCAAACTTAGTTGATTTCTAGTCTTCTTCAGTGATTGAGGTGTAACAATCCTCATTTGGTATATTCTGTACTTTATTTATATAATTTTGATAATATTTTGGATATCTTCTTAAGCTTGTTTTCAAATTTTCTCCTTTTGGAAGTATTAAGATTCTTTGTGTTCCAATTTTTGGTACCAGATACATGATATATTTAGCTTAGATGTTCTTTGTGGTCAAACATACACCAAAAATGCTAAGGTAATAGAAAGCATATATTTTATTCTTTTATAACATTGGATGTCTTCAGTGATAAAGCTTTGATGAATAACATAAAAGCAAGTTCTTCATTAAGAGACTTCAGATTAAAGCCATTGAATGCAGATTCTTGATCTTCTTCATAATATCTTTGACTCTGTTGATAAGTAATTGAAGAGGTTATTATAGGTATTAAACTATGTTCCTAGGCATTTTTGAAGATATACAGTTTAAAGGGTATTCCACATTCTAACTAAATCTTCTTTATTCTCAGAAAGAACACTTTGTTTAGTTTTAACTATAAGGTATATTCATCTTATAGCTTTGTTGGCTTTTGTTTGCTAGTTTTATATAGTATAGTATTTGGTCTGGTTTGTTGGAAATGTGAAGTTGAATTCTAGTTCAATTTCATTCACAAGTCTCTACAAACTAAAAGCTTACAGTCATACTTATATCTCTCTAGATTAAGTTGAATAGTTGGTAGTGTTGAGTTTCATGAAGTTTGGTGTTGAAGAAGATATATGGAGGATCAGAATAATAGTATAAGAATAGTGTTGAGTAAGATAAATCTTGTAGAGAATAGTTGTTAATCAATATATTTGAGACAAACACATTTTGAGGCTATCAGAGCTTGGAACCCATAACTTGTTGAAATCAGCATGTAAAGAATGATCCAGTAATCTTAAAGCTTACTCTAATAATTCAGAAACATGTAATGTACTAATTAAATAAAATACTATCCCAAAATTAACTCTATACTAACTCAGACTAAGATCACTTCTAACACTACATGTTGCTTAGTCACAATTTTATGAATATATATGAAGTTATTAGAATATGAACATAGATAGTGGGAAAAGACATATTACTGTCAATATCAAAAATAGATATTAATGTTAGTCAATTATTATACTAGGATAACACAGTATAACTATTAGTCTTAAATACTAGAAATATACCTTAAACAAGCAAAAATCCAAGCAGAGATAATATAAGACTACTAGAGATATCTTTACTATATTTAGATCATTTTTCTTTGTTCAGCTTTATAAAATAACTAAATCTGTAATTAATAAAGTAGGAACAGAAACTAGAAATTAGTTGAGAAACTCTTTTGTAAAGAGTCAAGTACTATCAAAGATAAATATTATCTATTATAAAAAAGAATTGTCAGACATAGTTGATACTTGAAGGCAAAAATTCATAGAATTAGATCAGAATTTATACTGAAGTATGGAAACTTGTACAAGAAGTGTAGAGTTACAAATTTTGCAGAACAACCATGACTTCAGCTTATATGCTATGCTATTTATCTACCATAAAGTCACAACTTCAGAAAAACAAACAAAGTTTAAGAAAGTAAGTTCTAATAAGAAGCGTACTCTGTAAAACACTGAGATTTAGTATTTAACTGTTGTCATTGATTATCAGACTAAAGATTACAGTATATTTAACAGTCTTTAAATATAAGTATGGTAATAAAAGAACTTGTATATCTCATAGTACAGCTCTAAGCAAAGGTTTCAGTGGTAAAACACTGAAAAATATTTGGAATAGGAGAACTCTGTTATGAAAGACCAAGTCTTGAGAGAAGTAAACTCCACTATGGGAAACTGAGTACTCATGAAATTTACACAAGAAAATAACATCATTGTAGAAAATGAGTTATATACAGAAGATTAATACTATTACAGAAGATATGTTTTAAACAGATATACAGATGAATAATACTGCTGTAAAAAGTAGGCTATTTTTAGAGTTGAATTTGGTATATAACAATATTTCTTCCTTAAGACTAAGCTTTCAAAGTCAAAGTCTTATTAAGTTTATTTAGAAAATCTATAATTGTGTTTAAGTCAGTATAAAAGAGAAATTTTTTGCTTTTTTTTTCTTACCATCATATCATAACCCAACTCTCTCTTAATCTCAAAGCTCAATACAAAAATCCTAGAATATCAACAAAAAAATATAATATCAACACATTGAGAAACAGAAGCACTTAGTTTATCTAGAAGAGGTGGTGAAAACATGACATATCAAGAGGATAGCTGAGAAGGCAAGGTTAGCAGCAAAGACCAGAGTGAAGAAGACAGTACAAAGAGGAGTAGACAAAGAAATAATAAGAGAAGAAGCTAAAGAAACTCTAAGAAAAGATCTTGATATAAAGATCTAATATGCTGGAGAGCATTGAGATCCCATATTTGACGAGTATAAAGTAAAAGAAAGGGATTATTGAAATTTCCTCAAAAGACAAAGCCAGTCTATAGCTTTTGAAAAAACAAAGAGAAAACAAGTTAAAAAGAACTATGAGGAGAAAGTAGTCAAGATGGAGAGTGAGAATTTCTATGAGATATATATATGTACCAAGTATAAGTACTTGGCATACTAAAATAAGAAAGTAGCCATTATTTTTATTTTTTACCATTTTTTAATTGAATTTTCTTCTATAACAGATCTTTAGCCTGTATAGAGTATATTACAATTAAGTAGCAATACATCCTGGCTTAAGAAAACATTACTAGACCTCAAAAGATGAACTCTACTTATAGTATAGTTCTAAGTACTATCAAAAAAGTATTTCAAAAACTAGTTAAAGAGTACTATAGTATTGAAAAGTCTCTTTAGGATTTGGTAGAAAGATAAGATCAAAATATAGCCAAGTTAGCAAAGATCTGAGCTGCTATCAACATAAGGTGGAGACCAGTGGAGTTCATGGAGGAGAATAAGGAAAAGATAGAAAATGCAAGTAAAAAGAAAGGTCTGTAAAGAGAAATCAAGATAAAAGAAGAAGACAAGACTTGGCAGAATAAGCAATATAGAAATTAGCAACCAAGTTCATGGCATGAGTAAGCTTAGTAGTAAAGAGCCACTCATATTTGTTCTTAGTGTCTTCATATCCTAGCCAAATAACCTTATAGAAGAACTTATAGACTCATCTTTGGTTAATCTTAGAGTTTACAATCTATAAGATTTCATACTTAGATTTCCTGTTGATAATAACTAGAGCTGAGACAAGTTAAGTTTTCTTGAGAAATATGTTGGAGATGGTTAGTTCAAGCATGGAGACATGGAAGACCAGATATATAGAGTATATAGACTTAAGAGACAAAGAGTAAATAACAAAGTATTAAGCTAAAAGATAATTTCATAGGGTTTAAGATATTTTTTGGAGAGCTTCTTAAAGGACTAAAAGTCCTGAAGAATTATGCTTTCATAAAGATCTTGTCACCTACTTTGAAATTGAATACAGAAATTGTACATTAGTGAACTTTTGATAGCACTATTAGACTGTAGAGATTTCAGCTTTAAGAGTACTTTGTAATTCATTAAGATTGATAGCAAGGTCATAGGCTTAAAAAAAGTGATATTGTGTTCAGAATTGTCATAGGCTGACTTCTGAGACTTCTACTTCCTAGCCTCCAAATAAAACTATAACTATATCTAGGTGTATTTCTATATCTGTGCTTATTTATACATAGATCAATCACTTGTATTTCATTTCCTAGTAACTCATCATCTAGATTCCTCGTTACTATATATCCTAGAAACTATCTCTATAACATCTTCTTAGTTATTCTCTATATGTTATAACTTAAAACTTAGAGATAGATTAAAATAAGAACCTTATATAGGGTTTATACAAGAAAACTTGATAGAACTCCTAGTACAAAGTGTTTATCTTATATATGCTAGTTAGTTAGTCTATACAAGACCTTATCTAACTTACTCTAAAGACTATATACTATCTATAAGGTCAACATATAGTAAACATAGTATATGACATTATTGTTCTGAAACCTTCTATATTCTTCTGTGTAACAGTTTGTGACAGTCTCATATAATGTCATATTTAAGACTAAGTAAATACTTTGTAGTATTCAGTCTGAAAATTGACTAAGAATTGTCTCAAGCTCATCTTCTTACTTCTCTAACTAAGCTATTAGCTAGTTCTTCTTAATACCTCATCATCCAAAAATATAACCACATAACAAATAGTAGTATAACATATAAGTTAAGATTAAGATTGTTATCTAAAATCATATTGCTAATCCATAGATAAGCTTCTAAGCTTGATCCATAATACATGTATCTTGTCTAATCTCATAGATATATACATCCATCTCTAGATAAGTTTCTATACTTGATCTAACTCTCTTCTATATAACTAATCACAGATATCTGCTTAGAGCAAGATCTACCTTCTTGATAGTATTTCTAGACTTCCAACACTACTATTACTTTTCTATTTATTCCTTGTTCTAATTCATTCTCATGGTCTTCTCTAGAAGAACATCTACAAATCCCAGCACAGAATTCTTCTTTATAGTCATACTATAGCTAAGTAGACAATTTGTCAACATCATGGCAAATTCTTTTCAGGAGCTATAGACAAATCTCTACTCATAGCTTCAGACTCTATCATCATTCTAGATTCTAGTTGACAATAACCCAAACTAGAAAAATACCTCAGCTCTAAAAGATCAGAATCTTCTACCACTTACCTCTTCTCTCTCTGTTGATCAGAGAAGAACTCCATACTAGCCAATAGACCCATTAACTGAAGTCCTTAATCAACTCATAGATAACCTAAGTAATAGGACACTCATATCCTCTTTCACCTCAGAAACTAAAGCCTGTCTTTTGACATATTTAGTAGCATAGATCTAGATAAATTAAATAATTTCTTATTTCAGTGTTGTCTATACTTTTATACCAACCTAGTACAATTCATATCTGATATTGCAATAATCTATCTTACTGGTATTATGCTGGAAAATACTTTTCCATGAAAACAAGTAATCTTCTAAGGTTTTTAAGCATATAAGATCTTTTTGAAGGCATTAGTGAGAAGATCTTATACTCATAGATGACACCTCAAGTTCTCTCAAGTGAACAGCAGTTGAGGAGTAGTGTAGTAGCTATTAATCAAACCAGATCTCAAGTAGAAGAAATCTTTAGGGATAAGAAACACCACTTACAAATAACTAGCTACAAAGTGTATGTACTCATAAGAGTGGTTTACCAAGTTATAAGTATTCAGACAGTTGAATAAGATAGGAATATACTAGATTGAAAGCCAACATAGTTCAGAATAGAGGAGTGAGAAGAGATATCTATAGAAATAGCAATGAATGAATAAAATAGACTTTTATGAGTAGAAATTGATTATTGGATTGATGTCAGGTTAAAGATAAAGAAATGGCCATATGTTCATGAGACCTTAGAAAGCTTCATTATAGTTTCAGGCTTCATTCTCTAGTTCCATTCTTTGTATTTTAGACTAATACATAAGCTACAAGTAGAAGGAAGTAAAAAAGAGGACTCTATCCAAATACCCCTACTCAAGAGCAGTTAAATCTCTATTTTATTAAGTGAGTATTATTCGTACCTACTATTACTTTTAAACAAGTTTCAGAGAGTTCTAGCAGTTTAGGAAAGACTAACAAGATGAGTATTAGTTGGTATCTTCAGTTGTAAGATTCAACTTGAGAGATGCCTTCAGAGTGTATTATCTGGGATGGATAGTGTTGTTGGAGGCTCTTAAGAAGCTTTGCAATCTATTTACTAGATTTTCCAAAGAAACTTGTTACACAGTGTAAGGTTTTCTATTTAAGAGTGTATTAGCAAGGAAAAATATTTGCAAGTGGGTGTTACTCATATATTTCTTTTAATATCCTTACTAACTTCATCCTTTTACATTCACAAGAAATCTTTTAAGAGTTCTATGTGTTCTAATCATTTTCTATATTATTTTTTCTACATCTTTTATTGATTTCTAATACTAATATTGTCTCTTTTGAATTCTTTAACATACAGTTAAGAGCTAGTGTTGTATAGTTCTTGTTGTACCCTAGCATAACTTCTTTTCTGCTTAATCTCTGTTACTAGTATAGCATAAGACTGGTTCAAGGTAGAGCTTAACTAGGAAGAACAAGAAATCTTCTATGACTGGCTCTAAGACTGGAGTTGCTTTGTTAACAAACTTCATCACCATTTTGAGTTCTCTAATCCAGTTAGAAAAGCTGCAACTTTGCTTAATAATCTCTGAATAAAGTCTAGTAACAAAATTTCTACTTATAATGTAGAATTCATAAGATATATCTTACAACTTAGATAGAGTGACAATATTCTCTATCACTGTTACTACTGAGATCTTCTGAACAGGATTTAAGATACCATCTTGATTTGGAAACAAGAAAAACCATCCTTATTCCAAACTATATACTTACTAATGTTAACTATTAACAACCAGTAATATAACCAAGAATACATCTATGCTTAGACTAGTAAAAAATGCTATTGATATCTATGCCCAGAAGCAAGAACACTTTGCTTCTACTATATTTACTTCTGCTACAACTACCCAATCTCAGAACTTACCTACAGTCTTGTTTACAAACTTTCCTTGACAACCTCCAAAAATATCTACTCTACTCTCAAAGAATCCCAGTCTGTAAGAGAACTTTAAGTCCAAGCCTGTCAACAATAATAAGTTAACAAGCTACTATGGTCTTAGCAGCTATAAAATTGGTGACTGTAACAAGTGCCAAACTCTTCTGGTAATATAAAGGCTAAGAAAGCTGAGATAATATTTTATATATAAAAAGATGTCTTTTCCAAAAAATTAGAAGACTAGTACACAACCTCATAAACTTTATATATACCAGGGGTTACATTAAACTTATTTGTGCAACTATAAGCCCAATCTATCTCAATACTTCTGCTTTTTCTAACCTACATTTACTTATACTATTTTTCTCCTCATTCTGGGCTAGATTTCTCCTTTATATATGCTTATGACTTTTTAACCT
>Ga0157357_1000779_pt1 | contig 13464 bp, 12 predicted proteins | sample AttcapACBM1_FD_111485 | JGI IMG/M metagenome (GOLD analysis project Ga0157357, IMG submission 111485) | Fungus gardens microbial communities from leaf cutter ant in Botucatu, State of Sao Paulo, Brazil - Atta capiguara ACBM1 | ecosystem: Host-associated > Fungi > Mycelium > Unclassified ... | reverse complement strand
TTCCTATAAAGTTTCCGGCGGTTTGCATGGCGTTGGCGTATCGGTGGTTAATGCCCTTTCTGTCTGGCTGCGCTTGCGCATTAAACGCGCCGGCAAAGTGCATGAAGTCACTTTCCGCCACGGTGTGGCGGCAGCGCCGCTGAACGTGATTGGCGATTGCGGCAATGAGACGGGCACGGAAGTGACTTTTCTGCCGAGCAGCGATACATTCACTATGGTGGATTTTGATTTTGAGACGCTGGAAAAGCGGCTGCGCGAGCTGGCTTTTCTTAATTCCGGCGTGCGCATTGCCCTGACGGATAATCGCCATGCCGACAAACGCGAGGAAGTGCTGCATTATGATGGCGGGCTGACGGAATTTGTCGCTTATATTGACCGCGCCCGCACCCCGCTTATCGATAAGCCGGTTTATATTAAGGGCGAAAAAGACGGCATGACGGTGGAAGTGGCGCTGTGGTGGAATGATTCCTATCATGAAAAAGTGCTGTGCTTTACCAATAATATTCCGCAGCGCGATGGCGGCACCCATCTGGCCGGCTTTCGCGGCGCGCTGACCCGGCAAATCACCGGCTATGCGGAAAAATCGGGCATTGCCAAAAAGGAAAAGCTGCAATTAACCGGCGATGATTGCCGTGAAGGGCTGACGGCCGTTTTGTCGGTTAAAGTGCCCGATCCGAAATTTTCTTCCCAGACCAAAGATAAATTAGTGTCGTCAGAAGTGCGGCCGGTGGTGGAAGGGCTGGTGAATGAAGCGCTCTCTGCCTGGCTGGAAGAGCACCCGGCAGAAGCGCGCATTCTGGTCGGCAAAGTGGTGGAAGCGGCGGCGGCGCGCGAAGCGGCGCGCAAAGCGCGGGATTTAACCCGGCGCAAAAGCGCTTTGGATATTTCCTCTCTACCTGGCAAGCTGGCCGATTGTCAGGAGCGTGACCCGGCCAAATCAGAATTATTTATTGTTGAGGGGGATTCCGCCGGCGGTTCGGCCAAAAGCGGCCGTTCGCGCAAAAATCAGGCGATTTTGCCTTTGCGCGGCAAAATTCTCAATGTTGAGCGGGCGCGCTTTGACCGCATGCTGTCTTCCGATATGATCGGCACATTGATCACGGCGCTCGGCACTTCTATCGGCAAGGACGAATTTTCCCCCGATAAAGTGCGTTATCATAAAATTATTATTATGACCGATGCCGATGTTGACGGCGCCCATATCCGCACTTTGCTGCTGACCTTCTTCTTTCGCCAAATGCCGGAGCTGATTGAGCGCGGTTATCTGTATATTGCCCAGCCGCCGCTTTATAAAGTCAGCCGCGGCAAATCTTCGCAATATATTAAAAATGAAGCGGATTTTGAGGAATTTTTGCTGGATACCGGGCTGGAAGAAACCGTGCTGGAGCTGGCGCATGGCGAAAAGCGCGGCGGGCAGGATTTGCGCCGGATTGTTGAGGAAGCGCGCCGGATTCGCCGCCTGCTGGATAATATTCATAGCCGCTATAATCGGGTGCTGGTGGAGCAGGCGGCGATTGCCGGGGTGCTGACGCCGGAAGTTCTCGACTCGCCGGCGGCGGCACAAGCGGCAGCGCAGGCCGTGGCTGAGCGGCTGGACAGGCTGGCGGAAGAGCTGGAAAAGGGCTGGCAGGGCTTTTATGTGCCGGAGGAAGAGGCGCTGCGCTTTGAGCGCAGCCTGCGCGGGGTGAAAGAGGTGATTACGCTCGATAAGGCTTTGCTGGCCTCCAGCGATGCCCGGCGGCTGCACAGCCTGCAGGCGCATATGCAGGAAATTTATCAACAGCCGGCGCAGTTGCAGCGCAAAGGCAAGGTGGAGATTATTTACGCGCCCTTGCAGCTTTTGCAAAGCGTTTATGATAATGGCCGCAAGGGGCTGGCCATGCAGCGTTATAAAGGCCTGGGCGAAATGAATGCCGAGCAATTATGGGAAACAACGCTCGATCCGGGCGCCCGCTCGCTCTTGCGGGTGAAGGTGACCGATGCCGGCGATGCGGATTTGCTGTTTTCCCGCCTGATGGGTGACCAGGTAGAGCCGCGCCGCGACTTTATCCAGGAAAATGCCCTGAATGTCGCCAATCTTGATGTGTAAAGCGTAAAAATTTGTCCCGCATAAGGGAAGAAGACAATAAGAGGGTGGGATATTTTGCTTTTTTCTTCTGAAAATCGGCGATAAGGCCTGTTCTTGGCAATCCAAATGCTTGTAAAAGTGCCTGTCAGGAGCATATAACTAACGAAAATGATGATTTTTGTTAGTTATATGCTCTTTGCTTTCATTTTTGTTAGTTGTTTTTTTATAACTAACAAAAATCGTGATTTTTGTTAGTCAGGTGCGGCATGGACAAGAAAAAGCGAATTGGTCACTATATAAACAGCTCTGTATTCGGCGGTGAAAAATATCAATCTTATATCCCGCAGCCTTTACCGCCTGAACCGCCGGTGAATATGGCAGAGCTTTACCCGCTTTTAGACCAAGCAACCGCCGCGCTTGGCCGTCTGGACGGCATTAGCAGGCTTTTGCCGGATACTAGCCTTTTCCTCTATATGTATATTCGTAAAGAGGCTGTTTTATCGGCTCAAATTGAAGGAACACAATCTTCTTTATCGGATTTGCTGCTTTTTGAAAATGAAGGAATTCCCGGTGTGCCGATGGACGAGGTGCGAGAAGTTTCCTGTTATGTCATGGCTATGGATTATGGTTTGCGGCGCGTGCAGGAATTGCCTTTGTCTCTGCGTTTGTTGAAAGAAATTCATGCCCGGCTGTTAAACAAGGCACGCGGCAGCAACAAACAGCCGGGAGAATTTCGCAGCTCACAAAACTGGATCGGCGGCTCAAGGCCGGGTAATGCTCGCTTTGTGCCGCCGCCGCCTGAATATTTAATGGATTGTCTGGATAAATTTGAAAAATTTTTGCATGATGATAAAAATGTGCTCCCTATTTTGGTGAAAGCTGCTTTAGCGCATGTGCAATTTGAAACAATTCACCCGTTTTTAGATGGTAATGGCCGTTTGGGGCGGCTGCTTATTACTTTCATTTTATGCGTTGAAGGTTTATTAACGCAGCCATTGCTGTATCTAAGCCTCTATTTTAAAGCGAATCGTGAAGCTTATTATAATCATTTACAATCTGTGCGGGAAACAGGAGACTGGGAGGCATGGATTAAATTTTTCCTGACAGGGATTATTGAGACAGCGCAGCAGGCGACTGAGACGGCACGCAGTATTCTTGCGCTTTTTACCAAAGATAATGAGACAATTAAAAGCCAAAAATTAGCAGCAACAGCTCTCGTCCTTCACTCTTATTTGCAAAAGCACCCCATTGTTACAACTGCCAGACTGCAAAAAGCAATGCCATATTCTCTACCAACACTTCTGCGCAGGCTGAAGGAGTTGGAGAAATTGGATATTGTCCGCGAGACAACAGGAAAACCGCGGCATAAAACTTTTATTTATAAAAAATATCTTGATCTGCTCAATGAAGGAACGGAACCTCTGCCGCGCTGAAATACACATTCTTTACCCTCTTTAAACCTTGTTTACCGGCAGTTTCGACACCGGGCGGCACAACCCTAAATACACAATCGCTTAAGGGCGATGTGTTGCTGTTACAGGGTTGCGTAATGTCGATTGAAGCCGAGATGAGTGTTGTAAAACGGCTGGGCTTTTTTGCCTGCCTGCCGGAGCAGCAGTTACGCGCTTTGCTGTTTGGCGCTGAGCGTATGCGCCTGCATGAAGGGCGTGAGCTGTATCAAAAAGGCGATATTGCCGATTGCGCCTATATCCTGTTGGGCGGACGGGTAGATTTGTTCCAGCCTGTCCGCCGCCGCCTGGGGGCAGAAAACCGGCTGAAAGAATATCGCCAGGTGGTTTATGCGGTGAAAGCCGGCACCTTATTGGGGGCTTTTGCCCTGATTTCTGACAAAAGGCGCGAAACCGGCGCTTATGTGGCGCAAAGAGGCGATGTTCTGCGTTTTAATCGCAGTTCCTTCCGGCGGCAGTTGCAGCAAAGCGTGGAAATGCGCGCCCGGCTCGCCGGTTATATTTTTGCCAATTTTCAGTCTATGACCATGCGGCTGGAAAAGCGGGCGCAAATTCTGGCGGCGGCCTGAGCCGCGGCGCGGCCGGCAAAAGCAAGCCGGGCGAATCGCGCTGCTGCCGCCGGCTTACGGCCGCCGCCGGGCAAAATTTTGCGGCTTCAAGCTTGCCGTTTGCGGGGTAAAATCCGGCAAAAAAGCGCGCCGCCGCCGGATATTGGCTGTCAAAAGCGGGTTATAAAGCCGTTTTTGCGCTTCTACCAGCAATACTCCGCCAAAACAGGGGAAGAATCGGCGCGCCAGCTTTTCATAAAGCCGGGAAGCCAAAGGCACGCGGCCGTCTCTCTGCGGCAGAAAATGGACATATTCATAAATTTCATCACAATCAAAGCCGTTATGGCGCAGCGCTTCGGCTAATTGCCGGCGGCTATAGGGCTGGCCGTGGCCGAAAGGCGTTTTTTCGGCATGCGCCCACAAGCCGCGCCGATTGGGGACAATCAGGATAAGGCGGCCGCCAGGCAGCAAAACGCGCCATAATTCCCGCAATATGGTTTGGGCATCGGGGCTGAATTCCAGCGCATGAACCGCCAGAACAGAGTCTACCGCCGCATCATCAAGAGGAAATTTGTAATCTTCCTCTACCGGCAGCGGCTCAGCCGCCGTGCCTTTGCCCGGGGCAGGGCGCGCCGGCAGCGGCCGCCTGTCCGCGTCATCAGCAGGGCGGCGGCGGTTTTTCTCTTCTTTGCCCGGCTCGGCCATGGCGGCCGGGATAAAAGCCAGAATCCGCTGGTCGGCGCCGGCAAACGGCTCCAGATAAGGGCGGGTATAGCCAAAGCCCATAATCGTATCTCCCTTGCCCGGCGGGGCAAGGCGCGCCAGCCCGCGGGCGCAATCCTGCGCCAGTTTTTTACCCGGCGGGCCGGCATAAAAACTATCGAGAGAAGCAAGGGTTACAGGCATAAACGCTCCGCAATAGCGCTCTTCAAACCGCCAAGCCGGCACCGGCCGCAAACAGCGCCGCCGCTTATAACGGCTCGCGCCGGCACTGGCCGGAAGCTGCGCCGCTTTGGCCGCGCCGTGCCCGGCTGCCGGCCAAAAGGCGGCAGGCTAGTGCCAGCAGCCTTGATTGCGCCCGCGCAGATTATGCGCGTCAATATTGAGCAATAATTTCTGATCTTTTTGCATCAGCATATAACGGCTGTGATTTTTCAGCTCAATTTTTTGCCAGCCGGCGCAGCTTACCGGCATTTTCGATTCCGGCCGCGCTACCTTCCCCGCCCAGTCGGAAACATTATGCGGCACATTTTTCACACTGCCGCAAGCGCTTAAAGCGGCGGCCAGCAGCACCGCCGGCACAAGGGCAAAAGCCGCTTTTTTATGGGCATAATCGCTGTAATATGTGTTTGAAGCCATGAAATTTGTCCTCCTGCCTTGATTGTTTTTATCAATCAAAGGCGCTTTGGTCTCCCCAAAGCTTTACAGCAATAATTTATCTTGCGCAGCGGTTTTGGCAAGCTTTATTTGCCGCTCTGGCGCTAATTCCTGCTTTTTGCTGCCGATAAAAGCTGTAACAGCCTTATCTTTACCGTAAAAAGGCGCTAAAGGCCGGCTCGGCGGGCAAAGCCGGCCGCAATTTTAAAAGAAGCGCCTGATGACAAAGGACAAAACCGCGCAAAAGCCTTCTATGCGGGTTATTGCGGTTGAGCCGCAGGATTCTCCCGTTTTATCGGGCGGGGCGCCCGGGCCGCATAAAATTCAGGGCATTGCCGCCGCTATTTCGGCCGGGGCGGCTGTCGCCGCTGCGGTAAAACCTGGCTGCCGGGCAGAAAATAAGGGGAAACCATGGCCGTTATTATCCCCGATTGTGCCGGGCGCACTCTTTCCACCGCTTTATTTGCCGGGTTGGAAGGCTGAAACTTTGTGGATAAAGCGCGGCAAAACCAGGCTCTTCCGGCCGGCTGCCGCTTCGGCTATAGATTTTTGCCGGCTTTGGCATAAATATGCCGGTGGAGGCGGCGCTGCGAGCTGCAGGTCGCAGCGGCGGCAAAAAGCGCTGCCCGCGCAATATAAGTGTGGAATTATGCAGTATGAAACGGCCCTTGCGTTTTAAGAAGCACCCTTTCCTGTTTTTCTGGCGGATTTTTTATAATGCCATGCGCCATTTTATTGAGGAATACGGATCGGCTTTTGCCAGTTATATTACGCTTTCCGGCATGATGGCCTTTTTTCCCTTTCTGATTTTTACCACCGGCATAGCGGGTTTTGTCGGGGCAAAATTTTATACGGAAACCAGCCTGAATTATATTCTGGATATGCTGCCGAAAGCTTTGGTGCAGCCGGTTGGGGCGGAAATCGCCAATGTGATGACGACGCAGCGCGGCGGCCTGCTGACAATTTCCGCCCTTGCGGCGGCTTATTTTGCCTCTAACGGGGTGGAATCGCTGCGCACGGCGCTCAACCGCGCTTATCGGGTGCATGATAAAAGGGGCATGGTTTTTTGCCGCTTTCAAAGCCTGTTTTTTGTTATTCTGGGCACGGTCAGCTTTGTTATTATCAGCCTTTTGCTGGTGCTGGCGCCGCTAGTGCTGGTATTATTGCAGCGGGAAACCGGATCTCTGGCGCCCTATCTGGGGACAATCCGCTTCTGGCGTTATTGCATCAGCATTATTGTGCTGCTTATCGGCCTGTTTGTAACGCATAAATGGCTGCCGGCGGGGAAGAGAAGCTTTTTTGATATTGCGCCGGGCATCGGCTTTACTTTTGCCACCTGGCTGGTGGCCTCTGTCGCTTTTGCCCAATATCTGGCCAGCTTTGCCTCTTATGTTTCCACTTATGCCGGCCTCGCTTCCATCGTTGTGGCGATGGTGTTTTTATATATGCTGTCGGCTATTTTTATTATTGGCGGCGAGATTAACGCCGCCATTATGTTTTATCGCAACCGCCGGCAGCAGCCCGGCCAGCCGATTGAAGCCACCAGCCCGGAAAAGAAAGCCGGGCCGGCGGCAAGACGCCTTATATAAAGCCGCCGGCCCGGCCGGTTGAAGCGCTCAAGGAGCCGGCCGCCCGGCGGCCGCGATAAAAGCCAGCGCCTCCGGCGAATCCCATTTTACCCCGCCATTGAGCGAGGCAATCAGGCAGCCTTGCGCGTCAACCAACAGGGAAACCGGCAGGCCGCGCGCCAGCCCCTGACGCTTCAGATGATCATAAAACGCCATTTCCGGATCATGATAAAGGGGCAGATTTTCCGCCTTATGCTCAGCCAGGAAAGCGCGCACTCTGGCTTCTTTGCTGGCATGATCATAAATGGTCACAACGGCAAAATGATCGCCGCCTTTTTGCGCCTGCAAGGCCGCCAGATCGGGGATCTCCGCCCGGCAGGGCGGGCACCAGACACCCCATAAATTAACCAGCAGCATTTTACCGGAAAAATCGGCCAGCCGCTTTGTCCGGCCGCTTTCATCGGCAAATTGCAGCGCGCCGAGATAAAGCGGCTCTTCCGCCAGCCGCAAAGAGCGAAAAACCCCTTTTTGCTCCTGCCGCAAATAATCCAGCCGGGCCGGCTGCGGCCGGCACTGCTCCCGATCGGTGAGGATTTGCGCCGCCGCCGCGCCGGCAAAAGCAAAACACGCCGCCATTATCGCGGCTGTTCGGGCGGCGCGGTGAAAAAGGCTGGAAAAAAGCATAAGGCACCCCTGTAATCCGTTTCCGTTCCTGCCGGCCCCGCCGTAAACAGGGCAGGGCGGAAGTCTAGTCTTTCTGTTGCGGCCTGACAAGACCCGGCAAAACTATTCTCCCGCCCTGCTTGCATTTTTTGCCGCCTCGTTTATTATCAGGAGAGTCCCGACAGGCGATAAAGGCGCGATAATGAGCTGTGTTAAAAAATTCCTGCTGCCGGCTGCGGCCGCTATAATCTGTATAGTCGCGGTGAGCGGCTGCGGCCGCCGCGGCGCGCCGGAGCTGCCGCCTTCCGCCTATATGCAGAATGATAAAGGCCAAATGGTAAAAAAGCCGCGGCCTGACAAGCCTTTTATTCTCGACAGGCTGATTAAATAAAGCTTTTATGCGGGTTCGCGCGGCCGTTATCTCCGCCGGGAGAGCCTGCCCGCGGCCGCAGGAGCAGGAAGATAGGCAGAGGGGGCAGATGTCAGGCATAATGGTGAAGCAGCGTGATAAGGACCGGCAGGCTTTGAGCCGGGCCGGCCAGGGTTTTCCTCCGGGGGCTGAAGCTTTTTCCTATCAAAACGGGGTGCTGGCGGCGGATAAGGTGCCGCTGCCTGAGCTGGCGGCTGCGATCGGCACGCCGTTTTATGTCTATTCCGCCACGGCCATACGCACCGCCCTGCGCCGCTTTACCGCCGCTTTTGCTGGGCTGGATATGCTGGTGGCTTACGCGGTCAAGGCCAATTCCAACCAGGCGGTGCTCAAGCTGCTGGCTGATGCCGGCGCCGGGGCGGATATTGTTTCCGGCGGCGAGCTGCGCCGGGCGCTGGCGGCCGGTTTCCCGCCGGAAAAAATTGTTTATTCCGGCGTGGGCAAAACGGCAGAGGAAATAGATTTGGCCCTGCGCCGCCGCATTGGCTGCTTTAATGTCGAATCCCTGGCGGAATTGCGGCTTTTGGCGGCGCGGGCGCAGGCGCTGGGGGTTGTGGCGCCGGTGGCGCTGCGCATTAACCCGGATATTGCCGCCGGCGGCCATGCCAAAATCGCCACCGGCAAGGCTGAAAACAAATTCGGCATTGCGCAGGCAGACGCTTTGCCGGCCTATGCTCTGGCGGCCGGCCTGAAGGGGATCACAATCTGCGGCCTTGATGTCCATATTGGCAGCCAGATTGTAACGGCCGAGCCTTTTGCCCGGGCTTTTGCTTTTGCCGCCCGGCTGGTGCGGGAGCTGCGGCAGCAGGGTTTGACGATCCGCCATGTTGATATTGGCGGCGGGCTGGGTGTTGCTTATCGCGCCGGCGGCCGGCCGCCGCTGGAGCCGGCCGCTTATGCCGCCCTGTTGCGTCAGCATCTGGGCGGGCTTGGCCTGTCTTTTATTGCCGAGCCGGGGCGCTTTGTCACCGCCAATGCCGGAGCGCTGGTCGCTAAAGTGTTGTTTGTCAAACCGGCAGCGGCAAAAAACTGTATTATTGTTGATGCGGCGATGAATGATCTTATCCGCCCGACATTGTATGAAGCCTGGCATGAAATTGTGCCGGTTATCGCTCCCGCAGCGGCAGAGCCGCGCTATAACAGCGATATTGTCGGCCCGGTATGTGAAACCGGTGATTATCTGGCGCTGGGGCGGCTTATGCCGGAGCCGGAGCCGGGGGCGCTGCTGGCGGTGTTGAGCAGCGGCGCTTACGGTGCCGGCATGGCCAATAGCTATAATAGCCGCCTGCTGGTGCCGGAAGCGCTGGTTGAAGGCTCGCGCTTTGCCGTTATCCGCCCGCGCCCCACTTATGACAGCCTGCTGGCGCGCGATCATATACCGGCCTGGCTGTAGGGGAGCCGGCGGGGCTGGGAGAGCGGCGCTGCAGCGGCGATAACGGCCGGGCGCTGCTGTGCTGTTATGATGGTGATAAGGCGGCTTTGCCGCCTGCGGGTTCCGGCGCGGCGCTTTCAAGGGAGCATTTATGCGGCATTTGCGGCACAATCTGGCTAAATATGCTGCTTTTGCCGCGCCTATGCGGCGCGCCGCGGGCAAGGCGCGCTGCCTTTTGCTGTTTGAGCGTTTCTGGCGGCATTTTACCCCGCTTTTTCTGCTGCTTTTGCTCTTTGTCACAAGCTGCTGGCTCAAGCTGTTTGCCGTTGCGCCGCCTTTTATCCACGCGCTGCTGCTGCTGGTTTTTGCGGCGGCTTTTGGCGCGGCTTTGTGGTTTTTATGCCGGCTGCCCTGGCCGCGCCCGGCTGAAATAACAGCGCGGCTGGAGCGTGATAATGCTCTGCTTTATGACCAGTTGGGGCTTGATGCGGAGCTTTTGGCCGGCGCGGCGCCGCCGCCGGCGCAAGCGCTGTGGCGCGAGCATAAAAAGCGCATGCGCATTGCGCCCGGCCGGTTGAAGCTGCGGCCGCCGCGGCCGAATATCCCCGCTTATGATCGTTTTGGCAGCCGCAGTATCGTCTTTTTATTGTTTGCCGTGGCTTTTTGCTTTCAATCCGGCGGCCGCGGCGGCCGTCTGGCGGACGCGCTGTATTTTGGCCCGCAGCAGCCGCTGCTGCTGCGGCTTGATGCCTGGGTAAGCCCGCCGGATTATACAGGCCGGCCGCCTCTTTATATGCTGTCCGGCGGTGACAGCCTGCCGGATACAGCCGCTGCCGCGCGCCGTAATAGCGGCGCTGTGCCGGTAGCGGTGCCGCAAGGCAGCCTTTTGACGGTGCGGCTGAATGATAATGGCCGCGGTCTGGCGGCTCTGTCCTGCGCCGGGCCGGGCGGCAAAAGCCGGCTGAAAGCGCAGCCGCAGGGCGCGGCTTCTATCTATCAGTTGCGGCTGGAGCAATCGGTAAAGTGCCGTCTGACGGCGCCGGCGCCGCTGCCGGCGGCAGATTGGGCTTTTACGGTTGAGCCGGATCAGGCGCCGGCCATTGCCTGGCTCAAGCCGCCGGAACGCGCCTTGAACGGCGTGCTTAAACTCAATTACCGCATTGATGATGATTATGGCGCGGGCAAAGCCTGGCTGGAGATCAAACCGGCCGATGAGCAGGCTTTGCGCGCTGCTTCTCCCTATTTTGCCCGCTTGACCGCGCCGCCGGTGATAAGCCGCTATCGCGGCGGCTCTTTTATCGCCTGGCAAGGTGTGGCGCCCGATCCGGCAGCGGCAAAGCCTGCGCCTGAGCCTTTGTCGCCGCTGCCGCAGATCCGCCTTAACCTGCCGCGGCCGCTGCCGCTTGGCAAGAGCGGCCGGCGCGGCGGAGAGGCCTCGACCGAGGCCGATTTAACCGGAAATCCCTGGGCCGGCGCTTTTGTGACCATGCGTCTGGCGGTGGCAGACAGCGCCGGACAGCGCGCCGTCAGCGCGCCGGTCATGCTGGTTTTGCCGCAAAAAACCTTTGTTAACCCGCTGTCACGGGCGCTGATTGAGCAAAGACGCCTGCTGACGGCTGATGCGCAGGCCGCGCCGCACGTGCTGGCTATGCTTGAAGCCTTATTATTATGGCCGGAAAAAACAATCGCCGATAAAGGCAGCGCTCTGGCGCTATACAGCTTGCGGGCGCGGCTGCGCGCCCTGATACAGCCGCTGCCGGGGCAGCCTGTGCCGGACGCCGCCGAACGGCGGCAAAGGCTGGCCGATATTGCCGCCTATATGTGGGCGATTGCCGAGGGGATAGATGGCGGCCGGCTGGCCGAGGCCGAGCGGCGTCTGGCTCTGGCGGCGCAGGCGCTGCGTGAAGCTCTGCGCAATGGTGCCAGCCCGGCTGAAATCAGCCGCCTTATGCAGGATTTACGCCGGGCCATGCAGGCTTATGTCGCCATGCTGGCCGAGCGCGGCACCGCCGCCGGAGATAATAAGGCGCCGAAATTGGGTGAAAATGCGCTGGAAAAAAGGCTGAAAGCGCTGGAAGAGGCGGCCCGGCAGGGCAAACGCGGGCAAAGCGAAGAATTATTGTCGGAATTTGAAGATTTGATGAAAAATCTGCAGGTAACGCAAGGCGGCCAGGGCTCAGACACAATGGGCGGGCCGAGCAGCAAACAGGGGCAAATGCAGCAGCAAATGGATAAATTGTCCGATATTATGCGCCGGCAGCAGCAATTACTGGACGATACGCATAAATCGCGCGAGCAAAGCTGGCGTGAGGCACCGGGCGCGGCGGCGCCGGAGCGCGAGCGTCAAAGCCGCGATTTACAGCAGCGGCAGGAAGAGCTGCAACGCGATATGCAGGCCTTGCAGCAGGGCCTGGAGAAACAGGGGCTTGCCGCCAAAGAGGCGCTTGGGCAGGCCGAGCAGAAAATGGCGGAATCCGGCGCGGCTTTGGGGCAGAATAATGCGCCCGGCGCAGAGGAAAACCAGGCTCAGGCCTTGCAGGCTTTGCGTGATGGGGCGCAAAATATTATGGGGCAAATGCGTGAGGCGTTAAAAAAGGCCGATGCCGCGCAGCAGGCTCAGCAAAAAGGGCAGGCCGGCGCGCAAGGGCAGGAGCAGGCCGGGCCGCCAGACGGCGCGCAAGATCCGCTGGGCCGGCCGCCGGGCAGCGGTCAGGCCGGGCAGGGGGATTTTATGCCGCCGGAAGAAGCGCAGCAGCGCGCCCGCCATATTCTGGAAGAAATCCGCAAAAAGCTGGGTAAGCTGACGCCGCAGCAGGAAAAAGACTATTTGGAGCGCCTGCTAAATTTTGAATAATCGGCCGCCCGCCCGGCCAATGGCGCTTTTGGCTGTCTGAAGGCTGGAAGCGGCTCTGCTGCGGCGCTGTTCCCGGGTTGCATAGTTTGCGCCTGAGCTTTTGGCCGCTCGCCCGGCGCTGTTATGGGCAGGCAGGCCGGCTTTCGCCCGCTTTCCGGCCCCGGCTTATAAAAAAAGCACCGTGAGCGGGCTTGCTCACGGTGCCGGCGGCTTTCTCTCCGTCCTCGCCGATAGGCTGTTATTGCACCATTCTTTGCCCATATTGGCCATATTGGCCGTCCCGCAGCAGAGAGCGCTGGGCAATGGCGATCATGGTTTCCGACCGTGTTTTTATATCCGGGGCTTCCAGCAGGGCCTGTTTTTCTGCCGCGGAAAAGGGAACAATAACCGAAAGCGCATTAACCAGCGCGCTATTGGATACTTCGGCAATCATATCCCAATCGGCCTGCATATGATTGGCCGCCAGATATTCCTGAAAGACACGCATAAAACTGTCGCGATCAATCGGGCCGTTATCGTCACTATCGGCCAGATCGCCAATAAAAGGCGTAATGCTGTAATAGCGATACGGCCTGCTGCTTTGCAATTCTTCACCCAGATGAAAGCGGCAAACCCCCTGCAGTGAGATCATAATCTGCCCGTCACCGGTTTCGCTGTAATTGGTAATGCGGCCGATGCAGCCGACATTCCAGGTCAGGCTGTTATCATTGGCGGCCTGATATTTGCGTAAAATATCGGCATCAAAGGATAACGGATCATAAGCTGCCGCCCTGGCGCCTTGTTCGGCGCTTTTCACCAGCACCAGGCCGATCAGGCGGTTGCCGCGCATGGCATCATCAACCATTTGGATAAAACGCGGCTCAGACAAGGTCAGCGGCACAAAACCGCCCGGCATCAGCATGATGGAAGCCATGGATAAAACAGGTAAATGCTGGGGAATATCCTGCGCTGAAGTATAAAAAGCGTTTCCGGCTTGCATGAGGCTGCTCTTGAATCTGCGGCGATAAAGCCCCGATCTCTGCCGAAAGGCAGGAACACGGTGTTTTATGGCGGTTGCTGTCATTTTGTAGCGGAATAATAGCCGGGCCGGCAATAAAGTTCCGCCCCGGCGGCGG
>Ga0157357_1000778_pt1 | contig 13483 bp, 4 predicted proteins | sample AttcapACBM1_FD_111485 | JGI IMG/M metagenome (GOLD analysis project Ga0157357, IMG submission 111485) | Fungus gardens microbial communities from leaf cutter ant in Botucatu, State of Sao Paulo, Brazil - Atta capiguara ACBM1 | ecosystem: Host-associated > Fungi > Mycelium > Unclassified ... | reverse complement strand
TTCCAATCCATAGATAATACCCTTTCTCTCATCCACACTTTCTGATTTCCTCTTGTGTGAATCACATCTTTTCATTCTCCCTCAGATATTTTTGCTAGACTCTTATAAACTTCATGGATCTCCATCTCCAATATCTAAGGATCACTAGTAAACTAGAGTAACTTGCTTGACAGTTTTCATCTCAGCTAACTACTCTAGGTATATACCTAGTATATAATCTAATAGTTTATACTATATTAGCATATTCTGAAATTTAACTAAAGCTTATTAGTGATAACACACCTCACCCCCTAGTAGTTTCCACCCACTAAGTTCTCCAAGTTCAGTTCCAAAATATATGACTAGTGTAACTAGTAGAAGTACAGTATACAAGCTGAAGCTAAAGGTTATTCTGATCCATCTTCTGTATTATTAGATAATACACTATTTGGACTTCCAAGATATCTTACTGGATCTCAGATAATGAGATGTGAACCATGTTTAATAAATATAAGAGTTATGGTTTTGCTCCAACCTTTAAGTCTAAGTTTATAACACTTCATACTTAGGCCCAAGTCATAACAACTAATATATTATCTAACAGATTGGAAGTATTTACAACATAATCATAAGTTACATTAGACAGTGTTAGATGCAGTTTATACCTTGTTATCCAAGATCCACTAGAGCATCTCAGAAGTCTAAAATAAGTATTTTATATGTTATCTGAGAATACAGAAGATAGGTTAGAATGACCTTCAGCTTCATGTTATATGCTATACCTCTACTAGTTGCATGGATCATATATTTCAGAGTAGGACTTGGAGACTTAGCAGGTGAAAAACTATCAAAAGATAGTGAGGTGTGTCATTGCCAACACTAGAGATGGGTGCTAGTTTTAGTCAATTTTCAGGATAACTATTACAGTGTAAACTACCAGATTATATACTAGATATGCTACCTAGGATAATTATCTGGAATGTAAACTACTAAGTGAGTTACTCTGGATACTAGTGATCCTCAGATATCAGGAGATGGAGGTCCATGGATTTAATAAAGGCTAGTAAGGACATCTAAGATAGAATAGAGGGGTGTGATTCACACTGGAAGAGGTTGGGAAGTATAGATGAGGGAAAGAAGGTTATCTATAGGTTAGGGCAGATGTAGTCAGAAGACAGAATGTGACAGATAGGATATGTGCTAAAGATCCATCTTACTCTAGGAGTTACTAGTAAAAGATAGATGACTGAGGAGAGAAACATATAAAGAGATGGAATAAAATACTCTGTAAGCATTCTACATTATCTATATAAAGAAGTAGAGTGCTAGTCTTATTCAACATCTCCCCTAAACTAGCATACTCTATAAATTAGCTGCTCATCTCAAATGTGATATGTATTTTTATAATGCATCTCAAGTGAGTGGTTTTGTGAACATGTCAGTAGTGTTTTCTGAGAATGGAGTATACTTGAAGAAGACCTGTTCCAGCTTGGTATTTTCCTTTACAAAATGGTGCTTGATATCAATATTCTTGATACAGTGATGATTTTTACTGTTTAAACTGTTCATAATAGAGCTATAATTGTCTGTATAGATGGTTATTGATAATGGGGCAAATAGTCTAATCTCATCAAAGTACTTGGTCAACCAGAGAGCCTGAGTTATTGCCTACTTGTATTCTGCCTCAACTGTGAATAATGATACTGTTTCTTATCTCTTGCTCTCCCAGGATACTAGTCCTGTTGCTACAAGAAATATATTATTCTTAGTAGATTACCTAGTGTCTTTGCAACTAGCAAAGTCTAAGTTAACAAAATCTACTGAAATAAGACTTTTTCTATTATAATATATAATATTATAATCTATGGAATCCTTTATATAGGTAAAAATGACAACTTAGAGCTACATTAGTAATTCTAGAGCTTCTTGATAGAAAACATATAAAAAGACCTGACTTTTCATGATGCCCAGCTAAGCAAGTTCTTTCAGCTGTGAACTCAATAGGCTTTTTTATAGCCATTACTACTTTCCTATACTCTATGGTCTTCTCTACAAGCTTCACTACTGCCTTGTACTCCTGAACCTGTCCAGTTGTTCATAGTTTACATAATTTCAGGACTGTAGTCAGTATATTGCCTGATTATATATACAACTTACTGTAGATGTTACAAAACTATTATAAACTTTATTTAGCTTGTATTTCCACAGCCAGTAGACCAATTCTTGTAAATCAAGGTATACTGGAAAGCCCCAAATGAGAGCTATCTGTACATATATATTATATACAAAAGTAACAACAAACTACTAAGATATCAGACTATTAGTAACTATAAAGTTTCATTAACTATTATGGCTGGATGGGTGTGTTGGAAAGCACATATCAAACTATCTCTGATGACATATAGTATATCACATAAAAATCAGTATTCATATAAATATAAGCATATCAATATAGTGATATAATTAGTTACCTTCTAAAACTGGCTGGACATCTGCTATGACTCCTCATTAGTTATAAGTATTTATTATGTAATGAAGACAGCTTATACATAGACTATTACTCTTTTGTATATATATATATCTGTATCTAAGGGTTAGACCTCAGACTTAACAATATCAATTATTCTCATTGATACTATATATTATCTATCATTATTATCTGAATCTTTGAATCACTTTCAAAAGTCATCTAAGATTCAAGTATCACAATTAGTGAGTACTTTATTTTGTAATAGAAACTATATAGACCAGTGTTTAGAAGAATAATGTTTATTAGTGATTAGACAAAAACTAAGGAATATATCATGTTGTTGCTAAACTAAACATTAGCTCTACATAACTCATATCATAGAACTCCCTTCTATTTCTCTAGAATATAAGTTAACCATAACAGTGGATATATTCTAATTTTTAATCATTTACAGTCATTTAAAGTTTATAAGATCTTATCATTTATATTCTGATAGCTTTTTTATCATTGTATTTGCACCACCTTCTTCCCACTTGATATCTATATTATGTTTTTAATCTTAGCTCAATAGTAGTATTAATATTGGTTCTAGAGCAACTTGTCAAGATTGCAAGCAGTGGACTTTAATTATTTTCATTTTTAGTTTCTTTTTGATTTATTTTCTTTATTCTATTTTTAAAACTTAGAGTTAGGGTTAGTGATAACATCACTTGGTCACACATTAGTCACATCAGATAATACAGTGATAGTAATGGTCACAAGTCATGAGACACATAGAAGAATGTAAAACATTCTGGAAGAGATGATATCATACAACATGTAATACACATGGCTATTTAGGGTAGGGTAGAAGTAGCTAGCACAGATCATGTGGATTTAGTATATAAGGTAGACTATCTTGTACAGAGTTCTCTATCAAGTTCTCTTATGTAAATCCTATACAAGGTTCTTTCTTTGGACTAACTCTAAGGTCTTAAGTTCATAACACAACTGAGCAAAGTCTATAAAGGTGTGTAGAGTTCACAATCTTTAGAAAAACCTAAGTGTATATTATAAAAGCTAACAATCAAATTGTCATGGTATATTTGGACTCTGAAATTTTATTTTTTATTTTATTTATTTTTCTTGATTTGATTTTTCTTTTCTTTATTTCTGTCATATACAAGTCTACCCATTCAGAAATTACATCTCTGTAGTGATATCATCTCCAAATTATACAAGTCCACCTTCTATAGTGGCTATCTTTCTCACAACATGCCTTAAGGCAGTACTACAACTATCTGAATATTCTGTCTTTCATAGCAGAGATACTCCTATTCAACTCAGTCTTCCATGATGAAGTTACTCCTGTCAGTGTCTCAATACTGAAACCTCCACTTGGGGTAATAGGGGCTTTACCACTAAAACTCTGAGTATCTCCTATAATATCCATTTGTATATAAGACTAATAGTTATGCTGTAATTCACTAGTTTGATAATCAACGAAGATAATTCTTATTGAACTCAATTTCCAGTGTTCAATGACAACACACCAAATTAGCACTTACTTCTATCTTGGACTTCTTCCTATCATCTGAAGTTGCGACCATGCAGCAGACAGACAGCACAGCACATAAGCTGAAGCCAAGGTCATTCCACAAGTCTACACAAGTCTGAGTCCTTCTTACAGATTTTCACCCCTAGTGTGAACCGTGTCTGACAATTTCTTGGACAATGAAGAGGCATATGACCATGGTCATATGATATATCACATGATATTATATTATAGTCTAAAATATAATAGAAAGAATTAGAAGAAATAATATTAAGATATATATATTTATGATATGTTTACTTTATAGTATATACATAATATAATATATAGACTTTAGAGTAGAGTTATTTAAGGCTAACATAGATCATATATTACTAGTATATATAAAATAGAAATACATTAGAAACTCCTTGTTAAGTTTTCTTATGATATTTATGAGACTTTTACTCTATAAGACTATTTAGTATGCTGGTGACTACTACAACATAATATAATCTATTTTTAGAAAAATTTAAAAGAATAAAATAAGATTTTCCAAAGATAGTTACTATTTTAAATATTCTATAGTCTATTGCAATCTAGCAAAACAATATTAAGCTAATATCAGAATTGTCAAAATTGTGAATGATAGACTTTATTTTATTTTATTTTCTATTTTGGAACTTAAAGTTAGGGTTGAGTATAACATCACACATAACTGTCACAAATTGTTACATGACATGACTTAGTATCACATATCAGTCACATGTCACATGATCATATATCACAATAGAACATAGTAGAATGTTCTAGAGGGAAATGATATCATACAGCATATTCTACATATAGCTCTTTAGAGTAGACTAATGAAAGTGTAGTATAGACTAGTAGTCTAGTGTATATAAGGTAGACAAGTTTGTACTAGAAACTCTATTGAGTTATCTTATGTTACTAAATATAAGATTCCTTTCTTACTCCAACTCTAAGAGGTTTGAATTGTAACAAGAATGATAGTATACAAATGGTCAGAAATCTAAATCAAAATATTTAGAACATTATTGTTATGATTGATATCTCAAGAATACAACATGGAGTAGGGCAGAGGGTAATAACAATATGATCAGCTGCACTGTAGTAATCTTAGTCAGCACCTCATGGAGTAGGTACTCTAACCTCACTTTCTCCTCATATACAATGACTCAAGTACCTTATGGACTATATACTGTTTCCTCATTTCTTACAAGTATATATAGCATAGATACTCTCCTATATCTTTATGCTTTACCATCTATTTTATTCCTTTAACTCTTCCTCAAGTCTTTGTCTTAGTGCAACCTGAGCTCTAGCTTAAGGTCATAACAATTATTCATTAAGATAGAGCATATTTGATAGTGATAAAGAAACAGTGAGTGACAATCCAGAAGATCTTCCAAAAGAATAGTGTATAAGTATAGTGCTTGGAGTTGATAGTAGTAAAGTTTATAGATATTAGACACAGTTTATATCAGAGGGCAAAAGTCTACAGGGTTCACTCAGAGCTTGTATCAAGCATGGAAACCTATACAAAGAGCATAGTATTATAGACTTTTCTGAATAGTCTTGGATTTAGCTTATATACTATGCTATTTATCTACTATAGAGTCACAACTTCAGAAGTAGAGTAGAGTCTAAGAGGAGTTCTGATAAGAGGTTGGTTGCTAAAGAACACTAGAGTTAATATTCAACAATATTTGTTATGGATTATCAGACTAGAGAAATACAATGTACATACTAGTCCTTATATACAAGTAGAAGAAGAGCTTGAGGGTTTCAGAGTATATATTAGGATAACTAGGCAAAGTCTGTAGGATTTTAGTAAAGTTTATAACTCCAGGGAAATCCCAAGCTATATTATTCAATGACTAAGTACACAACTCACCCTTAGAGAAATTCTAAGAAAACAAGATGGAGTTTTTCAGGGATGACAGCTACTTTAAGTATTCAAGGCCATTACTAGATATTAAGAGCTCATTGATCAGTAGCTAAAGGAGACAGGTTGATATTTATGGGAGAGTGTATAGAGATCTACAGTATTGTTATAGGAGTTAAGAAAGTCTAATAGTATTGTAGTAGGATATTAGTATAGGACTTGAGAGATGAAAAAGCCATAAGGTTAACTCAGGCTTTGGCAGATGCTACAAACTTGAATTTAGACAAAGCAAAGAGTTCCCTTACAGTATAGCTCTAAGCAAAGGTTTTAGTGGTAAAATACTGACAGAAGTTAGAAAGGAAAACTCTATTATAGAAGACTAAGTTAAATAAAAGTAAACTCTGCCATAGAAGACTGAGTATTCACAGAGTTTGGACAGAATATAATACTGCTATAAAAATATACTATTATTGGATGTTGGAATAAAATAATACCACCATAGAAGATGGGCTTTTATAGAGTTGGACTTAGTATATGACAAGTGTGTATTATGAAAGCTAACAATCAAACTTACTGTTAGACATGGTTCATACCTTATTATTCAAGATCTGGAAAGGAGCATCTCAAAAGTTCAGGATTAAGTAAATTTGTATTATCTGAGAATGTGGAAGGTAAATTAGTGTCAAGCATGGTTCACACCAGAAGGTAAAATCCCATGGGATTGGCTTAGGAATATGTAAAGTGTGGAAACTCTGTATTATAAGCTCAGTGATGTAAACTTGTCTGCCATGTAGTTGCAACTTCAGAGAAATGGATGGGATCTGAAGTAAGAGTGAGTGCTGATAATTAGTGTATCATTATTGAACACTGGAAATCAAGCTTAATAGAAGTTTATCTTCATTGATTATCAGACTAGTGAATTACAATGTAACTTCTTATATACAAGTCAGATATAGGAGATGCTCAGGATTTTCAGTATATAGCCCAAACAGTGGTTTTAGTGATGAAACACTAAAAGGAGTCAGATAGGAGAACTCTGCCATGGAAAACCAAGTTTGGTAGGGATATTCCCATCATGGAAGACTGGATACCTAAATTGTTGCACCACTGCTATAAAAACATATTGCAGAAAAGGTGGCTATTGTGGAAAATAAGCTTGTTACAGATTTGTTATAATATCACCACTGTAGGAATATATCTTTGGAAATGGGTGGACTTGATATATGACAATTAGAATGACCTTCAGCTTCAGCTTATGTGCTATGTCTCTATGAGTTACACTAGTCACATATTTTGAATTGAAAACTAAGGACTTAGGGAGTAGAAGTCTACTAGAAGGTAGTGAGGTGTGTTGTCACTGATACTGGAAGAGGGGTACTAGTTTTAGTTGATTTTCAGGATAACTACCATAGTGTAAACTACTGGATTATATACTAGTTAGTATATCTAGAATAGCTATCTAGAATGTAAATACTAGGTGAGTAATCAGAGTTACTCTGATTACTAGTGATCCTCAGATGTCAAGGGAGAGAGATTTATAGAGTTATCTTGGACTAGTAAGGACATCTAAGATGAAATGGACAGGTTTTATCTACACTGGAAGAGATTTGGTAGCATGAATGAGAGTAAGTAGTTATCCATAGATTGGAACAGATAAGGTCAGAATACAGGATGTAACACTTATCTTCAAAAAAACCTAAGAGAACAAAATGAGGTTTCCCCAAGATAGCCACTATTCTAAATACCTTATAGTCTATTGCAATCTAGCAGAATAATGCTAAGCTAACATTAGAATGATGGTATGCAGATAGTTAGAAATCTAGGTCAAAATATTTAGAACATTATCTCATAAGACAGTGTATATTTAATAGTGATGGAAGAACAGTAAGTAATAATTCAAAAGATCTTCTAGAAGAGCAGTATACAAGTGTGAGGTTTAGGATTGATAGTGACAAAAAATATGGGTTCTGTAGTAAGATTTGGTAGTATTGTGAAGTAGAGAAGCCTATCATGAAGTCTATGGGGTTTAGAGATCCTTACTTGGCTAAATGTAATGAAAAGTTAGATTCCCTTACAGTTGGGGGATAACTTTATTTTATAAAACTATAGAAAAAATTAAAACAAAAAGATAGAAAATCTAATTTAATTAGTCAAATTATAGCTAAAATAGTTTAAAACTTACCATTCATGATGGTAAAATAAAGGTTTAACTCTCTTTTTTAGCTTTATTATTATCATTTTTAAATAAACAAATAATTAATTAATAAGATATCTCCCTTCAATCCTTGGTAATCCTTTCTTTCTAATTGTTGATCATTGATAAGTTACTATTGAATAGTTTTTCTAGTGGTAGTGTATCTGTAGCTTCCTAAATAGACTCCATTAGAATAAGATAATAACCACACCAGGAATCAAACCCAGGACCAGCCAGAATTGCATTGGCAGCTCCAACCACTGAGCTTATATAGTCTAGGTATTAAATATACACCAACCAAGGATATCCACTAACCACAGGTTCACTCCGGGGGCTGGGACACTATGTAAATTGCTCCTAACGACTTGACCAGTCATCCATCTCTGAGGTTTCGTCATGAACAAGACATAATACCAACCGTGATTTGATTTTTGATTTGATTTGATGAGTCAAGTTTCCGAAGCGCGCGGGTTCCCCGTTTCCAAATCCAGTCATCTTGAAAGTCATCCTATCACATGACTCTGAATGCCCTGAGAAGGCACCCACTCAAAATGGTTAATAACGTAGTCATTCGCATCACGTTAGAAATGACGGGGGAACATATTATACCTACATATAAAACACCTCCATGCAGGTTCCATCTATACCACTCCTCCACATCGCTTTGATTCCTATCTACTTCACACTCGCCCTCGTCCTAGTCCAACAACTTGGTTTCGTACCATCTGCAACCACCACCCTCCTCGCAGCTGTTTCTCATTTTTTCTTTCTCTCTCAACCAACCACGACGATGAACTCTTCTCCGATGAAATTTGTGGTTCGGTCAAGCGATGAACGTGGTCATGCCGATCATGGCTGGTTAAAGACCTTTCACACCTTTTCTTTCGCCACGTAAGTAACCCCCCCTCCAAGGGTTTTTTTCAATTTTCACGAAAAACACCAGGTATCAAGATCGGGAACATGATCAATTTGGTCATCTACGTGTTATAAATGAAGATCGTGTTGCCCCTCAAACCGGTTTCGGTACCCACTCTCATCGTGAATTCGAAATTTTTTCTTATATCGTTAGCGGAGAATTAGAGCAGTGAGTTCATGTCTCACCTACACACACCCATCTATAATTGTACCCTGTAGCCAAGATTCCATGGGCAACATTGAAATTCTCAAACGTGGCGATATTCAAATGACGTCGGCCGGAACAGGTATCTCCCATTCCGAGAAATGCCACGGTTCTCAGCCAGTCCACTTTCTTCAAATCTGGTCGTTTCCCAAAATATCCCATCTCGAACCCAAGTATTTTACACGTCATTTTACAGATGAAGAAAAAAGAGATCAATGGGTTAAGATTGTAGCGCCGATAGGGGACGCAGATGTGAAACCTGTTCGGGAAGCGCCAGGTCCTGCTCCTGTTCATAGTGATCTCACCCTTTACGCTACCCTTGTGAGCGATGGAAAGACATTGGAACGATCGCTTCAGGGCAAGAAAGGGTATATCCACGTTATCCAAACGAGTGGCTATAATCCACAACGATCACAAGGGGCCCGAGTTCGTATCCATGGTCCAGGTGCTGATCCGTTGGAGCTGAGGGAGGGTGATGGAGCTTACATTTTTGTGGGTCAGAAGGGGAATACGCTCAAGATTGAGAATACGAGCGATGAGGCTAAGACTGCTGAGATTTTAGTTTTTGATCTTGATTGAGCCGTCATTTGTAACATATAGATAGAATCCACCGCGCTATGGTTTGAAACGTGATGTATAGAGGACCCTTCGGACACCACCATTTTACAAGTCAGTATTTATAGAACGAGTCTGCCAATACCACACGCGTCCATGATATTGGCCCTCAGTTGATCGATGTTCCATGGTGGCTTCATCTCAGCGCTAGTGACGATGGGTCGTAGACACAATGGGGCCGTTTTGTGAATGTCTTGCTTTAGTTGGGTGATTATGGGAGAGATTTGATCCACGGGAATGGTGTCAGCTTTAGTGATGACAGATTGAATGGTCCACGGCGGCGTTTGACGATGAGGGGTTGAGGTTAGCGTTAACATGAGATTGGACAGATGGGCGAGCATCGCCTTGTCGTATGGGTTCAAACCGTGTTTGGCGTTGAAGAGGATGTAAACACGATGAAGCCTGGAAGAGAGGGCGTGAGGAGTGGACAAGAAGAGACACAAGGTTCAGCTCACTGTTTTCTTGTTTTCAGATATTCGTCCAACATGTCTCCCCATTCAGGTCTACCCCTTTTACCGTAACCAGGGGTGTCGACGAGAATGAGCTTGCCGGGTTCGGCGCCAACGCGGTAAAAGTTGAATTGCTGTGTGTGGCCCTTTGATGAAGCTGTCAGCAAGGGAAGGGGATATCGCCAAGAGATGACGCACCGCTTTTTTGCTGATGTGAAGGAGAGAGTTTCGACCGAGAACAGCATTGAAGAGGGACGATTTGCCTACATTTGCACGACCTGGCAGGTTGGGGGTGAGTATGTGTAACTCCTAAACCACCACACCTGTTACAATGACCTATTTGACTTGAAACCATAGAAGAGACGGAAGTACACAGACGTACCTCGGGTAGACTGGTCAACTCGGGGATGTGAGCACTGGAGGCTGCTCCGGCAATGAAAGCCACGGAGTCTGAAAAGACGCTGGTCAGACGGGAGATCATGGCTGACCACGGGGAGAGACGGAGGTATTTATATACCAATAATAATAAAAAGTTGGACCACTACTACTATGAAGGGCTGTCTGAAGCCGAGCTCGCGTGCACCTTCGCCCGCTGCTGAGCACGGGGCTGTCAAGCATGTTGCATTTGGCAGAGAGGGTTCAGAAGAGATATTTGTGGCAGACGAGTGGGATCGTACGCCAACGGAGCCTGCACGACATTTGTCCTACCAAGACTTGGTTGAACTCGACGAAATCCAGCGCTCACTGCCCTCGGCTTACCCACCTGCCCATCCTACTTCACTTTATCTCTCCACGGTCCCTGTTGGTCTCTTGCCTCTCCTTCCCCATCCTGACCCCGTACTACCTCCTGTTCCTGTTCCTGCTTCTACTCCTGTCCCTCGTCCTCCCTCACACAATAATCCTCGCTTTACTTTCCTGCCTCTCCTCCCCCGCTCTCCTTCTCCTTCTCCCCCTCCCTCTCCTCCTCCTACCCCTTCTCTTACCATCACCTCCCTCAACAGCAGCCCACACTCCACCGCCTCTTCCTCTTCCCCAGAACCTTCCTTTCTCCAGCTCCCCCCTTCCTGTGCCCATGGCAGGTTCTGCACTCTCAACAAACGGCCTGGCTTTGGTGCCTCCAGATCTCCTTTCTCAACCACACCCTCCACACCACCCTCCTCTAAAAATATCATTGTCATCAACGGCATCGAAATCGATCTCGACCACGATTCGCTTGAACGCCCCACCACTCCCACTCAAACACCGTCATCGGCCGCAGGTACTCTGCCCACCCCTACCCAACTCTGGGTTCCTTCTTGAATTCTACCCGCTCTGGTAGCTTTTGCTTTTGCTTTCTGGAGAAATCTGTATTTTTGAACTCTCTCAGCTGTTGCATTAGAGTTACTCTCATGACCCTCATCAATTAATCAATCATGGTTCCTTGCTTTGATTTTTACATGCCCATGTCCTTTATTATCTATCGTGTATTATACCAAGCTGGGGCTCTGAACTTGCCTTTTTTTTTCGATAGTTCTCATTCCACTCATAGGTTGGAATATCCATAGGGTAGCTGTTGTCTCCATGAACTTGGTTCTGTTCTCCTTGGAGGTGAGTTATGTAACTGGCATTGTAGGAGCTATCTCTATTTTTGTTCAATTGCTAGTAGAATAGAACAGTTTATAAGTAAATTTTCAATCTAACTCAACTTTCTTTCTCTTTTAGAGTAAACAAAGATGTCTTGCTAATCAGCTACGAAAATCCTATGTCATATACTGGTCCAGGATTATTTAACTCCTATCACAGATAACTGCTTACTTCCCTTCCAACTCACTTCTGGAGTGAATAACAGCCCTGTCCCACTTCTGATCTGCATAATCTCTTCTTGTCTGGATTAATCAGGCTCCATTTCATGGCTGATAACTGTTGTGGTGACCACAAGTCTGTGATGACTGTTAGGGCAACTGAGCAAAGTCCATGAGATATGCAGAGTTTATAATCTCCAGGAGAATCCTAAGAGAACAGAATAAGAACTCCTAAAGGCAACAGCTATTCTAAGTACTACTAGACTACATTCCAATCTGGTAGTGCAATGCTCACATAACCAAAAAATGATTGCATTCAGATGATTAGAAACTCTAATAAAAGCATCTAGAAGGTCAGCTAAGAGAGAAAAAAGGTTCTTAGAAGCAACACATGGAATAGGACCATATTAGAACACTAGGCAATACTCAATGAGGTTTAATGATAAGAAGCAGCAGTATTATAAGGTCTATAAGGTTTGGTGGTGTTCAAAGATCACTAACTAATGAGAAGTGGAGACTCTGTGTAGTTTAGTATAGATATCTGTAATGTTTGTATACTAAAATTTTATATGAGGGCTAATCTTCTTATATTCACTCTCTCTTTTAGATTGCTGCAACTTAAAGCAATGATATAAAAGGATCAAGCTTTTCATCCAACTATTTATTGTGCTTAGCTAAACAAGCCCTTTTAACTGTATATCTCATAGGCTTTTCTATAGCTTCCCAAACTCTGTTACAATCTCACATTCTCAAACACCACCATCAGATTTACAAACTTTGCTGCCATAGATCTAAAATCCTGTGTTTACATCTTGTTTCTCTCTAGACCTCCAATTCATCACTCTTTATTACTTCAAATATTCTCTGCTTTTTTAGATAATGTTCTAGATATTTCAACTTAAGTTTCTAACCATCTGCATACCATTATTCTGATGATTAGCTTAGCATTGTTCTGCTAGATTGCAATAGACAGTAGAGTATTTGGAACATTAGCCATCTCCAGGAGATCTTATTCTTATCAGAGTTGAGAACAATAGACTTGATTTCTTTTATTTTATTATCTGTTGAAGTTTCTTTTCTTTTTGTTTTATTTTTGACTTAAGATGAAAGAGTGATGTAACATCACATGTTATAGTCACACAAGTCACAAAGTGTGAAACCTGTCACATGGTTGTCACATATATCATGGTCATGGTCATATAATCAGATAATATAGAAAAGATTGTAGAAGATTCTGGAACAAATGATATTATATAGCATGGCACAACATGTTGACCTTATGGCAAGTATATGTACTTTAGGGTAGGATAGTTGTAATGTGCACACAGACCACAGTCTGTAGTATATAAGGTAAACTAGTTTGTACTTAAAACTCTATCAAGTTCTTTTGTGTTGCTCAATATAAAATTAGTCTTATATTTTTACTCAAAGACTTAAGTTTTAACAATTCTAT
>Ga0157357_1000776_pt1 | contig 13494 bp, 13 predicted proteins | sample AttcapACBM1_FD_111485 | JGI IMG/M metagenome (GOLD analysis project Ga0157357, IMG submission 111485) | Fungus gardens microbial communities from leaf cutter ant in Botucatu, State of Sao Paulo, Brazil - Atta capiguara ACBM1 | ecosystem: Host-associated > Fungi > Mycelium > Unclassified ... | reverse complement strand
CTACTCTAAAGTCCATGTGTACTTTATAAGACCAATTATACTATATGATATTATTTGTTCTAGAATCTTCTATATTCTTCTCTGTATCACATGATTGTGTGATCTATAACTGTGACATATGTCACACTTCTATCATGCCTTTGTAACTTGTGACCATCACATGAGACATTACATAATACTCTTTGTCTAAGTCCAAAATAAAGAAAAGAAAGACTAAAAATAAAAATAAATAGAAAAATAGAAAAGAAAATAAATAAGACCAAGTTTATCATTCACAACTCTAACACTCTTGCTGAAGAGTATGTTATAGTAGCTGTTCAGTCAAATCCTAAACTAATGTAAGCTTGCTACTTATTTGAGTTCCTATAATCAGCATCAATACTGCTAGCTAGCTGAAAAGTATAAGCTTTCAGTTAAATTGCCTTTTTGTGTAGTTGGTTTGGTGCTGGCAGTCTAGCCATATTACATTCTATTTCCTTTTTTCATTTCTATTTCATTATATTGATCAATCATAACTGGTTAACAGTCCAATGGACTGCTGGATGAAAACTGAACCATAGCAACAAAGTTTTTGGACCACAACTATATGTCTCAGTATAAAAGGACTCAATTCTCAAGCAGTGAACCTCAGCTGTTTGCACATACTAGTGTCAGACTGAGGTGAGCTCACTTTAACTTCATTTATAGATAACATAGCCTAATTATAGTAAATAGCTTATATTCCATTATTCCATATTCTGAAAGCTTTCTGAGATAAGCTTTTCCCATATTCATTATCATGAACCTTACTGATACCTATGGTTTACTTATGGTTGTGCTGTAAATACTTTAATTCCATATCCCGGAAGCTTCTGGAATATTTACCAATCTCTACTATGCTGTGGCTTTATTCTATTTTTATGTCACTTAGAACTTTCTCGACAATTCTAAAATTTGTCAACTTCCTTTTTCTGAGGGTTACAAACCACATAGTCTTAGGGGAACTCTTAAGCACTACAATTCTGCTGTAGTAGGCAATCTTTTCCTAAAGTAGCAGCAATGTACCCTTCTCAATTTTACAAAATTGATACTGACGCATTTTGATTTGGTAATGCACATAACATGGTTGAACAGGCTAGAAAGGGTCTGTTCTTTGTTCCTTGTCGAAATGATGCCTGATTTGATTTCTGAGCAACCCAAGGCCTCAGGGACTATGCGTAAGTTTTGCTGTCCTTTTGAGAATTGCAAATAATCTCCATTCAAACAGACGCACAACCTCCTACATCGAACTCACCGACTCAACCGAAGACAAAACAAGAGACGGTCGAGGGTAGTGGCGGTAAGAACAACCAGAAATTCAGGGGTTTTCATTATCAAGGCCCCGATTTCAATGATACTGTTAGCCGCCGAAGTTATGCTTCTGACGTATTGATGCAAAGCTGATCAAGCGAGTTCGACAGCAGTGTAACATTTGCGATAGTATTTGTGATCCATGCGTGACCTGGGAATGTCTCTCTAATTTATACCATTAGTTACACGAGATAGGTGAGACTCTGGACATGGTTCGAAATGCAGTTACTAGAGCGTGGCTGTAGGGTAGAAATGGTGGACTTTTGGAAGGGCCGAAGGGAACGAGGGTTGCGAGAGTGCGGGCGTTGCTTAAGTGTATTCATTCTGACTCACGATCATGGGCTCAGTTTATATCTCCCGCCTGAATTGATCACTGCAGTTTCGGCAGTCCGTGAAGCGCATGTATCTTCTAAACTCAAGATCCCTTCGCGTTCACTGCTCTTGTGTACGCAGTTTTCCCCCGTACCTCCCGTGTTAGTCCAGCTCTAATGGTCCGACACCAACATCGATGTTGTAGAATTGATATTTTGAATGGATTTCTTCTTCGAAATCAATTGGCCCAAGAGAAAACAAGAATACCGACAACCTTACAATTTTAGAAGAGACTGCCTTTACTATGAGCCAGCTTTGGACGAGGATCCTGTGGAAAACGAGTGGGCAGAATGCTTTTTGCTGGATCTAGTTCCAGAACTGAAAGTCTGTCAGGTAAAAAGTGAATTCTTCAATGGAATTATCAATTATGTTGAGAAGAGAACCATCTTTGAACACAGTCTAAGTAAGGGAGATGCCAGGACAGGAGGCTCGTTGGCTAAGGGACCCCCGGAGGACTTGGTATGACGTTCGGGTCCTTTGCACAGTGTTTGGAACTGCATCCCTGGATGCATGAAAGCTAGTGTCATTAGCATTGATTATTTTTCTAAAATGCGGCGCATCACATGTGATGAAGGAGTGTGACGCAAGCGCGACGCGTCAATAAGTGCTCTTGACTGTGATAATTGGACTTGTTCATCCAAAATCATGGCTCCCATCTCTGTACACATTAAACATGCTGGAAAGACGCATGACGTTCAACTTGACCCCGATCTTCCCCCTGCCATGTTTAAGGATGCTATTTATCAGGTGACTGGAGTCCCCGTAGAACGTATGAAGGTCATGGTCAAGGGTGGTGTTTTGAAGGTGCCTTTTTCTCAATAGTGCTGTGGAGAATTACTTGATTCCCATCGTTCTCAGGGTGATTCGTCATGGAAAAAAATAGGACCAAAGCCAGTGAGTTCAAGAGTTGGGTGAAAGCAGCCAGAGGACTCAGCATTGAAGGGCCAAACTTTCATGGTTATCGGTGCTGCAGGAGAGCTCCCTAAACCCCCTGAAAAGCCTATTGTCTTCCTCGAAGGTCCATCTCCCACATCGGCTTAGATGAACACTCACAATCGAACAGACTTGGATGACTCCGAATTGGCTGAGGCGGTGTGTTCTGCCTGTAGCAGTGTTTTCCTGGATTATGCTTACCTGGCTATCAGCTCGCAAAACCGGTTGGCCTTAAAAAGTTTGTCGTTCCTCCTCTTATCAAGTGTCTACTCATGTAAAAACAATAGTCTGGGCAATACATGCTACATGAATGCCACTGTACAGACACTCCGCGCCGTGCCTGAACTACAACAAGCCTTAACTGCGTATGTTCTGGTAACTATAGTTCAGCTTACTGACTGAAACACCTGCCAGATCTGCACTCCAATCAACAACGCCCTTGCCTGCCGCGCTGCGCGACTTGTATCGGGATATGGGAAAAACCACGGACAGTGTTACGCCAATGCAATTCCTCGGCATCCTACGCCAAGTGAGATCACACTTATCCTCACTAGTTGTACTTTGCCAATGGTGATTTTCAGGAGAATCCTCAGTTTGCTGAGATAGACCGTCGAGAGAAGAGTGCCCTGGTGATGAGAGGATATGCCCAACAAGGCTTGATTTTCTCTTCGACTGCCTTCCTCAGCCGTTAATTCTCCCATCTCTAGATGCTGAAGAATGTTATAGTTTTATCATTCAAACCCTCCGCAATGTCCCTGGCTTGTCAGCAGAAGGCACAACTTTAGCAACATCGGCTCAAGCTGACGTTGGCAGTCAGAGATTTATTGAGCAATATTTGATGGGCTCGATGCGACGGGAGTGCGTACCCGAGCTCTAGACGAGAAATGAATCTGAGCATGTACAGGTTAATGTGCGACGAAGCCCCTGAAGAGCCCGTGAACATCATGTCGGAGCAAATCCTCAAGGTCGAATGCAATATCACAATTAGTACCAATTATATGCTCGCAGGTATCATGAATGTGCGCGGTCATTAAATATTCTTGTAAAAATGCTTTATAATCTCCCCGCCTCTAGTCACTTGACCAGAAGATAGAGAAAAATTCTCCGAGTCTGGGGCGATCAGCTGTTTACTCGCAGAAGTCACGATTGTCAAGGCTGCCTAGTTATCTGAGTGTACATATGGTTCGATTTGCATGGCGAGCGGATATTGGCAAAAAGGCCAAGATCATGGTGAGGCCAGTACATTCGTTTCAGGCTGTGCCATAACCATAGTCATTGCAGCGGAAAGTAAAGTTCCCAACAGAATTTGATGCGCTTGAGCTTGCGACAGATGATCTTAAAACTAAACTTCTTCCTGCGAGCCGCAAGCTCAAAGAAGTTGAGAAGGAGCGTGCGGAAAGGAGAAAGGTCCGGAAGCGGACGAAGGCTGTTGAGATCCCGGCAGTGACGAAACATACACCTGAGCCTCCAGTCGCTGAAGCTACAGCAACAACCGAGGGTGACGTCGCTATGGCCGATGCCAGTGCATCGGCCGAAGGAGGGGATAATGCCAAGATCATCGCTATCGGGGAGTTAGAGGATGAAAACGTATATAGAGAAAAGGAAGCCAGAGAACTTGTCGAGCTCGTGGATGCTGAAATCAAGAAGGACATTGGCGCCAGCCAGACTGGTCTTTACGATCTTGTTGGTTCGTACAGATTCTTTTGATTATGAGAAAATTTCCCACTTATTTGCCGCCTTGTGTTTCCTTGAAATAGCCATTGTTACGCACAAAGGTGCTGCAGCAGACGCAGGTCATTATATGGCCTTCGTGAAGAAGTCCGTCTTCCACGCAACGAAAGGGACGACTCCGCATGTTCCTGGTACCACGGACGCATCGGTGGAGTTTGATGAAGACGATGAAGATTGGTACAAGTTTGATGACGATAAAGTATCAATTTTCCCGAAGGAGAAGCTGGCCACTCTTGATGGTGGAGGTGTGTATCCTTTTCATATGATTCTCGATCATCTCTCACCCATGTCGTGTAGGAGAAGACTCAGCCGCATATGTTTTATTGTATCGAAGCAAGCCTCTTGTATGAATGGAGGATTCCAGAGAATGTGTCGTGAAAGTGTTGACATTGGTCTGCTGATACTTATATGTCATATGACGAAATAAACCGATAGGTCTATGGGGGTGCTACACACCTATATATTAACTCTGTTTATAGCTGATTTTAAGCCGAATGTCAGGAAAAATCTAAGGCAGTTATTCCCTTATCATAGGGAGACGAACCCCGCTTTTTCGCGCGCATTTATTATATAATAAAATAGTTTCGATTTATGGCTCAGTGTCTACCGTAAGCACAGGCACAAGTAGCCGTTATCCTCGTCTTAATGAGCCTATTCAATGTTGCTTCAGGGATTCTTGGCTGACTGGAACATGCTTATCGGAATTGGTCGGTTCTTTTATTAGGACTGATGTTTTCGGAGTGAAACCAGTCGAAATTAACGCAAGCCTGACGGCGAAAACGTCACTGGTCTTTCAGCTCCTCAACTCCCATTCACTATACACGTCATTGATTCTGTTATCTGTTAGCCAACCGCATTTCAGTCAGAAGTCTTTCCAAATCTCTTGCTTCTACTCAATGGCGCCGAGGGCGTTGTCCATTGTCCTCCCCAATGGTGATTCCAGCCCGATACTGAAGACATTACCATCTATGGTTCTTCAACAGGAGTCAGGGTGGAAGATGCAAAAATCCCACTCAGACTTAGCTTTTCCAAGGCCTTCTTCTAGATCTCGCGGTTATTCGGAATCTAGGATGCGAGACTTTGCCTCGTCTTCAAATCACCCATTTAACAGGATAACACCAACCAAAACGACCGTACAGCCGCAAATACTGGAACCAGCTGCAACGGTGGTGCCATCGTCATCGCTCGGTAATAGATCGTCTCTTCGTGACCGATCCCCTTCTGTTTCTCGAGTCACTGAGCTGGGGAAAGTGGATAATCTTGCAGCATCATCTTCTGGGAATCCCGGATTCTGGTGGTCCCTAAATCGCAGAGAGGTTGCCGCACGCCCATGGAATAATACAGGGGAAGCTGACATACCAGAAGAACAGAAAGAAAACTGGGAGCAGACGCGCAAGGTGACATTTCTTTTGGCTTACTGTTTCGAGTTCGTGAGGTACAACTTGACTCCTATTGATAGACCGTTAGCCAAGCTATTTGTAGCGTCCTTGGTCCGGCAACTGTTTTGGCGCATAGAACACTTCTTGCAAGCATGCCTCTTCTGGAGTTCGTTCCTGTACCTGGTTTGACGATGGCAGCTAGGTTACTCCTGCATATCTGGGATGCTGTTCAGGAGGTCGACGTAGGTAGTTCAGTTTCAGTCCATAGAACCTCTCTTACACCGCATATAGACAAACAGGCTGGTTTTCCTCCGGCTCACGGAACGCTGTGCCTGTGTTATCATTACTTTGGACCATGAATTGCAAAATTCTGGAGAAACTGTCCTGCAAGAACTTTCTCCTTCCTTACGAAGGATAGAAGAGTTCGTCACAACCTATCTTCGATTCTCGTGGTCCTGAATCAGTTTTTTTTTGACAGGCTATTCACTCGAATTCAGGTACTTTTGAAGAAGGAGAGCAATATTCCTTTCCTCAAACGATACCTAAAGAGGGAAGAAACACTTCAACGTGTCGAAGCTCTCAACAGGGAACTTGATCAAGAGCTTCAAATTCTTGGAGTATGACTGCTTCTATTCGCTTTTCTCAATTTTTGACCAAATTTCTAGCCTTCATTCCAGATCAGAACAGTTAAAGTCATAAAAGAGTTTGCTGCTGGAATGGACGATCGTATTGAAGCAGCCATTCAACGAATTCTCCAGAGTCATTGTTGTTCTCAGTCAGCCCAGAACCCGAGTTTGACTCATTCTCCGAAAAATCCATCGCTACTTCGCCCCATGTCTAGGAGGCTACTACAGCCACTGGAGGAGATCACTAGTGTGCAAGATCACAAGGATCGAGAATTAGATCAAAATGATTTGCGACAACAGATGGATAATGCTCTGCAATCTGGAAACGACTCGACTATGTTGGATTTTCTACAAATACCGAGGGAGGACATTCTAGAAGCCATCAAGTCAATGCAGAGACATTTAGAGAAGACAACCCCGGGGTCAATGTCCGCCGCAGACTTGGATGCACACAATCCGAAAGACACACTGGAGCGCGAATTCATTGAAACTGGTATTGACTCCTTGAGGAGAATGAGCAAGTCGACCACTACTCTGCCCAGCTGGACGATAACAAGGTTTGTCTTTCTTAGACAATGCCTTCGCGTTGTGACGGACTTAACCTCTGTGGTAGATTTGAGATTGACTGTACCAATCGCATTGGTGTTGGCTTTTTCTCGGACGTTTATGAAGGAACTTGGCGTGGCCAAACAGTGGCAATCAAGGTTCTGCGTGATTTCGCATCGAGTCGGCTGTTCGTTCGGGAGGTTGAGATATGGAAGAATCTATCCCATCCAAATATTGTCGAGTTGCTCGGAGCTAGTAGTGCTAGCGGAAATCCACCTTGGTTTTTTGTCAGTCCTTTCGCGGAGTATGGCGACCTCGGCAATCATCTAAGGCACACAAACGCGGTGAAGGAACCACGGGGACTGGGACTCAGCCCATCCTTATCGTCTTCCTCTGCTCGGACCCTCGAGCACACACGTAGGGACAGTTTGAGACACTCGAGAGAGTGTGATCTGTACCGTTTCATGATGGAAATTGCCATGGGAATGGATTATCTCCACGAACACGGTGTTCTCCATGGTGACCTCAAGGTAATTAAACATTCATATAGATCGACTTCCGAGATGACGTCCTAATAGTGTGCTAATGTGCTTGTGGACGAGACATACACTTGTCTAATATCGGATTTCGGTCAAAGCGAAATCCGAGCTGAAGCCTACCGCATGAGTGGTATATCTGGATCTCGTAAGCCTTCGAGTCCATTATTGCTTGGCCATAGACTCATCTATCTATCTCATAGGTGGCACACTTCGCTGGCAAGCACCCGAAGTGATGCAGGGACTCAGTGAACTAACGCCCGCTGCTGACACCTATGCGTTCGCCATCACTTGTGTAGAGGTCCTCAACATGGGTCAAATGCCCTGGAGCCTCGTCGACGATAGTACTGTCCAGTTTATCGTACTCAGTAGGTCTGTTCGTTTATTGTGATAGCAGGGTCTCAAACGCTAGGCAGAAGAAAATGAACGTCCTGCAATACCAAGTCAATACCAGGCGAGCACAATTCATGAACTCCTGCAACAATGCTGGGACCGTGACCCGGAGTCACGTCCCTCCTTTTCAGAAGTCGTGCGATCTCTGCGGCGGAACCGACACAGTAGAAGCATACAAGATACACCACCTCCAAAGTTCGTCCCCGAAATGTCCGAGTCTGATCAACCGCGAGAACCACAATCACCAGTCTCTCTCAGTCCTTGTCGTAAGTATCGCTGGACGATATTTTTGCTCCTTCTACAAGGATGCATGCTCACGCAACGTACTTAGTTTCGATACTCAACTCGGCCGAGGCTCGGACTCCCCTCACGACAAGACCTTCGTTCAGAGCATCTAATCCCGTTTCCCTCCCCGTATCTTCAGATTCCCATTCACAAGAGGAGACAATCATCGAGTCCTCTGTTGAAAGTGACTTATATAGTGCATCGCCATACAATGACTCATACTCGACTATTTTGAGCGAAAATTCCGCAGTTTCAGAGGAGTTTGTGAAGATCGATATGGAAATGGATCCAAAGCTATGGGAGGCGAGAAATGAACGTCGATATCGCATGTCTCTGACCCATCGATATCATCATTCCCGTGTGTGTTCTTTGCTCATGGCGGTTCTTACCATGTTCACAGGCCTATATCAGTGTCCCTAGCACTCTGGGATCCTGTGCCAGTGGCTGTTGGTGCTGTTGGATATGTAGTTAAGCCGAGCGGAAGGTTTATGACCCTGTTCAATGCAGTGAATCCTACGGAAATAGATGATACGCGAGTCAGAAGCATGCCATCGATTGCAGGCTACGGTAAGGTACCAATCGGCAGTTATCGACATGCAACACGCAACGCTGCGCTGCGGGGCCTTGATGCTGTGGTTGGGTTTTTGAACTCTGGAAAACGGGATGATCCTCCCTCCAAGTGAGAACGCCTGATTTATCCATGTTCAAAATCACATTAAATTGTCAGAAGCGTCAGTCGAAGAGCTTCGTTTCCATTGAGAGCTGGTCACAAGGTAGCGTATATGTATACTGAGTCGACAGAATACCGGTACATGCGGGAATTGGAGGCAGCAAAGGCCTGGTTCAAGGCCAATGCAGACAGGATCATCGAGGCATTCGGCGTGGAGCACAGCGTACATAGAGAAGATTTGATGCTTAGTATGTGGCTTCTCTAATCAACTTCACAGTTTGAATGGCCGACTGACTGACTTCAAGTTATAGGCGTTTTACAGGCGCCGAGTTATGCTCTTTTCGTCAGCCATAATCATCCTGATGGAAATGTGGGTTACCTTCGGTTCGCTAGAACCCAAACGACTGAATGGAACTATCAGGTTCATTTCCATACGTTCAGTCCCAGACAAGGGAAGCCATGGGGTATTTTTTGCACAGACACTAATACAATGAACGAACACGGAGGACCATCTTATCATGAGCCTTCGCCAACACCATACCAATGTGCATACAAGGTATCTATTAATGGAGAGCGACCCAAGGCCGTGCTTCTTGCCAGGCTGCGATTCCCCCCAGACTCTATGGAGCCTACTAGTTTATGATCTGGAACACACTACACACTATCATTCTACAATCTTTACATCACTACTATATCTATGCATATCAAAGTTCTAGAATGTAGCACGCCTTTCAGCCCCCATCCTGGGGGCTTGCAGTTCGAGAGAAAGTGTGGCAAAATTATAATTAATGTCTACCTGTCTCTTGATGTTTTATGAACGAATATTATCATGTCTTATACCATTCAAGTACAATTTGTGTTATAAACTGTTCAGAGAATATCTGGAAGACTCTTCCATGATGGACAAAACTCATATCAACCCAGTGTTAAGCACAGTTCTCACTTTGAGTGAAAATCTGCAATTAGTTACACAAGAGGGGACAAATCAAGTGTGAAAATTATCTGAGGATGGATAGAAGTTATCTAAAGGATGAATACCAGACGATCCAAATTAAATAAATTAAATAGATTTGTAATATGTCATGCACTAAGCTTGGGTATGAGTTATCTAGGGTGTGGATCAGGCTAAATACTTGTTTATGGAGTTATAACTAAAATGACAGACAATAATCTTGGCTTATGTTTACTTATCACATGGTCATAATTTCAAACAGAGTTGGAGTTCAAGAGAGTGTAGAAGAGAAGAAGTAGGTTACTAGAGCTCAATTACCAGACTGGGAGAAGTACAAAATATCTACTTGGCCTTAAATACTGAGTACTGCAGTCAGAACAGTGGCTAAGGAAATAGTAGAGCAGGAGAAAATATGAATGCAGAAAACATCTAGAACTGATGAGAGGTTTTATCTGTGAGCAGAAAACAAATACCCCAGATGTCTTGGAAGTGGATATAGCACTTAAACAACTTATACACTTCTGTGGATTCTTCTATCACAGATCATATATCTATGTATTATGTTTCATTACCTAGCTGTCTGTTTCCTAGACTTTCTGTTGTTACATTACTAGAAGTCAGTTTATAGTGTTTCTGTAGATATTCTCCTCTCTACTATTGTCTTAAATATGAGTACTTAATGTTTAAGGCTAGTGAATACTGAATACTCTGTACTTTCTTCAGTCTGATAATTGTATTAGTAATACACTAGTGGCACTCTCATTCTCACTAGCCTTCAATTATATCCATCTCCAGCATAAATAACACTTACCTCATTTCTGAGCTCCATTCTTCTCTGTTAAAGATAGAACTCACTATTTCTGAGCTATACCCTCTTACTCAAGGATAGCACTTATTCATTTTCAAAGTTATATCTTTTTCTATAAAGATAACACTCAAACTCTGAACACATTCAATGGAGTCTACTCCTATCCATATCCAATCTCCATCTCTATAAAAACATGGATCAATCTAAATCTGGCCACTTGTTGGAGCTAGACAGAGATATTGATACTACTTAGTATGGAGACATCTTCAATAGTCTCATTCCATCACTACTTGAGTTTCACTCTATCTTAGATACAATTCTTTGTATATAAGACTAATAGTTATACTGTTACAAACTCAAGACCTTAGAGTAGGTCAAGAATAAGAATCTTGTATTAGAGTTAACACAAGAGAACTCAATAGAGAACTCTGTATAGGATCAACTACCTTATATATCTAAAACTAATAGTCTATGCTCTACTACATTAGCCTATCCTAAATGACTATATATATAATATGCTATATGATATTATCCTTTTAGAATCTTCTACCATCTTCTATTATGATTGTGTGACTGATCTGTGATATCATGCTAAACCCTAACCCTAGTTCTCAAAATAAGAATAGAAGAAAATTGAAAATAAATTGAAAATAAATTGAGTTCATTATCTTCCATTCTGACATATACTGTAATAGCTAGTCTAATAATCAACAATAAAGTTAATTCTAACCTCTCCAAATCTTCTTCTAAAATTACAACTACATAACTTGTAAGAAATATATTATATAAATTGAATTCAGAAGACTATATCTATATATTATAAATAAGTTTGATTATTTGATCTGTATATTCTATATTTTTCCTATAAACTTTTCCTATCCAAGTGTATACTATGCTTAATATTTGACTCTTTTAATATCTAGACTATATAAACTTAGTGACTAAAGCTGTCAATATAATTCTAGCTAGTTCTGGGTTTGACTCTTGGTATGACCATTATCTTATTTCAATATTTAGCAATCTTAGGAATTACTCTGATAACTTAAAAGTTATCTAGTAAACTGTGTGTTATGATTCAAAGATCTTGAAGTGGATCAAAGAAAAGAAACCTTATATTAGTTAATACAAGAAAACTCAATGGAGTTTCTAGATACAATGTATCTACCTTATATATACCTTGCTTATAGTTTGTACTACACTAACTTAGCCTACTCTAAAAAGTCATGTGTCAAAGCTGAAAGCAGTGAACTTAACTTTTTCTTATTCTCTTTCTCATTTTTATTTTTATTTTATATTTTATTTTATATTTTATATTTTTAGAACTAAGGTTAGAATTAGAGTGATAAGATCACACTGTCACACAATTAATCACAGTAACAGTCACAAGTCACGAAATATATAGAAGAACATAAAAGATTCTGGAAGAATGATATTATATAATGTGTACAACACATGTTGACCTTAAGGCTAATATATGGCTGTTTAGGGTAGGCTAGAAATGATTAGCATGGACCATGAGATTTTAGTATATAAGGTAGACTATCCTGTACAGAGTTCTCTATTGAGTTCTCTTGTATTAACCTAATATAAGGTTCTATTCATTAACTCACTCTAAGGTCTTTGAGTTGTAACATTAGAACTCAATTCCCTTTCCTGAGACTGTCCAACACAGGACCTTCTCTTACTTACTCTTTTATTATCCTTGACTGAAGGGCAACACTGTCTTTTGGTCAAGAAAAATTGCTGGACCCTAGGCATAAGAGGTATACTAGTTAGGCAGGGAAAGCCTAGCTATTTGATTATATCAAAGCCCACTGGTGTAGTTCAGACATATCACCTTGTGTGGACATGTTACATAACCTTTCTTGTATCAGCCTTGTGCTACAAATCCCCTTGTGATCTGTCTATGCAGAAGAACAGCAGTAGTTCTTAAAACACTGCTTAGAGTAGAACAGTTTTCTTAGACCAAAATTATGATACAAATTAGTAGTAGAAAGTAGTCAGTAGAATGGTGTAGGCAGGACAAGAAGAGGGCCTGCTACCACTTACTAAGATTTCCTCAAGTTTGGAATACAAATCAGAGAGTGAAGTTAACACAACTTCCTCTTCCTTACTAATTTACACATTGTCTCTTCCTATACCCCACCATCATTACCCTTTCCAATTGACTCACCACCTTCATATTACACTATGAGTTAACATGACCTATACACAATTATCAGATAACAATAAGAGCAGTTGGTGGCAATGCAAGTACAAATACAAGCCCTGATCACAGGAGGGGTAGAAGGAACAGGAGCAGAAAGAGGGGCAACAGGGTCTAATGTGAGATCTTAGATGGAGATGGCCAAGCTACCAATTTTTAATGGAAAAGCAGGAAAAAATAGAGGGGCTCATAACAGCATGCAGGTTATATTTGAGGATGAAGATGAGAGAAGCAATAGTAGAAGAACAAGTACAGTGGATGTTATAAGACAAAAGTGTGGACAGACTTTGGTAAGGTTAGGGTTAAGATATAGACAGTAGTATTATTATTAGTCTATGATGAGAGAGAGAGGGCACATAACTGAAAGTCACATGATATGATATCATAGGGCTAGAAGAGTCTAGAGTGAGTTTAGGGTTAGAATGACATCAAAGAACATGGGTTCTTCATGGTGTACACATGGTGCACACATGTATGATAGAGATTAAAGAGTATGATGTCAGAACACATGGATATGGCATGGTGGCCTTGAGGAAGACACATGGAAGATGAGTAATGGACATGAGGACAGAGCATGGATATTAGGATAGGACGATGCACAGTCGTAGCACAGTATCACAAATAAGCTACTCACTGGTTGTGATACTTGAACTTAGTGGTGTTTTAGAGGTTCAGTATAAGGAGATAATGATGAGTAGTATCAACAAGGATAATTGACATTGTTAAGT
>Ga0157357_1000774_pt1 | contig 13528 bp, 9 predicted proteins | sample AttcapACBM1_FD_111485 | JGI IMG/M metagenome (GOLD analysis project Ga0157357, IMG submission 111485) | Fungus gardens microbial communities from leaf cutter ant in Botucatu, State of Sao Paulo, Brazil - Atta capiguara ACBM1 | ecosystem: Host-associated > Fungi > Mycelium > Unclassified ... | reverse complement strand
ACGTCCACGTCCACGTCCACGTCTACGTCTCCGACATCAACTTTGACAACGTCAACGACAACTCCACCTGTCGCTGCTGCTCCAGTTGCACAAGGTCCAGTTGCACAACCTGCACCTACACCACAAGGAGCTGGAGGGGTTACCCCGTACACTTATACCACAGTTATCAACGGTGTCACTACAGCGATTGCAGATAACTTCACTCCCACCAATCCAGCGACCACACCGTATACTCCAACGAGAACGGGTACCATCTGGAATTATAGCCAGTACATGAGCATCTTTGGACCACCCTCGCAAGCCACAAGTGGGACGATTGCAAGTTTCCGAAACAGGTCGTTCGGCAGCTTTACGATGCTGGCATGCCTAGTTATGATACTGATTTTCTGATTCTCTGAGTTTTATAGACAGTTTTCAAGACCACCGCGGACACGATACTATGGACATTTTTTTGTATTATCGATAACCCTGTAATTTGAATTAGGTACAAGATGACAAGATGATTACAAGATGATTGTGATCAGGCACCCAGTAAAGCAATCGTGGGACGTTGTTAGAATACTTGTTTTGTCTCTCTGTTATGTCCACAGATGCATCACAACCTACAGAATGGCTCGCAATCGCTTTCCTTGTAGAGGCATCGCTTACTCTATCTCATGAGTGGAAACGGCTTTATCGAGAATACATTGTACAGCTCCTTCACCGCTGTAGTATCTCCTCTAGTCCTAATAAGCCCGTGAGCTCCTTGTCCGGCGTGCTCGAGCACCTCGTAATCGCAACTTCATAGGTTCGTGTTGCCTTTGTGACATATGGCACAGCGGACACCCGACCTTCACCTATTGTCAAGAAGATTTTCTTCACCGAGGCACAGCATATTATTCAGGACATCAAGGACGGCAGTGGAAGATTAGGCATTGGCCTAACCGACTCAGGTTGCGGCAAGGGGATGGCTGCGCTTGAGGGGTTTGCTACCATCCTTGATGTGTGTTGGTCCTTGCCTTATCTCGTTCTCCGTCGTTCTGATATTTGGATAGATGTTCGACCAGCTAAGGAATCTGACGCCGAAGGATTCTCGGGTTGTGCACATCGCCGCCTCTCCTCCTGACAGCTCAGAGCACCCATGCTGGAACCAGTTGCCACTTTTGGACTCCCTAACTTGGGAGCTCTTGCCTGCTGAATTCAAAAAGGTAAGCAAATTCGATTATCTACTTCAGGTATGTATAATGATGGCCCAATTAGCGCAACATTCAATTGAGCGGCATCAATACATCTTCAGAACTTCCCCATTTCACGGAACTATATACGCAGGTAATATCTTCGACTGAGCACTTCGTTCCCATCTTGAACTCTACAAGGCAGCAACAGGAAGTCCAACGACCCCTTGGTTCAATGTTAAAAAACTACACTATCTGTTTATTAGTGGGTTCACAGCGGTTCCACTGAAAGGTAAGGACTAGTTTTCTTATCAGGTATGTTTCTCAGAGGTTCTGCAGCCAAACGTGCGGCAGAAGTAGTTGCTCCAGATTGCGCCCCGGAACCCAAGCGGGCAAGAGTTGTCCCACCACAAAACCCTGCAGACACTTCGACCCCTAATACTTCTTTCCAAATCTCGCTCCCCGCTCCCTCCATGCAACCATCCACTTTGACCTCTCCGGCAGCCCTACCCACTGGAGCCAGTGTTTCCCAGCCAGCACCTCAACCCGGGCACCAATCAAACTCAAACAAGCTGATAGCACAGATTCATGCTATTTCAGTGCAACGGAAGCAACTCGGGGACGAAATGAAGCTGATTCTCAGTCAAAGAAGTGTTTTAACGACACAAGGGAACATTGAACAGTTAAATCTCTATAACGTAGAACTCATCAAGCGTCGAGATAAGTATCAAAAGTTTACCCAAATTTTGGTAGCTTTGCACCGGCAGCTTTCCCTTCTGAATCCCCAATCTCAAGGTGTTCTGAGGCAGGATGACTCACAACCGTCACAACCTAATTCCAGTGCACCGTTGGCACCGGCAGACAATTCACCTAGTGTTCTCTTTACTAAGGATCCTCAAACCCCTGTCAACCCCGCGACTACTCCACGGCAACTTTCTGCTACACAGAGTCCGAATATAAACCCGCAAATGACACCCGTACGGTCCATCAGCAACTCGGGTGTACCTACTTCATCGCCTAGCCTCAATCCGCTGAACATTCCTGTTGCTCCTACTATAACAAATTCATTGTCGGGTGCAAGCGGACTGAATGCTCAGATGCAGAAGCTTCTACAAATTGACAGAAGTCGTTTACCGCAAGGCACGGGTGTCACGTCAAGTACGGGTGTCTCGGCCATGTCTACTGAGCCTACGGTAACGGCGGGGAATGCGATCTCTCAACCGCTTCAGCAACAATTACAGCCTTCAAATCCGAGTCCAATAGTGTCGGTTCTCGTCTGGGAAGGTATTCTCAGTTTCAATGGGACAGGATCAGACGGGAGCAAAAAAGAGGTGCATACTCGCGTGTCTGCGAGCTCCTCCAATGCTAGTAATAGGTGTGGCTCTTCAATTTTGTTTGTACTTTCTCTGAGCTTTGGTCCCGGCGCTAGCCACTCAGAGACGTGGCCACCGTCCATGACTTTGCTACCAGCGCAAACCCCGGCGATTTCTATCCCTGACTTTCAAGATTGGATCCGAAGAACGAAACCTGTCTTATGTACCTTCAAAGCGAAAACACCAGAAGACGAATCAAACTATGCCATGCTTGTTTCTGTCATGTCGACTAAACGCATGGTAAGCAGGTCCTTCATCACACAAATACATGCTATCTCATCGGTCATTATAGTATGCCACCGCTTCGTGGCAACTACAGAATGGTGTTATCAAAGAGAATGTCCTCATCTTTCCTATCAATAATATGGGGTTATGCGGTGCATTTTTTCCTCTTACGGGAATCCCCGAGATGCCTAAAGCTCTTCCCACTGCCCTGAATGCAGGACATCAAATCCCTCAACCGATATTAGACCTCATTGCGCGGTTTGCCCCCGAACAACGAGCACTCATCATAAACCGGCTTCGTCAAAAACTACTCGCTGGCCCTGAAGCTGTTGCCGAATTTTGCCATGCGCTCCTACGGCAGCAGCAGCAGCAGCAGCAGAACCGCATTGCAATGGCTAGTCAATTTGGGCTGAACCCCAGTCTTGCACAGTCAGGGCCTATGGCTGATCCTAGTGGGCCAAATATCACCAGCATGATGGGTACAAACGTGAATGGATTGAATGGAATGGGGCTAATGGGGAATGTAACAAATATGATCCCTAATGTGCCTCGTGCAGGGATAGGGGGTGGACCAACCATGAACTTCAACCATGATGTTCTTCAATCATTCATGCAGCGGAATAACTCTGATGGTAATGGTCCAGGGTTGGGTTCTAGCTAGCATGACTACTCCTCAGGTATGTATCAGCCGAAGGTATTGTACTTATTGCAGCTTTTTCCTGTACAACTAATCGTGACGCATAACGATTAGTTTATTTCTATCTGTGCTATCAGCACGTTATTTTCGAGATGATCTTTTTCCCGAGTACCTGAGAGTGTAAAGTGACCATGAGTATGATCTTGATTTGAACTCAAGATGGATTCCACCGGCCTATTGATCGTGTTCGTGGGGAGGTAGTCGCAGGATATTATTTGTTCGATTTAGTGCAGACCACCTTGACAAGGTCCTCGATGCAAGCGCGGTTAAAAACTGATCTGAATGACACAAGGTAACAAAGAATTAAGGTACTCGAGATGGGGGATCGGCGTGCCCAAATCCGAGTAAATCAGGCAACTGCTTGAATATTACTGATGACAATGAAGGGTATGGTATATGCTTGGTATATGTTTCCAGGGATTTCAACCGGGCAAGCAATGCGGGAGATCTCCCACGAGACGTATCCTCATATCTTCTTGCATTATGCAAAAAGTTGAAGGTGGGAGAAGACTAGTTACCATGAAAATTCAATCTAGACAAATGGGCTCCAGAAAGAGTGGGCTCCATAGAGTCCGACTGATATTCGGACGTAGATACCCTGGCAATTTGCGCAAATGTTTTTCAGCGTGAAGTCCTGAAAATGTTATGCACCGGTGCTGGAATGGCAGTTGCAACTGAGACAGCACTTCATCGAGACGAAATGAGACGAAATGAGATATGAAAACGATGGAGTACGTCGGGATGCTGTCGCATCAGCGTTGTGGAAATTCTTGTCAAGCCTCATGATGTCCACATCCGTCGACGTCCTGTTCGACGACTAGAATAAACAAGTATATGGCCAACGAGGCAAGACTACATGCCTGGTGACTTCTACATATCTTGACGGAGACACTTGATGAGGGGGGAAATACTCTGTAATCGTTGTCAGATGATGTTCACTGAACGCAAAACACGAGAAGATAAGATATAAACGGCAGAGCCGTATCCCTGCGCAAAATTCACCAATGCTGCTATGAAAAGACTTTCTAGTCAATTCTGGAAGAAACATATGCTGCAGACCACTTGATAAAAAAGTACACGAACCCTGATTCATCTTCATTCGTAAAGTCAATCAGTCTCAGTTCCTTCCAAACAAGATTGGGTAACATCCTGGGATAGCCGTATCGGCCAGTCAAGCTCTGAAACTAGGACATTATGATGGGTAAGAGTGCGATGGTTTGCTCATAGGGCCGTCTATGATCTCGAAGGCTTTGAGGAATCGGTTTTCGCCATAATACACATTGTGGTTTGTGGTTTGTTGTTATATAGAGTGTAGACTACATCTCGTTTGACCCTCCACCCACCATGGGACATACGCAAATCCCAAGTTGGGATTCAAGAAACATCCAAGTGCCATCCGTCAGCTGGTCAATCTGACAATACATGGCGCCGAACGACTACTCTCCGTGCTTCATCCGGGTTTTCGCCAAGACGCGCTGCTTCTTCTTGATCACCCCTAAGCGACGTGCACGTTCCCTATGTTCTCTCACCTCTCTAGCCAATACCTCTTCTTCCTTCAAAATCCCAATAATCCTTTGTGCTGCACGTGGGTTCTTTCTCAAAAACAATTCCCGGATGAACATCTTGTAAAGAGGCCGCACATGGCGCTTGAACGAAAAGCCCTGGTGGATACCTGTTAGATCAAAAGCCATTTCCCCCGGTAGTGTACCAAAAGGTACTCCATTCGCAGTATACCATTGTTCTGAAGCTGGATAACCGTTTCGAACAAGGTGATCAAATAGACACATAATATGACGCGAGTCTATGTAAACTCTCCACCGAAGTATGGTCTTGATGACGATGTTGACTGTTATACGATCGGCCACAAAACCATACTTTTGTGAGAGAAAATCTTTAGCACGCAATATATGTCGCACGAGGCGTCCATTACGCTTATTCCAGTACAAGAGGGACGCATGGAGGTAAGCATTACCTATCACAGTCATGTCTTGTGACTTGAGTTGACTAGACGACTGCGCGATTAACTCCCTCGCAAGATTGAAACGTCGTTGTCGCAATAAGACTTGCACAGCAGTCAAGACAGCGGAGCCGCTAATGGGTAAGGCCGTCAGAACATGGAATGATCGTAGCACAGTCCGCCAGACCGACTGCGCTGGTTTGCGTAGAGATAAGGACACAAGTCGGTCACGCAATGTCCCGGGACAGGGTTGGTTGATGTAGGGAGAGGAAGCAAGTTTGATAGCACCAGCACGAGCCAGACTATATCTCATTTTTCTGACGAGGTTATTGATTATGACAGGCTTTTCGCGGAACGCTTCAGTTGCTAATTGGAAGACTCTGACTCCCAAGGCGAGCTGACGATATTGGAAAAGTGCGCGAATGATCCGGAGGAAATATCGATAAGAGAACATGATTGGATTGTTTTGGAATAAAGCCTCGAGGGTTTGAACGGCTCTCAGGGGACGCCGAGAGGCAATCATTATGGGGAGAAAGAACCGAATGGGATACTTGAGTCGGCTGGGGATTCTGGTGTTCGAGTAGCACGCCAACAATATTTCAGCAACGGCTCCAGCGAGTGTGGGAATTGTGTCTTCTTGTCTGTTTACTTGAAAAATGCGCAAGATGGTCTCCAATAGGGGTTCCAGTGAAGTATTGTCAAACTGGTTATCCTGAAGAAATGCGGTCAGTTTGTCCCAGTAGTGCCCATAGGCCAAAGCCTGAGCGACAAGGATCGACGCTTCAGACGAAATCGGTATTCCATAAGAAAGGCACTCGCAGTAAAAATGATATGCAATATCCACGTCGGAAGTTGCCAGTTGGCGAAAGATTCCTTTGAGATAGATATTCAAATGGAAAGAGGTATGTGAGACGTCTCTTAGTAAAGGCAACATTCGTGCCAATACTCGGCCCTTGAAAACCAATACACATTCAGTAAGAGCGCTGAAAAGTTGTTCCACCTGCTCGTGCCCTTCAATGTATGAAGCGGTCTTCCATAGCGTGCCCGCCGAGATATCTTCAAGGCACAAATCCAACAATGACCTGTCTTGGAGTCGAGCAGCTATACGAAGAAAAGCAGTCGTGACAATCCGACGAGTCTCTCCGGGTCTATGAACAGTCGCAACACCCTCCCATAGACACCAGAACGATCGTACGATGATCTGCAGCTCCCTTGCTTCAGCGATTGTCATACTTCGACCACAAAAAACCTGATCTAACATTGCCAGACCAATGAATGGCCTCCAATCACGACCATGGGCTACGAACCGAAAATCCGGTAAACCAGGAATCTCCTGAGGAATCATCCACGCAGCAAGAAGGACCAGATTGCTGAAGCGGTCATTGACAGGTGCCTCTCCTGCGATGCTCCAATGAGCACAGTCTCTGACCCATGACAAAAGACTAGCGGATATTTTCATTTCCAGGTAACACGGGAAGAACGAAGCCGCAAAACCCAAGACAAGATCTTCTATTCGAAGAGGCTGGTTAACATGTTCTCTGTAAGTTTCAAGTTTCAGGTGGGAGAGGCGGAGAAGCATCATGTCAAGAATCATTGCCTTTTGTTCTAGGGACAGGACACTGCCGTATGCCAGAATGACAGTCCAGAGAATCTCGACAATACTTCGGTGAGGATTGTGCTGCTTCAGAATATCGCAAAGAATGTTAAATGCATCTCCAAACTCAGGCGTCAAGGGAGACATAAGGAGGATGTTAAGATATGGAACGATGACTGCAGGCTCGGACCGCGTCATTAACGCAAGTCGCAAATAATAAGCTTGGGCCTTTTCTCTTGCAGCTAAATGAAAATAACGATCAGAAACAAGAACCCAAAACATACACAAAAGCACACACCTTGAAAGCTGGTGGTCCTTGCCTGTTCCAAATATGCCCTCATTGACCAATAATTCTCCCTCTCTCCAAATACATGCCCCAGAGATTCCTTCATCTCTGAAACCATCACAACTTCCTCCCAATATTTTCTACCAGTGAAACTCGTACACCATTCTCCCGAGTAAGTGTGGAACATGTAGGCATTTGTCTCATCGGAAATTGCTCCCAGGAGACAGAGCAACTCAGCACTGGCCTTGACACCCAGTTGACGCAATAAATCTGAACCAAAGCGCTGCAGGATTGTCCTCAATAGTTCGAAGTTGGTTCGCGGGACAGGGCCAGAAGTAATATTACTAAGTACTCCTGTCACAAACTCGAGTGCATCCGCGAATACATGGAAAGAAGTGGGCCCCAGTGAAGCTGCTGGATCGATAGGTGGTGACAAGGCGCTACACCGAGAGTCCGGTGTGCAAACTGGGATAAACTCAGCATTGATCCCGGAAGGATGCGTTCGCGACTTGTCATGACCTTGGGCAACCAGACAGCTCCTTGCTGCCGATGCACCATCTGGTCTAGTCGAGGCTAATTCGCGATGAGTGGGATTATCTGGATACACTGTTCCAGTATTGACATGGTTGGTGGAACTATCTATTGAGCTGCCAACCAGCGCAGAACTCGCTTCATCTGAAGGTAAGCCTATGGGTTCCTCATTGGGCTGGGGTCTATTCAGTAAACAGGGCTTCGGAGAATCAGATGCATATCGCGGATTGTATGATGAAGACCTATAAAATATCGTTAGACCATTATTTGCCTCATGAAGAGTTGATGTACCATAAATCAGGAATGATTCTAGTGTTACTTTTGTTGCGCGAGTGAAAAATTAGTTGCCAACATCGCAACATTCCATTGCATGGAGGAAATTGCAATTGACGTGTCACAGTCCGACTTGAGGTATGCCTGCAGATAATCCCGGCTCACTCTGCGCTGATAATGCGCGATGCGAAAATGATACGACCGGGACTGAAGTATGTCGGTTATTTGGATCGACGTTCACCAACCCTCCGTTCACGCCGAGCTGAGAGTAGTCATTGCCGGGGCGGAGTTTGAACTTTATTTCCTTTCTCTACACATAAGAATCGTCGATCATCTGTCCTCGACACAAGTTGCCTTGAAAAATCCATTGGCACTACCTGGTAAGCAACAGTTGATCCTACATTGAGTCTCATTGTACTCAAGATGAAATCAGGGGCAGAGGTCAATAGGGAGGCCAACTTCAACTTGCAATCTATCACATCTGTGTGTACTCTGAAGCTGAAAATCGACAGACTAATGACAGTCTGCAGATAACCACAAACAATGGGTGCTTCTCGTGCTGACAAGGAACAGTACACTCAGAAACTCAAAGAGCTTTTTCACACTTATCGTAAGTTCGTTCGTGGTTTGTCTCACGAATCTTGTTGCTGATTGGGTGTGAAGGTTCCATCTTCATTGTAAATGTGGACAATGTTGGCTCTAACCAGATGCACCAGATCCGTGTTGCCCTCCGTGGCAAGGGTGTTGTCTTGATGGGAAAGAACACCATGATTCGCCGTGTTATACGCTCTAATCTCTCGGAGTCTCCTGAACTCGAACGTCTCCTGCCATATGTGAAGGATAATGTCGGTTTCGTCTTTACTTCTGAAAATCTCCCGGATATTCGTGACACTATCGTTGCCAACAAAGTCGCTGCACCTGCCCGTGCTGGTGCCTATTCCACCAAGGATGTTTTCGTTCCTGCTGGCAACACTGGTATGGAACCGGGAAAGACATCTTTCTTCCAGGCCCTTAGTATTCCCACCAAGATTGCCCGTGGTACCATTGAGATTATTTCTGACGTCAAGGTCGTCACTGCGGGTACTCGTGTTGGCCCATCCGAAGCCACCCTCCTCAACATGTTGAACATTTCCCCGTTCACATACGGAATGACAGTTGTTCAGATCTATGATTCTGGCAATGTATTCTCCCCTCAAGTCCTTGATGTTAGCGAGGACGAGCTCATTGATCGTTTCCTCACTGGTATCAAGACGATTGCGTCCATCTCCCTCGCCCTTCACTATCCTACTCTCGTCTCCATTACGCATTCCCTTGTCAACTCTTACAAAAATGTCCTTGCCGTTTCCTTGGGTACTGAGTACACTTTCGAGGGGTCAGAGAAGGTGACATTTCCCTTTATTTTGTATTCGAATTGAAAACTGGAAGTATATATAGATCAAGGAATATCTGGCAAATCCCGAGGCTTTTGCTTCTGCTTCTGCTTCTGCTGCCGATGTTCCTGCTGGGACCACCGATGTTCCTGCGGCCGAGGAGAAAGAAGAGGAAGCCGAGGAATCTGACGACGACATGGTATGTTGATTGTGATTACTACTCTTTGGATTGATATACTCATACGATTTGATGTAGGGCTTTGGTCTCTTCGACTAAAAAAACATGGGGATAACAGTCTGAACTGTTCTAGGCTTCGCACAGTGAACCACATGTACCTTGAGAGATAGTACTTTATGTATGAGAAAAACAACTTACGTTCTTGAGACTCCGAACGACACTTTCTGAAGTGGGAATTGTTCTGGGACCGAAAATTCCAACTCTGGTTGTTCACCATTTGGGACAGTATCACATGAAGGGATAGACCTCTAGGGCTGAGGACTATCGCACGTTTTTCATAATGCATGATCCGATTATCTTTCCCCAATCCGGAATCGCGTCTTGGGTTTTGCCCCTCTTTCGCTCAATACACTCAATCCTTCAGCGTTTATCGTTTTCACTATATAACTTTCTCACTTCTCCTTCAACGTCTACCTAAGTCTCCCCACTCTCATCATTGACTATTATCTACCATGGACAAACCTAGCGGTCATATAATAGTCGTGTCCAACCGACTACCCATCACCATTACGAAGGACTCCAAGGGCGAATATCATTTCAAGATGTCGTCCGGTGGCCTTGTTTCCGCCCTCTCTGGGTTCAAAAAGTCACTCAATTTCACCTGGATTGGTTGGCCGGGCTTTTTCATCCCACCTAAAGACCGTCCTCATGTCGACAAACGGTTGATGGAGGAGTATTCCTGCCAAGCAGTATATCTCGATGACGATGTTGCAGATCGTCACTATAATGGTTTTTCCAATTCAATTCTATGGCCCCTCTTTCACTATCATCCTGGAGAAATGAACTTCGATGAAGCGAATTGGTTAGCTTATAGACAAGCAAATATGCAATTCGCTGAGGTAGTCCGACAACAAATCACCCCTAGAGCTATGGTGTGGGTACAAGATTATCATCTTATGCTCTTACCCATGCTATTGCGCGGACTCATTGACGGACGCAACATCGACAACTTCACACTGGAACAATTATCGAGAATCGCAGAAGGAGTTGAAGGAGAGGAATTTGGATCTCCCATTGCGGCCAGCATCCCTGGGATTAAAATCGGGTTCTTCCTGCATACACCGTTCCCTAGTAGTGAGATATACAGGTATGTCGAGGTGGACCCGACTCTTTTCGTCTTTCATTAGTATGCAGAATTCTCCCAGTCCGCCGTGAAATTTTGTATGGTGTTCTCTATTGCGACCTCATCGGCTTCCATACCTATGATTATGCACGACACTTCCTTTCGTCCTGTACACGTATCCTCGGCCTCCCGACGATGCCAAACGGAGTGGAATTTGAAGGTCGTCTTGCACATGTTGGAACATTCCCTATTGGGATAGAACCGAATTCTTTCATTGACGTGAGAGTTTATTGACAATTTATCGACTTGCTCAAAGATGATCTCATGCTAAAGGTGATGCCAGAATCTACAAAAGCAGTCCGTCAAGGATCGTATCAGCCAGTTAGAGCAGCGATTCAGCGGGGTGAAGGTCATCGTTGGTGTCGATCGTCTCGATTACATAAAGGGAGTTCCTCAAAAGCTCCATGCGATGGAGTTATTCCTTACACAACACCCAGAATGGATTGGCAAAGTCCGTTGGTGACATATCTGGGAGCATCTTCTGATTTTCTGTCTTTAGGTTGTGCTTGTTCAACTTGCGGTGCCCTCGCGTCAGGACGTGGAAGAATACCAGAATCTCCGGTCGACAGTGAATGAGCTCGTTGGAAGAATCAATGGGCGATTTGGTACCGTTGAGTTCATGCCTATTCATTTTATGCACAAGAGCCTGGCATTCGACGAACTTTGTGCCTTGTATGCTGTCAGTGACGTTTGTCTGGTCACGAGCACTAGGGACGGTATGAACTTGGTTTGTCTTTCAATGCTCCGGCTGGATCTACAGATTTTAACCAATTCTTCAGGTATCCTACGAGTACGTCGCCTGCCAACAAGCACGCCAAGGTGCCATGATCTTGTCCGAGTTTGCCGGTGCCGCACAAAGTCTCAATGGGTCACTTGTTGTAAACCCCTGGGATTCACAGCAAGTTGCTGACGCCATCCACGAGGCAGTGACCATGGACACTGCTACGAGGATAGAGAACCACCGCAAGTTGTTCAAGTACGTGAATAAGTACACGGCTGCGTTCTGGGGTAGCAGTTTCATGAAGGATCTGGACCGAATTGAGGTTGAAAATGATGACAAGGGCAATCAAAGTGGACTAGAACCGCACGTCAACGGAGTTTTCTCAAGCGCTCTCCAAGCAGTTGTATCAGCTTGATACTGTGACAGTTTGGCATAGCCCTTTCTTCTAGACGTAATATTGTTGTATTCATGTTCCTTCCGGGTGGACTGCTCTTGCTTTTACTTTCTGTTATAGTGGTGTAGATGAATCTTGGCATTGGATACCTGATCGTCACTTGGCGAGTATTTGAAATTCATAATCAATGAGCATTGGACGCCTATGCGCGTCTATGATAACAGGTCTGCGGAAATAAAACATATAAAGACAGATATAAATAGACATTCATGGTTAGACTTAGACTTTACACAGCCGAAACTCGATAGATACTAGACACATATGAATACTGTTACAATTGAGGAGCTTGAGCTTGTCATAGAATTGCCTTCCAAGTAGCTGGTGACCGAAGTTGAAGTCCACGGAAATGGACCTTGGAATATGATTTGAATTACATAGCCGCGGGTGGCCCAACTTTGGCACCATGGAGGTGTGCTACTGGTATAGAAGTCTGTCATTTGATCGTCATTTGATCAACATCTTGAGGGTATATTTATATGTCCCCTACGCCCCGTTATGTTACTCGTGGTCGGTAGATGGTGGTGGTTTTAGGTAGACAATATTGTACAGAAAATTATCTGACATAACAAGACCACCCAACCGCCCTCGATAGAGCCGCATTCTCTCGGCGGGTCAGGATCCTCTGAACTAGGTAGAGAATCGCCGTGACAGTCGATTCGAGTGTGGCCGAAAGCTCATCCATAACAACATGGTTGAAGTCAGCTTCATCTCAAACAACGCCAAGATGCGCATGTATGGATGCCAGGTGGGCCTATAGATCAATACCAGCTCGATGAGCGTGTCAAGGTGCCCCAAAACAACATCAATCATCTGGGACGGTAAGGTTCGAGAGTACAATTTAAGGACCTGAGACGCGCATAAACCACACCATACTGTAGGTGTTGAGTACTCAAGACAGATAAATAGGCTAAATGAACGAATTAGCCTGCAATGATGAGTGGAAAAGGGTATTGGAAACTAGTATGTAAGTTGTCCCCAACGTACATATGCATGGCATCCCGTATACGGTGTTTTTGTATCGTCACATTCCATGATTCGATCAACGGTGCTCATCTCCTAAGTTTTGCTTGTTGGTGGCGTGAAATTTACGCAAGGGCTACACAAGTGAAACTGTGTCGATGAAAGGCCCCAGGTTTACCCGATTAGTTCCCCATGAGGGAATGGGATGGGAGCATCTTTTATATTCCTGGCGAACAATCAAAACAGACCCGTTCTCAGCATGCAACCTGTCGATGCGTGCTTAGACCATGGTTGGTTTATGTCAAAATCAGGGACAGGGAGGCACCAATATAAAGATAGGAGCAAAAGAACATAAAACATAGAGCTAGCCCAGCCTAGCTTTTTTGAGCAGCCAAATAAGTGGAACTATTTATCACCGGTCAAATGTCATGATACATGAGCAATAAGTGATCTGGGGGCGGACTGGCGTAATGGTTAACGCGCCAGTTTCCGGTAGCTTACTGCTTAACAACGAGCTGGAGATTTCTGGGTTCGAGTCCCAGGTTCGTCGCCTTTTCATATCTAAACATTTT
>Ga0157357_1000771_pt1 | contig 13544 bp, 6 predicted proteins | sample AttcapACBM1_FD_111485 | JGI IMG/M metagenome (GOLD analysis project Ga0157357, IMG submission 111485) | Fungus gardens microbial communities from leaf cutter ant in Botucatu, State of Sao Paulo, Brazil - Atta capiguara ACBM1 | ecosystem: Host-associated > Fungi > Mycelium > Unclassified ... | reverse complement strand
GTGGAGGTAGTACACCAGGAGTGCTAGAAACAAAAGGTTTTTGATGTGATCTCCACCTGTCAGCCAGTTCCCGGCAGGAGAGATGAGAGCCAACAGCACAACGGAATCAAATCTGTACCAGGCGCTCCTGTGAATCTCCCCAGAATAACCCCGGGTATTGTAGTCGTGAAAGTGGTGGGATTCATTGTTAATCATGGTTGAAGGGACCCCTCGAGTTGACTGTTTATGCACTGGTAGAGCGCATTGCCCAGACCTCAGACTCGGATGACTCTCGTCATCAGATGCAGATGTATCATGTTCGGGTCCTTCTTGACCAGAGCCAGCTTCGGTGAAGTAATTCTCTGATTCTTCTTCGTCGTGAACGACGTCTGTAAGCAGATTCATGGGATTGAGGCGGTATACAGGTACCCTTGACGTGAGTCTGATTTGTGTGCATCACTTGTGATAGCACACGACCACGTGTGCCGTGCCCGTGCCCTTAGCCTGGCTTAAGGTTACAACTAGTGCTCACCGTTCATCTTGACTCCATGTCGTTGGGACTTCTCAACTAACTCTTGGCGTTGGATATGCGCTCGTGGCAAGACAAACTGAGCTCGAGGAATGTGCGGACCAAAAGGCAGCCTAGTCTCTTGTATAGGGTTAGATCTCTAGCAAAGTAAACTAAGATTATCACTATAAAGATAAGAAGTCAGAACATTAAAACTAACCTCATTGAGGAGATTTCTTGTCCAGACAAGTTGACAGCCACAATCAAAAAGGACCATATACTCAGCTTTAGTTGAAGACAAAGCTACTGTCTTTTGTTAGTGGTTCATCCAGAATGTTACTTCACAAACTATGAGGGTAAAGTTACAGACTCTGGATCTTGTACCTAGTCTAAATCAAAATATGCTGCAACTGTCACATCCTGATCTGGCCACATTTGTCCCAACCCATGGATAACACCTTCTTTCTCATCTATACTCTCTGACTTTTTCTAGTGCAGATCATATTTCTCTATTTTATCTTGGATATTCTTGCTAGACTTTATGGATCTCCATCCCAGACATCTGAGAATCACTATAACCAGAGTAATACTTAGCAGTCTCCATTCCTAGATAACTATCTTAGATAGTATATAAGCTGGTAGTTTATATTATAAAGCTTCATTCTGAAAATTGACTAAAACTATTACTATTTTCTGGTGTTAGTGATGGCATGCCTCCCATCTTCCAGTGGACTTGTCTACCAGTTACATTCTGAGTATTCTATTCTGAAATATATAATTAGTGTGACTAGTAAAAACACAGTATACAAACTAAAGCCAAAGATTATTCTGACTCCTATGTTCTATATACTTGAATAACACATAATTACTTATTGGAACTTTTGAGAGTCTATTATCAGATCTTGGACAATAAGATGTAAACTACATCTAATAATAATAGACTTATTGCTAAGTCTATTATAAACTATCTAATACTTACAAGTATTAAACAAGTATTTACAAAAGTGCAATTTAGCTTGATAATATTTATTTAAGAGGTTTGCTATCTGCTAAGCAAGTTTGACTATAGTAAATACTATATTAAAATATAAGCTATTACAAACTTCATTTAACTTGTATCTCCACAACCAGTAAACTAATTCTTATAAACCAAGTTATACTAGAAAGTTCCAAATAAGAGCTATTTGCACATATATGAGATGTACAAAAGTGATAACAGATTACTAAGATATCAGACTATTAGTAACTATAAGTTTCATTGGCTAACAACTAAACATATTTCCATAATCAAACTTGTATTGGAAAGCACTCATTAAACTGTATCTAATAATATATTATACATTATATAAAGATTAGTATTCATAGAGATACAAGCATATTAATATAGTGATATAATTAGTTATATTCTAAAATTAGCCTGATATTTTCTATAACAAATGACAATCTTACCAGGCATAAGTTTTGATTATATAATAAGAACAGCTTATATATACTTTTATATTACATTTAAGAATTAGATTTTAGACTTAACAATATTAATTATTATTAACATTTATATTGATCTTTATTATCATTATTGAACTTCTGAATCACTCCTAAACCTCTGAGAGTATATCCAAGATTCAGATATTACAAATAAATAAGCAGTTCATTTTGTGATAATAAGCTAATTATTAGATATATCAGAGATCCAACCAATTGCTGATACTTTTGATAGAAACTAAGGTTATATTACTTATTATTAGATTTAAACACTCAGATTAGTCTATAAAGATCTTTTGATTATGACTTATATACATTCTAAGAAACTTTTTGATTTTTCCAAGGTCATAACATTTTTATTTCATTATGAATTTTCATTTTAACTTTAAAAAGAGCAAAGAATTTTTTAAACTTATAAAACAAACATTATCAATATAAACAATTGCTATAACAAGCTCTCTAATCTTTTTATCAATAAAGTAATACACATTAGTATTTATTACAACTTAAGTATTCAGACAAAAGAGAAAACTTGTATTATTTAATATAAGAAAACTTGGTGAAATTCTTAGTATAGGTAAGTTTACTTTATATACTTCTAATGCATAGTCTGTGTGTACTTTATATTTAGCTTATCTTAAATATTATATCATATAAAGTATGATATTATCCTCTTATATATTACATGATATTATAGATATTATGACTATGACTAGAACATATGTAACTAACTTGTAATGAATGTTTTATCTCATTATGTTACTTGTGACTGTTACAACAGTTACATATTACATCACATTATTTCCCTTTCCCAAGTCTAAAATACAGAAATAATAAGAAATATTTAAATAATAAAAGAGCAATAGAAATGAAATAAGTCCACTATCTTTAAATATAATAATATTAGATTTACATCACTTAAATTCTAAAGCTAATATTAACTTAGTCATTATCAGAAGTTGTGCATAATAAACTTAACTTAATTTTCTTTATTTTCATTTTCTACTTATTTTATTTTTACTTTTCATTTTTACTTTTCTTTATCTTATACTTAGGTAAAAGAGTGTAATGAAATGTCATATATGATAGTCATATATACCACAGTCATATATCACACAATCATGTGATACAGAGAAGGTCATGAAAGATTTTGGAATAGATGATGTTATACAACACAGCAATAGTATATAGTCTTATAAAAAGCATATGAACTTTAAAGTAGAATAGTTCCAGTGTATGCATAGACCATAGTTTGCAATATCTAAGATAAATTAGTTTGTAACAGAAACTTTATCAAGTTTTCTTATATTACTCAATATAAATATGTGCTTTTATCTTTGAGACTAAATAGTCTAAAACTTTTAGACTGTTCCATGTAGATTTTTTCATTCAGATCACTATATAAGTAGGTAATTTTTACATTAATACTATAAATATTCCAATCTTTAAGACTAGCAATAGCCAAAAATAAATATGCAGTCTCATAAAGAATAATCAGAGAAAATAATTCATCAAAATCAATTCTTTCAATCTGAAAAAATTCTTTTGCAATAAGTCAAGATTTGTAACAACTATCAAACTTAATGTTGAATATCTAATGATTTTTGATTGCTTTCTATTGTTGTGGCAACCACTAGTCACAAAGACCAATAGTAATACAAGTAATAAATTTCTTAATAGGATATCAAGTGGGGATCACAAGAGAACTTGACAAGGAGTCTCTACTGAATTGCTATCCTATATATACTATTATATGTGGTCTGTGCTACGACTATGCTTCTACTGTGCATCCTACTCTAAAGTCTATATTGTTATGGCAACCACTAGACACAAAGTCCAATGATAACACAAGCAGTAAAGCTCTCAGTTAAGCAATTAAGTAGGGAAAAGCACAAGAGAACTCAACAAGGAGCCTCTGCTAAATTAGAGTCCTATTTATACTGTTACATATTGGTCTGTGCTACTACCTTATGTCCACCTCATGTCTTACTCAAGGCCACTATGTTGCATCTATGTGCTCTGACATCATCTTCTAGATCCTTCTACTATGTTCTAGGCCTATGACATCACATCATGTGACTGCAGTGTTACATGCCTCTTCATCATCCAAAATTAAAAAGAAAAAGAAAAGAAAATTGTTAGTGTCCAAAGTGTTCCATAACATATGTGTCATCCATGAGTGTACCATGTGTACACCATGAGGTAACAATGTGGTTAACATGCTCCTTGACATTATCGTCCAGACTCTTCCCAACTTCTCTAGACTCTTCTAGACCATAGACCTTTCTAGGCCCTTCTAGACTGCTCTAGGCTTATGATGTAATGTCATGTGACTTCCAAGTCACATGCCTTCTCTTGTTGTAGACTAATAATATATTACTGTTCTATCTATATCTTATCAAAGTCTGTCCACACTTTATTATATCATAATATCTATCTTGTAGAAAAATCTACAACTTCATAGATATTTCTGTTTTTGAGTAATTTAAGTACTTCAAGGCAGAAATTATGTTACTTTTTTTGAATATTAACTGGTAATTTAGCAACATCTCCAAGATTTTTGAAAATTGGGTGAAACTCTGCTATACATTATATTAAGAGAAAGCAAATTTACTCTATTTTCTCTTTTCTTGCAAAGCATGCCAAGTATAATAGCTAACTCAGCTGATTCAGAATTACTTGTAGGAAATAGAGTGAAGTGTCTATTATACTTTTATTATTATTAACAATAATTGGACATTGGCCTTTCTACTAGATATTATCCTAGGCAGCAGATTATTAGAAAATCTTTGTGCATTCTGATATATTTTTTGTAATTTCTGACAAGTATTTTCATGTCTATCATATATTATATTAGAATTGGGAATCCACCCCTTTGGTTGCCATAAAAAACTCTGCAGAATAATATTTCATAAATATTTCTTTCTCTAAAAAATATCTAAGTTTGATACTTAGATCTACTTGATTCAGAATCTTCTTATATTATCTGTAGAGCAAGTTGTGAGAGTTGTTGAGGGCTAAAAGATCATATTTCAACATTAGATTCAATATTATCAATTTCTTTAACCTTTACTATAGGCTTTTTAGATATTGGAAGAGATAAGAAAAATAGAGACTTATAAGATAGAGAGAGTGAAAGAAAATAAGGAGGAGAATTGTTTTGAACAGGAGAAATAGATATATATGGAATAGATACTAAAGCAGGTTTATCTTCACTAAAAGGTCTAAATACTGATAACTCTATTTCTGAACTTATTTTGTTCAATAACTTATCATATAATTTATATTCTATCACACAAGATTTAGTGTATTTATGTCATATGCCAAGTCCACTACTACAGATAATTTGAATGGTCTGTAATGCCCTTCAGTCTTACTAATGTTTCTATGACTTTCCAGTGATTTATGAACAACATTTTCTCTAATCTCTTGGATGTCTGTGTCATGATCTATCTAGATAATATACTCATCTACTCAAATAACATGTCTGAACATCACTGGCATGTTAAGAAAGTACTCAAGTATCTTTGCAAGGCTGGTCTTTATACTAAAGCGGAAAATGTAAATTTCACTCCAAGTTGGTAGAGTATTTAGAATATATCCTTTCTCCTTCTGGCCTTACCATGTCCAATGATAAAATGAAGATTATTTAAGACTGGCCAGAGCCTAAGAAAGTCAAGAATATTCAATCTCTTTTAGGTTTTGTGAATTTTTATTGCTGGTTCATTTTAATCTACTTGGATATTATTATTCTATTGACACATCTCATCTGGAAGGACATCCTTTGAAATTTCAACTCTTCCTATCATGATACTTTCAACTCTCTCAAAAAGGCATTTACCTCTGCTCCCATCCTTACTCATTGGATTTCCAATACTCAACTCATCATGGAAACTGATGCTTTGGACTATGCTCTCACTGCAATTCTTTCAATTGTTAACAAAGAAAATAAAGTTCATCCAGTGGCCTTTTACTCCCACACTTTCACCATGGCAGAATTGAACTACAATACACATAATAAGAAATTACTTGCTATTTTTGAAGCTTTCAAAATTTGGCAACACTACTTGGAAGGTCCAGCTTATTCCATCAATATTGTTATGGATCATAAAAATCTTGAGTTTTTTTCTACTACTAAGATCCTGACCTAGAAGTAAGCATAGTAGTCCAAGTATCTTTTTTAGTTTAATCTTGTCATCAGATTCCACCCTGGTTATCTTGGCACCAAACTGGACGCTTTCACTAGACGATAGGACATCTATTCTAAAGAGGAGAATACTGGCTACATTATAGTCAATTCTCACAACTTCGAACCCATCTTCACTCAACAACAATTAGCAACCTCCATATGAACTACTATTCTGCTCTTTCCTTCTCTCTGTACAGCTACAATAGTTGATCTGGACACCCTACATCAAGACATCCTTGTGGCCCTCCTTAATAATCCAATTGCTATAAAATATATCTCCACAGAAAGCCAGTAGTCTATGGACCTAAATGGTCTCCTTTTTTTTGACAACAGAATTTATATATCATCTGCTGGTAACCTCTACACACATATTTTCCAGTATAATCATGATCATATTCTTACTAAACATTTTGGTCAAAACAAAACACTGGAACTCATTTGCTACAGATATTCCTAGCCTAGTCTTTATGCTGATATACAACAATTCTGCAAGTCTTATGTCACTTGTATGTAATCCAAGCCACAACATCACAAGCCCTATGAATCTCTCAAACAACTCTCTATTTCTAAATGACTATGGAATTCTATTTCTATAAACTTCATTGAGAAACTTCCATCATCCTCCAGGTTTGACACTATCTTGGTCATAGTCAACCAGCTCACCAAGCAGGTAATCTTTATCTCTGCCCATGACATTATCACATCTGTTTGTTCTTCATGTGTTCTGTCTCATGTCACCTTTAACAGAAACTCAGAGTTTGTATCAAACTTTTTCCAATCTTTAGGTACTGCTTTGGACATGTGGCTTCACTTCACCTCAGACTACTAACCTAAAGATAATGGACAAACTGAATGCATAAATCAGACTCTCAAGCAATACCTCTGTGTATATTGTAACTACCAGTAAGACAACTGGTCTGAACTCCTACCCCTTGCAGAGTTTGCCTACAATAATACTCTAAGTGCTACTACTGGTATCTTCCCATTCTTCACTAATAAGAAATATCATCTGAATATCACTGTTCACCCTAAACATGATATTGCTTCTTCTTGAGTCTGTAACTTCACAGTAGATCTTAATGAATTACAGAGTACCCTCAAAGCTAAAATCTCTATGGCCCAACAACATTATTAGAAATCCACTAATGTGTGACATTCACCCACTCCTGATTTCAAAGTAGGTGACAAAGTCTTTGTCAAGGCTCAGTTCTTCTGAACTACTCAGCTTTCAAAGAAATTTTCCAAAAAATACCTCAGACCCTATGAAATCATTGTCTAGTCTGGTACTCTATTGTTTATCCTCCATCTCCCAGAGTCTATATGCTCTGTTCATCTAGTTTTCCATGTGTCCATGCTTGAACCTGCCATGTCCAATTCCTTCTCTGAGAGAACACAACCAGCCCTCACTCCAGTTATAATCAACAGAGAACCTAAATATGAAATTTCTTATATAGTGGACTCTAAAATCAATTGCTAATGGGCATACAAACTCCTGTACAAGGTGATCTAACTAGGTTATGAGAACACTGGAGATAAATCTGAGTGGATTCCTATATCTGAACTTACTCATGCCACTGACTTGGTATCCAATTTTCATATCATATATCCCAACAAGCCTGATCCACTTCCTTTGTTCTGATTACACTGTTACACTTGTCCCCTGCCTCTACACACTTTCTAATAGAGATTCCTTCATTAATTTCTTAGTATATTCAGTCCACTTTCTCATTAGACCCCAGTTTCCATGTACTTTTTCAGACTTTTCTTTCAAAATTTCAGACTTTTCTTTTCTTTTTCTTTCCTAATTTTTTTACTCACACATTTATAATCACAGAAAATAAAAAAATTTATTTAAGAAATTAAAAAAGACCACTATACTAACAGGAGGCAGATAATGGAGTCCCCTTCTCTTAACTTCCCCTAGGGCCATCCTAAGACCCCTCATCATTATCTCCATCTTCTTTAACTTTACTCTCCTCCTTTGAACCTCATCTCCATTCCACTGCAGCCCCAATCCTTTTCAACTGGGTCATATTCCTCTCTTGGCCCTCCACCAAGTCCCAGAGGAACTTTCTGACTTCTCAGTACTCCTCCACAAGTTTTCAGAGTGTCATTTCAATGGCACTTAGAACCCTGCCATAAGTGGGGATCATGGCTGGAGTATTAGTATTAGTATGGGGAACATACTACTATATGAAGGCAATGTACCTATCACATGCTAGAGACTGGCTAAGGGAAGACTATCAGTAAAAAAAGAAAACATAGAGAAAATTTTGTTACTCATCTTGAATTGTATACTAGGTAGTCCTGCCCGACATATACACACCTCTCATATGGGTTAACACTCCTCATCTTGACCCTGTTGTTTTCATAGTATCTTGCTGGCTGTTTTCCTTTAGCCTTTTTGGAAGATTAGTAATCTGTATTGTTTTCTGGGAGTACCTTCTTGTACTCAGGTCCTATAATCTGGAATTCTTCAGTGCTCTCCAAAAAGGCAATATCTTTCTCTAGTATCTCATCTCAGAGTTGTTAGAGATACTCCAACATTCTCTTCTTCTTCTTCTTCTTCTCTTCTGCAACCCTTCTTTTCTCAGCCTGCTCTCTCACTTTGGTCTCTGCTTCTTTTCTTGCTTTCTGAGCCACACACTCAGCTCAATGTGACTTTGCCACTTCTTCTAATTAGATTAGAAGCTACTCCTCCTTCTTATGTCTCCACTGCATTTTTTGCTGCTACTTTTCAAGCACTTTGGTGTCATTTTGGAAAATGTCAGAGTGAATAGGGGATGGCATGGTGATATAGAGGAAAAGGCAAAAGAAATTTCTGTTTATATATTGTTGACCTAGGTATCATCACAGGATTTTCGGATAAATTTAATAGGACTTTGAATAAACTTAATAGGACTTTGAAGACTCAGTTCTAAGAGGGGAATACTATCATATGCCAAGTTCACTTATCTAGAAAAATACATTCCCATAATACACTTCTTGTCAACAGCTAATCCAAATAAAGCCCACCTTCCACAGTAGCTATCTTACTCATAACATGTCTTACACTAGTGATACAATCATCTGGAGTAGTCCATCTTCCATAATAGAGATACTCCTATATGACTCAGCCTTCCATAGCAGAGTCATACTCCTGTCAGTGTCTCAACACTGAAACCTCTGCTTAGGCAATAGGGACTATACCACTAAAACCCTGAGCATCTCCTATAGTAGGTACTAGTATATAAGACTAGTAGTTATATTGTAATTCACTAGTCTGATAATTGACAAAGATAAACTCTTATTGAACTCAATTCTCAGTGTTCAACAGCAACACACCAAATCAGCACTCACTCCTATCTCAGACTTCTTTCTATTATCTGAAATTGTAACCACATGGCAGACAGACAATGTAGCACGTAAGCTGAAACCAAGGTTGTTCCACAAGTCCACACATCTCTGAGTCCATTTTCATGGACTTTCACCCTAGATATGAACCATGCCTAACAATTGAGAAAAGAATTTCTTGTCAAAGATAGTATATGTGGAATAGAAAATATTATTTTCCTGTATATGGTATATAAAGTGATAACTATTATCCTCATATCTGATGAATATTATCAATTTAGAATGGGGCACAATTTTATTAGCATGAATTTAATTAAGAAGGTACATATATACTTTACAACAAAAGATATAGAGATATAATAATTTGAATTTATTATCTGAGAAAATCTTCTAAGATGTTTTCTATTTGAGATGTCTAACAGTTGTATGATCATATATATGAGTTGCAGTCACAATAATAAATTCTTACCAAGAATTTAGTATGCATGTTTCAAGTTGCATTAACTATGCTTTTTCAAGTAATGTGTGGTTCAATCATTCAGTGACTATTTTGTTGGTATACATATAAAGTACTAATCTCATAAATAATCTTTTGCTTTCTTAAAAAGGATTGTAATTTGATATTACATGTTCTCTCCCATTATCAGTGTGTAATTTCTTTACAGGATGAAAGGTTATATTTGACTACATTCAGAAAATTAACTTAATTGCTTCTACAGCTTCAGACTTTTTGAACAGAAAAGCAATATTGCAATAGAAGAAATAATCATCAAGAAATGTAATTACCTACTTGTACTTTGAATAAGACAAGATGAGAAGCTCAAAGAGATTTAAGTGAATCAATCCTAGAAGTTTACTAGAGCAAACAGAATTCTCAGAGAAACTATATTAGTGCATCTTTCTAAGAGTACAACTGTAGCAGATATATTTCTGTGTTGAGAAATGAATCTTCTTTGAATTTTCAACATTGTTAAGAACAGAATACATGACTTCATCAGATATATGTCTAAAAAAGCAATATAAGATCCCAAAGTCCAGATATCTTGTTGTAAAACTCACAGAATTGAGAATATTATGCTTGAAAATATGAGTCCTCACAATCTGGATATTGCTCCAAAAATTAGAAGTAGCTGATAAAACAACATTACTAGACTTAGATATATCTACATGCCAGAGATATAATATACTAGCCATAGTTTTGACATAGCAACTTTAATAGTCTTTTTTTCAAGAACAGAGATTTCATGTTCAATCAGAATAGTGCTAGAAGCAATAGTTCTTTTGAGTTTGTAATCTCAACTCAATCATAATTACCCAAAGTCATATCAATAAATTCAAACTCAAATAGAGTAAAGTATGCAGAATATTAGACACAGTTCATATCTCATTATTTAAAATCCAATAAGGCATCTTAGAAGCTCAAATAAGTGATTAGTGTATTATCTGAGAATGCAGAAGATAAATCAGAATGACCTTTGGCTTTAGCTTATATGTTATGTCTTGACTAGCCATACTAGTTACATATTTCAGAATGGGAATTAGAGAACTTAGTGGATGGAGAACCACTGAAGGATAGCAATATATATTGTTACCAACACCAGAAATAGATGTCAGTTTTAGCCAATTTTCAGGATAACTAATACAGTGTAAACTAGTAAATTATATACTAGGTATGCTATTAAGTGAGTTATCCTAATTTCTAGTAATCCTCTGATGTTAGGGGATGGAGGTCTATAGAGTTAAAAAGAGCCAGCAAGGATATCCAATATAAAGAGACCACAAACTCTGAAGTCCAATCCCAAAAATACAGAGATTTTTCTACATCTTCCCTGGTATTCTTTCTGCTTAGCCCCAGCCTCTACTTGTATCCACCTCTAGTCAATATTAGATAGGTATTTACTATTTTTGAACACTATTCTGGATGTTTTTATCAAAGTGTCTGACTACTTAGATATTATCATTCCTTACTTTGTTAGTACTGTTCTACTAGATTGGAATGTATTTTAGAGTACTTAACATAGTAGCCACCTCCAGAAAATCTTATTCTGTTCTCTTAGGTTTTTTCTGAAAATGAGTTCTTATCTGTTATGTTGTGTAGAAAATAGACTTAGTTTTCTCCTGGAGTGAACTCCAAAACTCTATGGACTTTTCCCAGTTGCTCTAACAGTAGAATAAAATCTCTTCCAGAAACTTTGAGGTAGTTTTAAAGTCTAGCAGTTGAGGATTGCCCACTCATATATTTTGATCTTTCTCATACTTTCTCACTTCTCAAACAATGTCTGCTCTAACTAATCACCCTATGAGCTCCATTAATACCAGCAAAGCTCTAAGTCTTCTTTAGCATTATTTCTAAGAAGTGGCTGAGTATCAATATATCTTAGAAGTCTCAATTAGCAATATACTTACAAGTCTTATAAAACAACTCTAAGACCTACAAATTTTAATATCTAATCCTAATTTCACCCCTACACATGTAAGTGTTTCCCCTTTCCAACCTTCATCAAGACCTCACTTACCAGCCAAAACCTTCATAACTAAGGCTTCTTCATACTATTCCAGACCAAACATATCTCTGTTTATGGATTTTACTGGAGACTGCTAAATAGGTTACACTTTCCTGAGTATCTGTTTCCTCTATATCTGACTATTCACAGACTAGTTTTTGTATAACCAGAACAAAATACTCTGGGCATTATCCTTCTTCTGAAATAGTAGGGCTGCCAAATAGTCAGAAGGCCTGTTCAGAGAAAAGTCAAACACAGAGTCCTTCTCCATCACACCATAGCTGGAATTTAAACAATGCTTCAAGAACTAGTTTTTTCCTGTTAATGCTGCCACCAAGGCAGTCAATAAGCTAGAATGAATATCATATTATCAAGAGAGTTGAGCAGTAGAGGATTATCTAGATAAGTTCCAAACATTAATTTCCAAAGCAAGTTATACCAATCTCCAAATTATAGTGGTAAAGTTCCACTGTGGACTGAGAATTGCTATCCAGAATCAAATAGTAACTCTACTAGTAAGCCTCTTCAAAAACACTGATCCATTAGTGTAGTTTGAAGCTACAAAATATATAAATCAGGCCTATCAAGCTAATGAGATCTTTCAGTTTAACTAACAATTGACTCTGACCCTACATCTGTAATTCTGACCTTCCACTACTTAAAGCTTCTTTCTCAAACCTATCTCTTGTCTACCATCCCTCACCACCATAGCAAATCAATGACTACAGCTTTTAGCCCTCCTACCAGACATTTTCATAGATATTAACACTGCCTATAAACTCTGTCCCCTACCAACAAAGAAATGTTACCACTATAGAAATTCAAACCATATTATTTAGAAATGCCCAGTAAGGTTGGATGTTTGCTATTTAATAGCTGAACAATAGGAGGAACTGATAGAGAATTTGAATATTGTCAAAGATATAGAAGCATAGCAAAGTTTAGTATTGGATAGCATGAATAACTTAGATGAAAGTTAGGATTTTGCATAGAGTGACTGGCAAATTATATATCCTAGCTACTAGTAAACAAGTTCACTATACTAACTATAGAAAAATATGAAGATAGTTGTAGTAACCTCTCTAAAATACCTATATATTCAACTGCTAACTATTAGACTTCTACTCCTTGCTATTCTAGATGGGAAAAGAGGCTTCTCCTATGCCCTAGAATCAATACTTTTAATGCTTACAGAACTTCCCTATATCTCTCTATCTTTCTTAAAACCACTGATACATCTAAGTTCTTCTCTATATATGCATTGGTTGACTCTAGAGCTATAGGGTTTTTATTAATTAAAGCTTTGTAGAAAAGCATGGTCTCAATACTCACAAGCTCTCCAGACTAGTACTGTCAAGATCGTCAATGGTGGACTTGACTTTTCTTTTCATTTTTCTTTTTCTTTTTCTTTCTTTTATTTTTCTATTTTTAGAACAACTCAGGTTAGGGTCTATCAGTCACGCTGTCACATCAGTCACAAGTTGATGGCGTAGTCACAAGACTGATCACGGGACTCAGGAGAATGGAGTAGAAGATTCTAGAATAAAGT
>Ga0157357_1000770_pt1 | contig 13545 bp, 15 predicted proteins | sample AttcapACBM1_FD_111485 | JGI IMG/M metagenome (GOLD analysis project Ga0157357, IMG submission 111485) | Fungus gardens microbial communities from leaf cutter ant in Botucatu, State of Sao Paulo, Brazil - Atta capiguara ACBM1 | ecosystem: Host-associated > Fungi > Mycelium > Unclassified ... | reverse complement strand
GATTGAAATCATTGACTCCACCCCCAAAAAAGAAGAACGGAAAGAAAAGAAAAGAAAAGAGATTGAGGGGTGATATGCGTGTCAGAGCAAGAAGCCACCCCCCACACCACTCTCGAGCAATGAAACACACAATAATACCCACACAAAAAAAAAAAAAAAAAAAAAAAAAAAAAAAAAAAAAAATGAGGGGTGTTTTGGGAGGCAAACACCCCCCCCCCCCCCCCCCTCTCTTGTTGAGAGAGGATCATTCATTCCAACCTCCTTCCTCCAACGAAAACAGAAAGAAACAACGAAAATAGAACGGAACGGAACACCTTCACATAGAAGCATGAAGATTCCATCTTCCATTGATGACGTGAATGGAACGGAACAGTCATGACATGGGATGACCGTACGAAAGAAGAAGAAGAAGGTCTCAAGGGGCGGAAGAGAGACAAGGCAAGGCAAGGCACACACACACACACACGTAGAATAAACCAGCTGACCACGAACAAGTCAACCACAATCACATGTGTGGTAATGGAGAACAGCACTAGGGGGAGGGGGAGGGAACACTTTCCTGAAAGAAACTCACCTGTAGCTTCATCCAAAATAATAATTTTAGCGTTCTTCACTAATGCACGAGCAAGGGAAACCAATGATCGCTAGATAAACCATCCAATCCCTCAGACACAAAAAGGAAGGAAGAGGGAGAGAGGGAGGGGGGATTGGAATTGGTCTGTACATACCTGTCCAATTGACAAATTCGAACCCTCATCCTCTATCATACTATCCAACGTGAACTGGTTTGTTGTAGACGTCTTCGTACCATTGTTCCTATCACTGCCACCACCATCACCACCACCACTTCCGGCTAACGTGACAACCGAATCCCGTTTGGTTCCCGCTTCCGAAGGTACCAAGTACGAACGTTTCAATGCGTCCCATAGCGTGGCATCGTCGTGGAGATTAAAAGGATCAAGATTAGAGCGTAAAGAACCCGAAACTAAATAGTTATGAGAGATCAGCTTGACACACACGCCGAAAAAAGTAAATGGCAACTCACATAGAAGCTAGATATCTCTTAGTCAGACAATGGTTCCTTTTCCAAAAAAAAAAAAAAAAGAATGCACTTACGGGATCTTGCGGAATGATAGCCAGGGCATTGCGTAGATCGTAAAGGCCTATTTCAGACACATCGACGCCATCAATCAAGATCGAACCCGAATTGAGCTCAACGAGTCGATACAGTGCTGGAAACCTGCGTGAAATCGAGTCGTTCAAAATCTCAGCGCTTGAATCACGTACCTGTCATGATTGAGCTTTTACCTGCCCCCGTCCTTTTTCATGCATAATTCAGTTTCTCGTTGATGGCCATAAGGAACCCGTTCAGAAATTGTAGACTGACCTTCCAACAACACCAATTTTCTCACCAGGTTGTATGTTCATTGATATTCCTCTGAGCACTAGTGGCAGTTCTGGACGGTACTTCAAAGAAACATCCTTGAGTTCTACATGACCTTGGGCTGGCCACGGAGCCTTGGGCTTCGCCTTTGGATCTTCATACGACGCTTCTTGTTCTACTTCTTTTGCATAGTGCACAATCCGTTCAACCGAATTCATATTATTCTCAACGGTCGCACTCTGACGAACCATAAAACTGAATCTATCATGATTGTCAGACCTCACCCGTAGCATCAAAATCAAAACATCTCGTGGCTTACGACTGTTGGACATTCAAGATATAAGTCAAAACCAAACCAGTCTGCGACGGTGAGATAGTGAACCGGGTCCCAACACTCAACATGCCCACAGTGAACGTAAGCAGGGCACCTAAGAAATCCAAGCGGATACCAAGCCAGGGCTATAGTAAGTGATGACACGTCAGCTTAGGGCTTGGCATTTAAATGAACCAGACCTGATTAGTGACTGTGAGCCAGTATGACCTATTTTCAATGTCTACTCGAATTTCATTGTCGCGTCGGAATCTGTCTACTTCCCCATATGCCCGGATGGTTGCTAAACCGTACAGACTCTCCGAAAAATGAGAATACAGAGACGATCTAAGAATGGCATCTGATGGATAGACGTCAGTTTCGTTGCAGAGTTCGTCAAAGATAAAAATCAAACCAAGTCGCTAGAAAGAATGATGCGGTCGTTATCAATCTTTGATGTGAGACTCGCTGAGACTGACCTTGAGTTCACGAGCGCTGGCACGGTAGAATGCAGCAGCATAGACATAAGCAACAGTAATGACCACAACAGCAATAAGGAACCAGGGTAATACGACGGCTATTAGAATGATGGCGCCAAGAATAGAGGAGAATGTCGAGGAGAACAGTCGCAATGAATCTAATTGGAGGCTATTTTAGAATAGGTACTGTCGCGGGCCAGCGATAAACAAACCTCCTAACAGATTATCTATGCCATCAACATCTGTACATATTCCAGTTTAGTATCTGGTTCAAACCACTACTCGATTCATCAGATACCTTTAGCAAACCGGTTCATGATTCTACCTAGAGGCTAGCTTTCCTTTAAAAATGGGGACTCGAAAGATTCACCTCTTTTACTCACCGTCGTCTCGAAGAATGACATGGGAGCATGCATCACCCGTTCAATAGCAACCTAATAGTCTGATTTAGACTCGAGAAGAGAACGTAAAAACCCGGTATCAGACCTCGTGTAATCGTCGAGATGCAAAGAACGTCAGCATCGCAAGAACACTATACATGAAAAAAGCCGCTATCGCTTGCGATACACCAAGTGTTGCATAAACACCCATCTGTTGGAATTTCAGCTGGGCGGTTTAAGGGCTAGGAATCACCACTGACATAGAATCCTTGCGGCCGAGGGAATGTCCTGCAAAATACGACATGAACGAAAGGTCGCGGCACACAATTTTATGAACGCACATTTCCTGCCACCAGACTAACCTGGACCATAATCAAGTTAGAAGGATTGGAGTGCCGAGGTTCGCATGTTTGAGCTCACCAGTAGGATGACATCACAGTTGATGTCTGCATCAATATCATCGACAAGATCAACATGGGTACTATGATAATTCCATGGCCAGCCTTCATATACTCTTTGTATACTTCCCAGCTGATTGCCCCTGTATTACGTTCCTCTATCTGCATTAAACCTTTCCCTGAGGACTTCTTCCTGGTCTTTTCTTTACTGTTCTCGCTTTTGACTCGAGTCGCTTGCTTTTCTGTTTCTTCGTTATCCTTGGAAATGAACTCATTCAGGAAACGTGAAAATTCCTTCCCACTGTTGATGAGCTCTGTGTATGTCCCCTGTTCTGCTATGAAACCATCGGAAAGAACATAGATGTAATCTACGTGAGGAAGGAAGTGAAGTGCGTGTGTTACGAGGATTCTGGTTTTGTCCAATAGTGTGGTCTGGAGAACGTTTTGGAAGACAGTCTTGCCAACATGGGCATCTAGTGCTGATAGCGGGTCCTGATTGAAGTCCAGTTCGTTAGTGAGACCACATGCACAGACACTGGGACACTTGCATCGAAGATTTGAATGTCCGCATTACAGTATATGGCACGGCAGATATTGACTCTCTGTTTCTGTCCACCAGAGAGAGATATACCCTATAGAGATCGGTGAGCACTCTTATTTATTGAGCCCAACTTGACCTACCTTTTCTCCGACCTCAGTTAAATCTCCGTGAGGTAACATAGCCAGGTCCGGCTCCAGGCAAGTATCTCTCACGGCTCTCCAGTACCTATCTTCCTCAAAAGGCCGACCGAAACAAATGTTCTCTCTCACAGTAGCATTCTGTCGGGTCTTCAATATTAGGAAATAGAATGGATCCCGAATTCAACCTGCCTGAATCCATGCACTCTGAGAGCAATAACCAACGGATCCTCCGAAGGTAACTTTCCCAGATGTTCGTCGCACCTCTCCAATGAGAGCTTGTAAAAGGGAAGTCTTCCCACTGCCAACGGGACCAACAATTGCAACAAGCTTTCCCCGTGGGATCTCCAAATTAATGTTCGACATTTTGAAGACTTTTTCTACCTCCTTGGCCTTTTCACCCTCAGCCTCCTCTTTTTTCCCTTTGCATCCCTTTCTCTTGTCTTGTTGATCATGAGACTTGTCCTTGGATCCCACTTTCTCATCGTCGGGTGAGGGAGCATCCCAAGTAAAGGAAGCATTCTCAACTCGCAAGGCGACCTCTAAGCTTGTGTCAATAACACAAGTGTCTTGGAGAAGTTCAGCTTCAAATACATTGCTAAGACGACTGATGGCTTGTGCAGCATCAACTATAAAACTTAGGGACACAGCTGTGAAGCGAGATCAGTTTTCGATCAGTTTTCTGCGGTATCAAGTAAAGGATGGGTGCCTTACGCCATAACATGAGAGGAATTCGCAGTAGATTGAAGAGACTCAGAGATGAGAAGATGATTCCAGGATCGAGTGGGTGCCCGGATACGGAGTAGATGACAAAAGAGACTACCGATGCAAATGCCGGCACACTCACGGCCACTGCATTGTTGGCTGATCGGATCAGCAATAGTGAGCGTATATACCTGAATTGAGATCGAGTTACAACATCATTGCATTGAATACTGAACATGTTGCTTACCCCATTTCTTTCTGCCGGTAACTAAGCACGCGTGCGAGGAACGACTTCTCCCAAGCAAAGAATTTAATGACCCTCATTCCTGCCAGAAGTTCCTGTAGGAGTTTAACCCGTTTATCTGTCCAGAACATGCTTTTTTTGCGCATCAAAAATAGCTGTCGCATAACTCGAGTTTGAGGAGGGGTCATCAGGATAAAAAGACTGAATCCAGCTAATGCCGAAGGGCCCATGTTTATTAATAGGAGAATCAAGCAAATAATCACTTGGATAGGTGCAGTCCAAGACTGCCTCACAGATTGGTCAGTGTCATTAATGAGATACTTGGGAATGCAATTGCCGTACCATATGGAAGAAGCCAGTACAAGTGTCAATGCGGGATACATCAGTCGAGATATGATTGACGAGTTTGCCGTTGGGGAGAGAGGATCGTGCGCGTGATGTAAGCTTGAGAGACCGAGAATATATGGCGGTGATGAGGCCGCCACGTATAAGTACGCCGCTAGAGGCAGCACGGTAGAAGAAGTGATGAATACAAAGGGAGGAACAGATCTGCATCAAGAGCAGACCTATCACAAGTCCGACACCTCTTCCAATTGGGGGGATGTTATTTGCATGTAAATGCCGACTAGCAAAGGATTCAGATCCGAAGTTAATGATAGCCTACAAAAGTATATTAGAGTTTGGAAGAGACCGGAAGAGCGAGCATACCTTCACAACGAGGGGACTGGTAACTTGCAGAGTATCTGAAACAAACTTCATCAGCCCCCCCGTCCAAAACCACCATTTCACGCTATCATTTATTGCCCAGGCGAGACTTGGTTTTTTCTTCCCTGCCCTTGTTCTCCACTCCTCTTCAAGCTCCTTTCTTCGACCCTTGAGTGTCCACCATATGGCTTTCAACCCGGGACGGACTTCCCCTGAAACCAATCGTGCATTGTACTCCTTCGCTGCTTTTGCTCTTCGTTCATAGGACGCACTGATTTTGTCGGCTATGGTTGCTGCAGCACGACTATCTTGCAGCTTGAATAGGTCTGAGGCCTCCAGTGGACGTGCATAACCCAGTCCTAGGAGAGCCGTAATCCAGCTGAATGTCAAAAGGGAGAGAAATGAAGCAGTGGCTTCAGGAATCAGTTCAGAGTCGTCAAGAGATGATTTGGGAGGTGGCGGAATTTTCGTAGATGTGAATGGAACCCGCTGCCATCTATTGAGATCTCGAATTTGAATCAGACGAGATAAGACATCAAAATGACGCACCGAGCGCGCTTATGGACCTTAACAATTGGACCCTGAGATTCTGGATCATCTGTTACAGAGTTCGCGCTTTCGGTATCGGTTTTCGACATATTGAGAGGGGATAAAGTCACTTTACAATGTCTTGAATGGGAAGCTTTTTATTGCTTCCGCAGAGATCGTGGTGTATATGGGATACAACCGGTTCTTCTTCCGTTGCGTAATGGTGCTGACCGAGCCGAACGTCATACGCAAGCACGTTTCGGACGGCAACAAGCGGATTTCTTACTCTTGAGCTGTTAAACTGTAATCTGAGAACTCTCTCTCAATTCTGCAGCTGCTTACTGATGCTGTGTTGGACGATGATAAGGAAGGCAGTTCTTTGTAGAAACAATGTTCAGAGAGTTAACCCTCTACCCAGGCACCACACAAAGATTGATCTGTCACCTTAATCGGATAGTTTACCTGAGCGCTCAGCTTCAACGTCGATGGTTCTCAGGATAGTCTTGAATTCTAGAATGCGATGGTCTCCACAAGAAATCCATCTATTATGAAGAAGGTTCCATACAATTCCGCCTGAATTGTTATGTAGCTACAATACACTGGTCAGGTCGCACTGCCGAAAATTTGGTATCTTCTACAGATGCTTGGGCCGATTTCGTCGTATTGTGCCTTGGTATGGCAAGAGGTGTAGAAATCGGGCTAAAAGATTATCAGTAGGAAATGAACTGAATGCGAACAAACAACTGACTAGCGATGCGAGGAGAGATCCACCGAACCAAACAGCATACCTAAAACTATATCAGCTATAGGATGACGGTGACAATGAATTCATACCGTTGACGTTTGTGCGAAATAACCTCAACCTCCACGCCAGATGACTGCACATATGTCTTTTAGTCTCCGTAACATTCTTCATGAAGTATCCATGACCTACTTTCATAGAGCTTCCGCTATTGAGAGCACTGATATCGAGCCTGCGGTCAACAAGATGCTTAAGGTCTCGCTTCAATCTATTTCCAAAGTTGTGGAACATGGTAGAACCTCCAGAGAGCACAATGTTCTATCAGGGAAGATTAAGGATCAAGGTCAATATGAAACGGTTCTGAGCTAACCTTGTACAAGCCACGGCGAACATCGATAGGAGAGCCTTGAATAACATCGTCGACGATCTCAGGGAGAGGCGTCAAGAAGTCTGATGAATAGATTTCTGGGTTGAAGAAGATCTCAGGAGCCAAGAAACGCTCATAACCAACATCAATCCCATACTTCTATAAGCCCACTCAGTAATTGATTAGTTTGAACGATGGATGCCATACCCTTCCTGTTACTGAATGCTCGCCCTCGTACCTTTCAAAGTACTTTAAGGGATCCTCATCGTACTTCCTAAATTCCCTCACAATATCCTGGCAAACATAGCTGTGATTCTCTTTCACTTTCCCTGCAACTTTGAGCTGATCCTCAGGTGGAACATTGGTCATTTCACCACGTTCCCTCATTAAATTCAACACGAACTGGGAGATGTCTCGTCCAGCGATAGGAATATGTTTGATCGCACTTCCAATGACGTAACCTTCTGCGCAGGGGATAACATGCGTAACACCATCGCCAGAATCAATGACAGTTCCTGTGAGCGTACGATCTGTAACTTTGCTTGAGGTCCAGGACGCTGCAAGCGCAAGGACAGCTTGTACAGCAATATAGAGGCCTTGGATATTGAATGATTCGAAGAAGATTTCAGCTGTCTGTTCCCTGTTTTCAGGAGGGTTCAAAGGGGGTTCTGTCTGGTTATGGTGCAGTTAGATTATGAACCAGTCGATCTGCTTCTTGCCCACCAAAAGGAAATAGTGATCTTCTGGTTCGGCCCTCAAGTACTTGAAGATGGTCTGCTCCCAGTATCGTTCCATGTAGTCCCAATTATCAATCATTCCGTGTCGAATTGGATAGTGAACACCGTAACCAGGCGTTTTCACGTTAGCAAGAGCTTCATCACCAATGAAGAAGTCGAGGTCTTCAACTCCACGTTTAGAAGCAAGATGTCCCGGTTTATTTGGAATGGCAGGCGCACGAGAAGATTGAGAGGGTGATCCACGTGTGGCAATTGCGGTTGGAAAAACACTGGATATTTTGTTAGTTGTATCATCAGAATCTGGCCAGTGCAGGAGGAGTCTCCATACAATGAGGGATCTGAATTACCAGCAAACCTATGCGGCGATGTTTAGAGTAAATATCTCTCTCGTTAAGGAAACGTACCCAATTTTTGAGTACCCTGTCCCGTTATCGCATATGATGGGAGAAAGGCGAGCCATAATAGTTGTGAACTCACTGTCTACTACTACGATCAGTAATTAGTAAATTAACTACTACAGGCCCTGTGTTTGTCTAATACTCTCGATCCAAATGTTTTGCACAGCCACGGCTGTTGCTGGGGATTCTGAATCCTTGAGAGGATACATATTTGCCTGTGGTGTCAACTAGATCAAGATACGGGCGTCACAGACGCATTCGGACTGAAAAGTCCCCGGGAGATAAGATAGGGAGACAATTCGTGCGGGAAGTCTGCGGGACGAAACTATTTCCATCTAAACAAATAAGTCACAATATCAAAACCTGTGCATATCATTTCGTCAACTGAGGAAGGGTAGATAATCAAAGCAACAAAATATTATAACCCAAAGTCTCCACGGTTGTTGTAACATCATTGATGTACTAAAGGAAATCTTCACATGTAAGCTGAGACGTGAGCAGAAAAGATACTGGGACAAAGACGAAAATATAGAAGTCAATTTTCTCGTTCGGAATTGGAACTAGCCTTTCTCGCCTAGAAGAGATGTTCCGCATTAGCTGATGCGATCACACACCCCAGCAGCCATTTTCGCTTTCTTTACCTCGGATATCAGATCCTCGTCGATGTGGGGAAGCAATTCTGGACTATCATCTGGCCATGGCACAACCTCCCACTTTGTCGGAGGATTCCCGATGCAGAGACAAATGTCCTCCGGTAGATATGCGCCGTACTCGGCATTGAACCGTCGTCGTACCTGGTCCTCTTCTAATGGGTGATCTTATTGATATGGAAAAAATAATAATAATTAAGTTTCCTCTCGCCTTCAGTCATAGCCATCAGCTGATCTATCATGCCTTTGACAATATTTTCTGTTGCCTCCTTGTAATACCGTCGTCTCGCGATCTCTACTATTAGTTTATTGAAAGCTGTTCGATAGGAGACGTATCGTTCATGTAGATCTCTGATTGTCAGGATTTGTTCATGAAGGGAGTTCAGACCCTCTTCGCACTTGAACTGTGAAATATGCTTAGTAACAGGAACATCTCGATAACGGAAGAACGAACTTCGACTTCATCTTGATTATGAAGCATCTCTCCCATGATGTCACCAAGCTCCTCGAGATCGTCCAGTACACTATTTAGGCGAACAAGATCACCAGTGAGCGATTCCTGCACAGAAAAAAGGGAGTCACTGAAAATGTGTCAGATGTCAGAATGATCAGGACAGCGAAACATGCACCGGTGACCGTCAATGTTTTGGCCGCTCTGCTCTATTTCAAACAGAATAGAAGGGAGTTCTTCAACATCTCGGTGCATTTCTGGTACAAGGCCAGAGATAAGAAATACTTCTTGGTTCCAAACAAAAATATCGTACGCAAGAGATCTTCCTCACCGAAGGGTTCTCCGTCTTCGGTCTCCTTTAGCGCGGTATACATTTGCTCGTAGTGAGATGCTAGGCTTTCAAGTAAACTTCCCATAGTGGTAGCCACAGCGTCCTGTGCTACAAGGATATTTTGAATGTGCAGAACAAGGGAAGATTCTGGTGAAAGCTCGGGTAACGATACACGGATGGCCTCGATCGCCCGAGTGAGGATCTCTGGATGGTCGTCTGTCCCTCCAAGTAAATCCTACAACAGTTTCATCAACAGTGGGCGCTCCATACATTGATCAATCACTAACATCAAGAACAATTCGATTGCTTTCAATTGCCTCAAGGATGTCTTCAATGGCTTGGTCATCAACGAAATCCCTCAAATTCTTCCAGTGCTTCCTATCCAACTGATGTTTACTCCCGGACACAGGACAAACGACCGTTCCGGCGTGATTCCGAACGGTTGCTGAGGGTGATGGAGGGGGCACAAGCTTGTTACTGGACTGGTCATTTGAGAGTGCTTCACCTGGGCGGTCTTTCTGGTCCAAATGCTGGCTCCCGAATATGGATGAATCAGTGGACGTTTGGTGGAACTCTGGAGGAACGTGTTGTGCTCCAAGCGCTTCCAAGATATTATCTAAATCGCCTGTGTAACGTGAACACTCAGAGTCAAAAGCCTGCGGGGATCTGTATTACGGGATGAACTAAGAAAAGGAAGTAGATAACCCACTTGAACTTGTTTATGCAAGTGGGTGCGCTTCTCCTCAAGGGCTTTACCTACAGAAGTAGCCAGCTTATAGAAAATATGAGCTTTTCCCCCCTCAAGAAATAGTGAGGAAGAGACACCTTAAGTTGCTCCACGATGCATTCATTTACCCAATGAACTTTAGCATCCAGAGCTAGAATATCGAACGCGGCCTTTGAGGATGTTTGAGAACGCTCGTGGGCGCGTGAGCACAACTCTTGACCACGCTGGAGTGCCTTTTTAGATTGTAACACCAAGGAAACGAGGTGAGGCTGGTCTTCGGTGGATGCTAAAGAGGCCATTGGGCTTGTTTCGGCTATCAAACTCGGCATACCATACCTCCCACACTGCACCATGCTGCTATACATTCTGTTCCTTGCTATACATTCTGTTCCTTCCAACAGGTTATAGGCCCCAGTTGCCTTAATCTCTAGTTAGCACTTTTTTAGGCTGCAAAGCAGCTCTATCAATGAGAAGGACTTGACCAACTCTACTAGTAAGCTGACACCTTGTCACTCCTAGGCCTGTTATAGATTGAGCTAATCCTGAATTGCTTCATGTCTATAGGATCCTCTTGTACCCTATATATGCTAATAGCTCATTACTAGTTGGATTGAACTCTAGCTAGCTGTATTTGCTCCCTAATTTATGCTGATTATTTTTATTAATAGTAATGGCCAACTTTATCACTACTCTTTCCAAACTTACTGGTTCTACTGACTATTTCTTCTGAGAAATCTATGTTAAATCAACACTTGCTCTCATTACCTACTCTGGGCTGTCTTTGCTACTGAAGATATACTGAATACTTTGGCACTCTCTCAGACTACTGATATAGATGAGATAACTAGAAGAAACTTCCTAGGCTTCCAAGCTGTAGCTGTTCTTAATTCTACTTTGTCAGATAACCTATTAATATATGGTTAGGTTAAGGCTCTTTAAGCTCCTCTTATGGAAATATCTGGTCTAGTGTCAGTCTTTGTTAACTACTAGAAAACAATCATGTTTCAAATTTCCAGTGATCAGGATCCTACTCCATAAATTGTTGAGTCAGATTCTTCTCATATAAGACTTTATGGGAATAGTTACAATATTTATTTTTTCTTACAAATTGATAAATCCTTAACTCAGTCTACTCAATCTATGCAAACTGCCCTTAAATATGAAAAAGTACCATGTTTCTTATATAATATTAAAAAAGTACTTCATGACAGCTTTTATAACTCTGGATAATTATAGTTGAGTTGAGACTGCAAACTCAAAAGTGCTATTATTCATAGTTACTTCTGGCATTATTCTGATTAAATATAAAATCTTCAATTCTATGAAAGAGACTACTAAAGCTGCTGTGTTGAAACTATAGCTAGTATATTATGTTCCTAGTATATAAATATATATCTTTACTTTACTAAATAAATTCTTTATTCTGAATTGAAAGTAGAAGTAGTTCTACTTTTTATGATAAGTCTGATAATGCTGTTCTATTGGCTACTTTTAACCTTTAGGACAATATCCAAATTGTAAGAACTTATATTTTGAACATACTTCTAATAAAGTTATATGTTATGTCCTTAAAAATATTGAAGATACAAAGAAGATCTGTTTTTTAACACAGAAATATGTTTGTCATAATTATATTAGATCTCCTTAAGTTTTCCACTTTGTCTTATTTAAAGTATAAGTAAGTGATTACATTTCTTAATAACTATTTCTCCTATTGTAATATTACTTTTTTGTGTAAAAAGTCTGAAGTTATAAAAACAATTAAGTCAATTTTCTAAATATGATTAAATACCACTTTTCATTCTGTAAAAAGATTGCACACTAATAATGAAAGAGAATATATAATATTGGAATTACAATCATTTCTAAGAAAGCAAGAAATTATCTATGAAACTAGTATTTTATATATATATCAGCAGAATAGTTGTGCTAACTAATTGAACTACACCTTGCTTGAAAAGATACAGTCTATATAATTGCACACTTGTTAGGTATTTCAAATAAAAAACATCTTATGAGATTTTCAAGGGTAATAAACCCAAAATATCATATTTTTATGTTCTTAGCTGTGAAGCTTATATATTTCTCTCTAGTAAAGTTTATGCTAATCAACTTGTGTTATATTCTAGATTTATGATATTCATTAAGTATGAGAATAATAGTTATTACTTTATGTATTAAATATTTTTTACTTTACACATTTTATTTTTAACAAAGAACTTTTTTCTAAATATACTGACTATTATTTAAAAGAATACAAGTTGTATAATAACTTATTATATAATATAAGTTCAGAGACAGAATCATTAGTATTTGGCTCTTCTGGTAAAGATAGATCTGCTCCAGTATCCATTTTATTCTCTTCATTTAAAACAATTCTCCTACTTGTTCTTTTTCATTTATTTTTTTTATAAGTCTTTATCTTTCTTATTTACTCTATTTAAAAAGCTTATAATAGAAATTGAAGAGGATCATGTTGTTAACTTCAATATTAAGATACAACTACTTAGTCTTTAACAATCTTTGTAATTTGTTTTATAAACATTATAAAAAGATCTTGAATTAAAGAAATCTAAGTATTAAACTCAAATACTTAGGAGAAAGGTTTTCTAATTCTAATATAATATATGATATATATGAAAATACTCATCAGAAATTATAAAGAAATTATTAGAATATATAATATTTTTTAACAATCTTCTACTTAGAATAATAAAAATAAATCAAGTTAATTACCTATATAACTTATTCAATAATATCATTGAAATAAATAGAATCTTATATAATATCTAGTAGAGAAGTGAATATCTAATCATTGTTGATAATAATAAGATAGAATAAACATTTTATCTCTTGTAGATAAATTAGCTAAGCTAACTATTACTAGTTATTTAGTATGTTTTGTAATAGAAGAGGAAGTAGAGCAAATATTCTTTTTCTTAACATAATATATAGTAGAATCTTGTACAATTTTCAAAAACCTTAGAAACATTGCTAAATTATCAGCTAACATTTAAAAAAAATTGCTTAAGTTCTACTTTAAATTGCTTAAAGAAAAAAAATGTTTATAAAGTTGTGAATCTCCTTAAGAGATATAAAGTAATTAAGAATTGCTAGATGTTTAACATTAAGTTTAATAGTTGTTACAAATCTCAACTTGTTGTAAAAAGATTTTCTTAGGTTAAAGAAATTAGCTTTAATAAATTATTCTTTTTAGTTATCTGTTATGAGATAACATATTTATTTATAGCTATTATTACTCTTAAAAATTGGAATATTCATAGTATTAATATAAAATTGCTTATCTATATAATAATATAAATAAGAAAAT
>Ga0157357_1000769_pt1 | contig 13551 bp, 4 predicted proteins | sample AttcapACBM1_FD_111485 | JGI IMG/M metagenome (GOLD analysis project Ga0157357, IMG submission 111485) | Fungus gardens microbial communities from leaf cutter ant in Botucatu, State of Sao Paulo, Brazil - Atta capiguara ACBM1 | ecosystem: Host-associated > Fungi > Mycelium > Unclassified ... | reverse complement strand
CAAACATGCTGCAACCATATCTTTGACATCATTGTTCTGGTTTCTTCTACTATATTCTAGACTTATGATATCACATCATGTGACATATCATGTGACCATAGTTATGTGCCTCTTCATCATCTAAAAAGAAAAAGAAATCAAAAGAAATCAAATCAAGAAAAATAGATAAAATTAAAATAAAATTAAAATAAAATATCAGAGTTTAAGTGTATCATGACAACTTGATGATAGACTATTACATAGTTTTTCTACCATCTTAAAGTCCTGTTCTCCCTCTATGAAATTCTCTAATATATTATTCTTCCAAACTTCTACAATTACTTTTTAAACATAAAATAGTATCCAACTAACCTTGATCTTCTCTCTTATTTATATGTCAATTTTTAACTAAATATAGAGGTAGTAGGCATTTGTAAACTCTACTACCTCATTCTTGCCCTTACTGAATATCTTAGGAGAGGCCATATTGATTTTTTGTATTATCTCTCTCTTACTGTAATTCTTCTCCTGCTATTTTTATTCTTATTGTTAGTTCTGCAAACTACTGTTATAATGTGATAATGATTTCATTCTGTTAATCAACAAGATGTTAAAGTGCTTGATTCATTATGTCAGCAGGTGAATGTGCTAGTGTATTACTCTTACAACTCTTATCTATTATACTAGTATTATCTTTAGAGAGCAAAGTAAAGAAGAACATAGAATACCAGTCATTCTCCTCAATACTAGCCCAAGTCAAAAGCTGATTTTGACACTAGTATATATCTACTAACTACCTTTTATTTACTTCTCTAATAAAATTATACTTATTGCCTCTAAGGAGAAAACTTCTACTCTAGATAACTTCTTAAGAAAAGATTGTTGCTCCTCTATATGGACAGCTCACAATGTATTTGCAGTATAAGACTTCTATATAGAAAGATACAAGTATGCTACTTAACACTGCTCAATTTAACAATAAGTCTATCTAAGAGAGTACCGAGGCTTAGCCTCTTTTATCTATAGTTTATCTTATTCTGGTTGACAAGCACTCCTTAGACCTGGAGTCTGGCATTTGCTTCTTAACTAATAGTTGTGCTGACTACTGATTGAGAATCAAGAAAGAAAATAATAATTGTAAGTAAAGTTTACAAGAAAGATTGACAATAAGTTCTGTTTGATTTGACTACTACTTATATCTATTATACTAACTTCTCATTAGGTGCAATTCATACTAGAGAATGAAAGTCCATGGGCTTAGCTTGAAGTCTAGCTTGAAGTTCATACTAAGTATAGAAACCTGTATAAAGTATATAATGATGTAAACTTTCTAGAATAATCTTGGCTTTAACTTATATACTGTGCTATCTATCTGCCATGGGATCACAACTTCAGAAATAGAGTAGAGTCCAAAAAAAGTGAGTTCTAATAAGTGGTGTATTATTAAAAAATACTGGGATTAGAGTTCAACTGGAGTTGTTGTTAATTATTAGACTAGCAAATGCAAAGTACCTACTAGTTTTTATATACAAGTAATAATAAAAGGAGAACTTAGGGGTTTCAGTGTTGTGGCAACTACTAACTAAGATAATTAATAGTATACTAAGTAGTCTTATATTACAAAAAGGATCACAAGAGAACTTGACAAAGAGTTTCTAATATATTCTTATATTATATAGAATATATAATACTACTACTACAAGTTCTACCCTAAACTATATATATTGTTCATAAGTTCATCATATAATTACTACAAGGTAAACATGCTATAGCCATGCTTTTTGATATCATTGTTCTAGTTTCTTCTACTATATTCTAGACTTATAACATCACATCATGTAATATGTCATGTGACTGCAGTCACATATCTCTTCATCAACCCAGAAAGAAATTTAAAAAATAAAATAAAATAAAAAGAAATCAAATTAAGGACAATAAATAAAAGAAAGTCAAAATAAAATATAAAGGTTCAAGCATATTATGACATTCAGTGTATAGCCACAAGTAGAGGTTTCAGTAGTAGAATACTAATAAAAGTCTGATAGAAGAACTTTACTGTAAAAGACTAAGTAGAAAAGAGTAAATTCTATCATAGAAGACTAAGTAGAAAGAAGTTTAGGACAGAGTATAACATTACTACAGGAGATATGTTATGAATTAATACTATTATAAAAGATAAAATTTTATTGAATGTTGGAAATAATAACACTACTGTAAAGAACAGGCTTTTATTAGGTTAGACTTAGTATATAATAGTATTTTCTTCTATTTAGTTTACCTAGAAAACCTATAATGATGTTTTGTCAGGCATAGTTCACACCAAGAGGCAAAAGCTCACAGAGTTGGCTCAGAAATGTGTAAAGTATGGAAACTCCATGCAATAAGCTCAGTGTTATAGACTTATTAGAACAACCTTGGCTTCAGCTTATATACTGTGCTATCTGTCTGCTGCATGGTCATAACTTTAGATAGATGGGTGAAGTCTAAGATAGAAGTAAGTACTGATTTGGTATGTTGCTATTGAATATCAGGGATTGAGTTCAATAGAGATTATCTTTGTCGATTATCAGACTAGCAAATTACAGTGTAACTACTGGTCTTATATATACATCAGATATATAGGAGATGCTTGGGGTTTTAGTGTATTGCTCTGAGTAGAGGTTTCAGTAAAGAGACACTGATCATAAGATAGGAGAACTCTACCATAGAAGACTAAGTTTAATAGAAGTATTCCTATTATAAAAGACTAGATATCCTAGTTATTGCATTACTACCATGGAAATGTATTGCAAGAAAGATAGCTATTATAGAAGACTGATTTGTTTTATAGGTATTGTAATTGCAGCATTGCCACAGGGACATATCTTTAGAATAAGTAGACTTAATATATGATATGTCTCAAAAAAAGGAATTTTTTGCTTTTTTTTATTTACCATCATATCTTCTTTATAATCCCCTCTTAACTTCTAACCTAGATATGGAAATTCTCAAACAACAATAAGAGAATATAAAGTACTAACATAAAAAGTAATAGCTCTAAACCTGTCTTAAAGAGATAATAAGGATATGACATGCCAAGTAGATAACTAATAAGACTAAACTAGCAGCAGAGGCTAGGGTAAAGAAGATAACTATGCAAAAGCAGTATGAGGAGGAGGAAGCAAAATGGTGATGTGAGAAAGAGCTTGAGAGATTCTAAGAGGAAGTTTTAGCAAGAAAGTCTAACATTATGGAGAGTATTGAGATCTCTTCAATTACAAGATTAAAGTACAAGAAAGTCCTTAAGATCTTTTCAGAAAATAATACCAGTCTGCAGCTAGCAAAGAAGAGCTACAGGGAGAAACAGATGAAGATAAGAAATATGAACTCTTATAAGAAGTATGTCTGGACTAAGCACAAATATCTAGTTTATCATAGCAGATAAGTAGTAAACTTTATTATTTTTACTAAGTTTATTCTCCTATAGTTAATCTCTGGGTTATACAGGATGCATTGTGATAAAGCAGCCAGTACATTACTATATAAGATAACATAGTGAAAAAAAGGCAAATTCTGTCTACAGTAGAGTTTTGAATGTTATTGAGAAAACACTTAGAGAACTTGTTAAGGAGTATCATAGTATCAGGAAGTCTTTCTGAAACTCAGTGGAGAGCTAGGATAGAAATAAAATGCAACTTACAAAGATTGAGACTGTGGTTGATATGAGATAGAAGTTAGTGGAGTTTGTAAAAAATAGTGAGAAAGAAAAAGAGAATGGGAAAAAGTCTGTGAAAGGGCCTGAGAAAGTTTAAGAAAAGGAGGTAGTGTAAATATCATTTTTTGTCTTCTATTAGTTAATCAAAATATTACTGCAAGAATAAAAAAATTTCTTTTGTCTTTGATTTAACAGAGTGAAACTAAGTAAGCAAAACAATTGAGTTAAAAGTCTGGTGGAAAATAAGAACCAAAATATAGAAGAAATTCTCTATAGAAAGTATATAAAAGCTGGAGTTAGATAGAAAAAAACAGACAAAAAATATTGAGAGAAATCCCATTGAAAGTACATAGAGACTAGAGTTGGAATTACAACAGTATAATTAAGACAAAAATAGAGGACTAAGCTTGGCAAGGTAAGTGATGTGGAAATTAGAAATCAAGTCTATAATAAAAGTAGGTTGAATTATTGGAAGTGGCTAGTTCAAGCATTAAGACATAAAAAATTGGATGTACAAAGTACATATACTCTAGGAGGTAGAGAGTAAACAAAAAGTACCAAGCTAAGAGATAATTTTATAAGATCTGAGATATTTTTCAGAGAGTTTCTTAGAAGGCTAGGTAATCTTAGAGAATTGAGCCTTAACAAAGAATTTATTATCTACTTTAAAATCAAATGATGGGAATGCCTCATATCAGTAGACTTCTAATAGCACTATTGGGCCATAGTGATTTTAGTCTTAAGAGTACTCTGTAAATTATTGAGATTAATAGCAAAGTCACAGACTTAGAAGGAAACAATATCATATTTAGGGTATATTGAAATGTTCTGGATAATAGCTCTTATTAGCAAAGAACAGAGAGATACTGGTGGTAGTACTAAAAATATTATTGTAGAAAAACTCCATAAGTAGCAGGAGTTTAGACCAGTTGTCTTGCTGGTAGTTACAATATACATGAAGGTATTATTCTAAAGTCTGATTTGTATGTTTGGTTTGTTCATTATCTTCAGGGTAGTATCCTAAAGTGAAGTGAAGCTACATGTTAAGAACAGTACCTAATGAATAGAAAAAGTTTGATACAAACTATAAACCTCTGTTAGAAGTAACATAGGATAGAATACTATACTTGGAAAAAATAGAAAGAATAAACAAGTATACTAAGTCTACAGTAATAAGGTTATGAGCAGAGATGAAAATTGTTTGCTTCATAAGCTATTTAACTATTACCAGGATAGTATCAAATCCAGAAGATGACAAGAGTTTCTCAATGAAATCTATGGAAATGGAATTCCACAAATGTTTAGAAATGGAAAGCTGCTTAAGAGATCTGTAAGACTTGTGATATTGAGATTTGAATTGTATACAAATGACACAAGACTTATAGAACTGTTATATATTAGCATAGAGGCTTGGCTAGGAGTAACTATGACAAACTAATTCCAGCATTTTGTTTTGACAAAAGTGGTTGGCTAAGATATAATCATAATTATACTGGAGTATTATATATAGAGGTTATTAAAGGATGGTAAAGAAGGAGAAGATTGGTAGAGTCTGTAGACTAGTGGCTATCTATAGGGGCATGTTTTGGAGTGATGGAATTACTAGAAAGTGCTAAGCAAATATCTTGGTATAGTGTGTTAAGATTAATAACTATAGCTGTATAAAGAGAAGAAAAGAGAAAGGCTGCTGCTTAGAGGGATGCCATAAGTTATTTATGAGTAAAAATTGGCTTGAAGTTATAAGGGTTGATTGTGGTGTAACCAGTATTCTCTCCTTTGGGATAAATATCCTATCATCTAGTGAAAGTATCTAGTTTAGTATCTAGATATCTGGGGTGAAACTGGATAACAAGGTTGAACTGTAAGAAATACTCAGACCACCATAATTGTCTGTAGGTCAATATCTTGGTAGTATAAAAATACTTAAGGTTTTTATAATCTATAATAACATTGATGAGAAAGACTAGACTTTTAAGATAGTGTTACCCAATTTCTTAAAACCTCAAAAATGGCTAGGAATTTCTTACTATGAGTATTATAATTTAACTTCATAGAGGTGAAAGTCTGGGAGTGAAAAACAACCAGATGAACTTTATTAATTTTATTTATGATAGAAAGAATTGCAGCAAGAGCATAGTTAGAGATATCTATCTCTCTATGATGAGCTAAACATTGGAAATCCAGTGCATGAGAATAGGTACAGTGGTAAAAGTATTTTTTAGGGAGTTGAAGGTATCACAGCAGGAGTTGTTGAACTTTCAGAGAATATTCTTCTAAGTGAGGTAGATCAGTGAAATAATAATATCCAAGTAGTTAAAGATAAATTTGCAGTAAAAATTTGCAAAATCTAAAAAGAACTGAATATCCTTGACTTTTTGGGTTTTGGCCAATCTTGAATAATCTTCACTTTGTCATTGGACATAATAAGTCTGAAAGGAGAAAGGATATATCTCTGATATTCTACTAACTTAGAATGAAACTCACACTTCTCTACTTTGGCATAAAGGCTAGCTTTATGGAGGTGTTTGAGTACCTCTTTGACATTCTGGTGGTGTGTAGACATGTCATTTGAGTAGATAAGTATATTGTTCAGATAGATTATAATACAAATATTCAGAAAATTAGAGAAAATTTCATTTATAAATTACTGAAAGACTACAGAAGTATTGGTAAGACTAAATAGTATTACAGACTACTTAAATAATTCATAACAAGTTCTTAAAGCAGTCTTCTATTTGTTTCCATTGGCAATATAAACCAGATGGTACATGTGGCAAAATTTATCTTTATATATACTCAAACTTTGTAGAGTAAGTTCAGTAGATCAGAGATTAGTGGAAATGAATAACAATTCTTCTTAGTGATACAGTTAAGACCATGAAAGTCAATACAAAGGTACAGTAATTCATCTTTCTTCTTAACAAATAAGACCAAAATACTATATAGAAAAGAGATTGGTTGGATGAAATATATATTAAGATTTTCCTCAGTGAATTCTTTTTGAGTCTCTTGATTAGATGCTGAAAGAAAGTAAATAGTACCAACTAGAGGTTATGTATCTTTTTTTAGGTTAATTCTAAGGTTATGTAAATGATAAGAACTTTAGATTTGGATTTATTAAAGATATTGGCAAATTTGTGATACTTAGAGAGGATGTTGGAAATGTTAGAAGCTTTCACAAGATGTGCAGAGCTTACCTAGATATCCAAAGAGTGAAGATAGAACTGAAACTTACTAAAGCCTGAAATTTTCAATATATACAAAAATGCCATAGTACCAATGATAGCAATATTAGGCTACTTAGAAATATAGAGGTCTCAGATGATGGTATGGAAACTACAGAGTTTGATAAATGTAAAAAGTTGTTAATAGAATATTAGCTACAATATAAGAAAAAGCAAGATTTTTCCATAAAAATAGATAAAAATTTATTGACTTATTTGTCCAGTCAATCAACATATTGTGTTGGGCAAGCTAGTAGTATCCAAGGACCAAAGAGTAAAAAGAATCAAGTGGAGTAATATAGAAGTCCAGATTCATATATTTACTAGAGGGAAAAATCATAAGCAGAGTAGCAATTCCAGAAATGTTGCTGTTTAACAAGCAGTCAAACAAGCAGAGAGCAATTAGCAGGATTGTAGAGATTTTTAGATTATAAGTATCTATAAACTTCAAGTTTATAAAATAGTGAGTAAAGTAGATCTGGAATTAATCAGAGCTCAAAATAGGGTTTTATTAAGATAGTTCTAACCAAGGACCAAGAAAGAGGACAGAGAAACAAAGAAAGAGTGGAGGTCTAAAAAAGCAGATATATTGAACTAGATAGAACTCATTGCTACATAAGAAAGTTTAATGCAGCCTTTAGTTTGTGTAGAGTCCTAAGAATTGCTCTTTATTTTTCCAAAGACTTCTTAGAAGTAGCTATAGAAGAATCAGCAGCTATTAAAGCACCATAGTCCTTGAAAGAGACCATAGTCTGCTTTTTAGAACAGAATTCTAGCTTATGATCTTCTACTCTATAACAGAGGCATAAATCATTTTTGAGCTACTTCTTGTACTTGTCACTGGTTAACTTGCTATTGTTAGCCAGCTTGGAAAATAGATTTACTCATGAAGAATTTGATTGCTTCTTCAGAGCAGTTGCTAGGCTTCATACAGAGGTTGTTCAGCATATTTACTGCTTTACTAATAGAGTCTAAAAAACCAAAATATTAACAAAGCTTGTTAACAAATGGATTCCAATCTAAGAGCTAGTCTTAGAAGATGCTCTGATTTTTCTGGTTAAGGCCTATCTCAAACTAGTCTTGAATAACTCTGAAAAGGTACATCATTACAAAATTAATAAGCTTGTTAAGCTTAGTATCACTAAAAGTATTAGAGATATTAACTTTAGTTTCTCTAAGATTAGTTATAAAACTGGAAATCTGATTAGTACTAAGGTATCAGAGTTGAAGATAATGGATTCTATTTATTTCATTTTATATGTTACAAAGCATGATAAAGGTATAACACCTGTTATAGTCACAAGTCACAAAAAAGGTTTAAAAAAATTCTGGAATAGATAACATCTTATAGCATAGTTATAGTTATAGTATATTAGTCTTGTAGTGGGTACATGGATTTTAGGATAGTGTGGTTATAGTTTGTACATAGACTGTTGTGGCAACCACTAGACACAAAGTCCAATAATCACACAAGGCAGCAAAGCTCTCAGTAGGCTATTAATATGGGAATCATAAGAGAACTCAACAAGAAGTCTCTGCTAAATTGTTACCCTATTTATATAAGTTACACATGGTCTGTGCTACAAATAATTACTTCTGCCCTAATGTCCATGCGCTGTCCATGAGTATACCATGTATATACCATGAGGTAGACATGCTGTTAATATGCTCCTTAACGTCATTTATCTAGACTATTTCAGCCCACTCTAGTCCATTCTAGGCTTTATGATATCACATCATGTGACAAGTCATGTGACTGCAGTCACATGCCTCTTTGTCATCAATAAAACAAAAAAGAAATTCAAAAGAAAAGAAATATAAAATCAAGAAATATAAATAAAAGAGAAAGAAAAATGTTAGTCCTCACACATATCATAATATAGACCATATTCTGTGGTATATAAGATAGACTAGTTTGTAATAAGAACTCTATTGATTTTTCTTATATTAACCCAATATAGTGTTTCTTTCTTGACTTAACTTTAAGTCTTGAATTATAATACAGGAACATTAGCCAATTGTTCATTATTAACAGGAGCATTCTTCCAATTATGATTGTTGTCTGTAAGAACAATACTAGAGCCTAGAATAGATAAGGCTGTCTTGATAGCTTGAATAGTATGAGTATGAGTAAGAGACCAAGAAAAGAATCAACCTCTTTAATCAAGATATCCTAAGTGCTGTAGAATGTTTGGAGAAAAGGTTTCCATAAGATATTCACTTAGATAAGAAGTAAAGTTGAAGGGAGTCTGAAGTAGTGAGACTAGGGTTAACTTGGAATAGGTTAAAGAGTTTCAGCAAGAGAAGTTTATTGGACTTGATAAAGAGTGACTTGAAAACCAAAAGAATTACAGGCAAAACTATGATAAAGAATTTTGCAAATGGAATTGTATAAAAGTGACAACAAACTTGGTAGTCTAATAATACTGTCAGGTATAGTTTACACCAAAGGATAAAAGTCTGTAGACTTAGCCCAGAGTTCATACTAGGTATGGAAACCTGTACAAAGTGTATAGTGATACAGATTTTTTAGAATAACCTTGGCTTCAACTTATATACTATGCCATCTGTCTGCCATAGGGTCATAACTTTAGAAATAAAGTAGAGTCCAAAAGAAGTGAGTTTGAATAAGTAGCATGTGTTAAGAGCAATTCACACTCACTGAGATTATCTACTAGTAACACAGAAGATAGGTTGGATTAGAAGATGAGGTTGGAAGATGGACTATAAATGATGCTACATAGATAAGGACAACCTTGTCTTCAATGGAAGATTATTACACCTAGCGTGACTCATCACATGGTTGTATTTTGAAAGAGAGAGGTTTAGATATACTTAGAGTAAGTGTGGCACAAATCTAAGTTGATTATCAGACTGAGAAACAATATATGGTAGTTAACATTCTTAAATACAGAAGTGACAATCTAAGAATACTGCTACATATACTCTAGGTTGTTGGGCACTATAGGAGTTGTTATCCAGAACTCCATGGGATTTGATAAGAAATGCAGGATTTGATCCTTTGATTAATAGGTAATTGGAGTATAATCTATACTGGAAGAGTGCAGATATCAGATAGTATGTGACAGTATCCCCTCTTAAGGCTAAGCTCTTAAGGCCTTTGTTGCATGGAAGTAGTGAATGCTATATTTTCTAATAATGGGAGAGGAAAAAAAAAGAGAAGAAAGAAAAAGAAAAAAAAAAGAAAAAATGACAATAGAAAGAATATCAGAGCTGAGATAGCAAAAGGGGACTAGGTTTATTGGGATAGGCTTGGTGGAAGTCAGATATAAGGTTAGAGACATAAGTGAGTTTAGATATAGATAACCAGTTGGATTCTTCTTCTGTGTTTTTGTATTCTAATTAGATAACTTTGTAGAGTAACTTGCAGATGCATCTGTAGTCAATTTTTAAGTCAACAATCCTGGAGATCTTATATTTCAGTTCATCATCTATTATGACTGGTGGTGGTAAGGGTTCAGATTGACTAGAAAAGATGTTAGACATCACAAGTTCAAGTATGGACATATAGAACACTGGATGAACAATACACATTGACTTTGTAAAACAGATTATGAATGAGTGGATACCAGCTTGACTGATGATCTCAAATAGTTCTCAGTATTTTTCTGACAGCTTTTTTGAAGGTTATATAGTATAAAAGAACTGGGTTTTAACAAATATCTGATGTTCTATCTAGAAATTTAAGACTGGAATACTGTGTACATCTGCTGACCACTGGTACCATTGTTGTGTTGCAGATATCTCTGTTTTTAGAGTGCTTTGTAGTTCATCAAGATTTATAGTAAAGTTATGGGCATAGGATAAAGTGATATCTTGTTCCAGATACATCTTGATACTTGGGTGGTAACCTTTATTTGCAAAGAATGATGATATACTAGTAGTAGTGCTCAGTGCATTGTTGTATGCAAATTCTACAAGTGGAAGAAGATCTGACTAGTTATTCTGTTGGTAGTTATAGTATACACAAAGATACTGCTCTAGTGTCTGGTTGGTACATTCCATTTGGCTGTCTTTCTCAGGGTAATATTTGAAAGTAAAGTAAAATTATATATTAAGGGCAGTTCTCAAAGGTTGGAAAAAGTTCAAGACAAACTCAGATATATGATTAGAAGTAATATAGGATAAAACACTATTTGTAGAAAAGATGTGGATTATAACTAGTTTTGCTGGCTCATGTTATGTAATGATATCTACTGTCAGAACAAATATGGTCTGTTTGGAAAGTGGACTGACAATAACCAGGATTGTGTCACAGTCAAATAAAAAGAGAAGCTTTTTGATGAAATCCATGGAGATTAAGTTTCAGGGTCATTCAGGGATCAGAAGTTGCTTAAGTAATCCATACAACTTGTGGTGTTGTAGTTTGAACCTTATATAAGTAATACAAGAATTATAGAAAATTTTCATGTTTACATATATAGATAGCTAAGTGTATCCACAACAGATAAGTTCTAGTATTTTATTTTGCCCAAAATGTCCTGCTAGAATGTAATTATGATGGTACTGTAACATATATGTGCAAAGATTATCTGCTAATGGCATATAGATTTTTTCATCCTTGAATAGAAGCCTAAATGTGTTTAACAACCATTGTTCTGTTGGATGACAGAGATATTCCTGAAGTATCTCATCTTGCATGATTGTTATCCAGATATCATTGTGCAAGCTATTGAAGTTTATAATAGTGATAGTCTGGAGAGATAGAGAGATCAAGATAGTGGCTCAAAGGAACATTACTAGTTGACTGTGGATAAAGACAAAATGTAGATTTTGAGGATTGATAGAAGTGTAAGTGGCACTTCCTTCTCTTAGATAGAGGTCCTTTCCACAAGTAATAACATTGGGTTTAGATCTTAAATGTCCCAGACAGAAACAGATGGTTAAACTAGGAGAGAAATTCTAGCTATCTTACTTAGTAGCAGGAGAGGATTTTGGTAGTCAAAAAGTACTCCAAGTTCTTGTAATATGTGATGACATCTATGGAAAGCTCTGATTCTTCTAAGTAGTGGTGTCAGGTGTGAAAGACCTCAAAAACTACAAGGAGTTTCTTGTTATGTATATCATAGCTGAGCTTTATAGCCTTAAATGTGCAGAAGTGGAATGTAACCAGATGTACTTCTTTCTCTTCTGTTATAATAGATAGTATTGCTGCAGTGACATAATCTGAAGTATTGGTTTTCACAATTATTTGTGTATTAGAGATTCAGTAGATGAGGATTGGAGTAGAGACAAATATTTTGTTATACTGGAGATCAAAATTCCAAGGAGTGTTCTTTTGGGTCAACTAGATCAGTGGGACAGTCATGTTTAAGTAATTATAAATGAATTGGCAGTAGAAATTTGTAGACCCTAAAATTGCTTGTATATTCTTGACTTTCTTTAGTTCAAACCAATTTTGAATTGTATTAATTTTATCAGAAAACATGGTTGATCTGAAAGAGGACAAGATGTATCTTAGGTATTCTATAGAGTTGGAATAGAACTCACACTTCTCAACTTTTGCATATAGTCTGGCTTTGTGAAGTCAACATAATACTTCCTTAATATATTCTTAGTATTAGAACATATTGTTATATGCAAGTCCACCTGTCTGAAAATTACATCCCTACAGTGAAATCATCTCCAAAATATATAAGCCTGCCTTCCACGGTGGCCATCTTTCTCGCAACATGTCTTATGGTAGTGCTGCAACCATCCAGGTATTCTGTCTTCCATGGCAAAGATACTTTTATTCAACTCAGTCTTCCATGATAGAGTTACTCCTGTCAGTGTCTCAACACTGGAACCCCAAGCATCTCCTATACTTTCTATTTGTATATAAGACTAGTAGTTACACTGTAATTCACTAGTCTGATAATCAACAAAGATAAACTCTTATTGAACCCGATCTCTGGTGTTCAATGGTGACACACTAATCAGCACTTACTCTCATCTTGAACTTCTTCCCATTATCTGAAGTTAGTTGTGACCATGCGGCAGACAGATGGCGCAGCACATAAGCTGAAGCCAAGGTCGTTCCACAAGTCTGCTCATCTCCAAGTCTATTCTGTGGACTTCTACCCCAGTGTGAACCATGCCTAACATATGTTATCTGAATAAATCAGAATATTATTGAGGTATATTACTATATAAACATCTAGAAGGTCAGAGAAAGTGTTTTAGAAGGCTATAGAGGTAGTAGTTAGGCTAAAAGGCATTACTACCCATTCTATACTGAGTTCAGAATGCTATTTTTCATTCATCACCTTCCATAATTCATACTAAGTGATAAGCATGGCAGAGATTAATCTTTGTGTAGATATTCACCTTCCAGAGAGAATCAAGGAGGTTGAATATCAGGGGCAGTGGGTATTTATTCTTCCATGTGATACAATTGAGTCCCCAGTAGTTGACATATAAGTAGAGAGAGCTATCTTTCTTTTTGACAAATAACACAGATACTCTATAAGAGAAAGATATAGGTTATATAAATCCAGTGTTTAGGTTTTTTCAGATAAACTTCTTGAGCACTTCTTGCTCCACTGTTGAAAGTGAGTAAATGGTTTTGATAGGTGGTTTTTCTCCATTTTCCAGTTTAATTTGTAAATTATACAAGTAGTGAGAGACCTTAGTCTCTGCTTTGGTCTTGCT
>Ga0157357_1000768_pt1 | contig 13553 bp, 10 predicted proteins | sample AttcapACBM1_FD_111485 | JGI IMG/M metagenome (GOLD analysis project Ga0157357, IMG submission 111485) | Fungus gardens microbial communities from leaf cutter ant in Botucatu, State of Sao Paulo, Brazil - Atta capiguara ACBM1 | ecosystem: Host-associated > Fungi > Mycelium > Unclassified ... | reverse complement strand
CATACATACTTACACCTTTCCACCGAAATGGCCAAAATCTCCACTCACCCTATCAAAAAAGCTCGGATCGATGAAGATTCAAAGAAACCTCGTGCACGTTTTGCCGATTCTTCTTTTAAGCAAGAACAACGACCCAAGAAAAAAAAGGTTGTCATAGTGAAGGAACCATCTATACCACCCAAAAATAAAGGCAAGGCAAGGCAAAGCAATACACCAGATGCCGAAACAACAACAGACAATCAGTCACCTTCGACTTTTAAAATCATAGCCGGTTCATATGAAAAACTTCTCTACGGTATCGAGGGTCAAACGATCTATTCCAATGACGATAAAAAACTTCAATTCATCCTCAAACCTGTCTTTGCTTTCACTGCTCATGTATCATGTATCAAAACTGTTGCAGCATCACCATCCGGTGGGAAATGGTTAGCTACCGGGAGTGCAGATGAAATTATCAAAGTTTGGGATCTTCGAAGGCGAAAAGAAATTGGTGGACTGATGCATCATGAAGGTAATGTATTCCTTTCACTCAAAATGGAAAAAAAACAATGGGTCCCATGGCTAGCTCAGGTTCAATAACGCACCTCGTTTTCTCATCTCGATCCCATCTCTTTTCTGCCTCTGATGATGGTACTCTATGTCTATTTCATGCCCGAGATTGGACTGTCCTTCGTTCATTGAAAGGACACAAGGGGCGAATCAATTCAATAGCAATACATCCCTCAGGAAAAGTTGCGCTGAGCGTTGGAAAAGATAGAGCACTTCGGATGTGGGATCTCATGCGAGGAAAGGGTGTAGCTAGCACGAAACTAGGTCAAGGTACATTGCCTCAAACACTCAATATTCCAACCTCAATTTTAATTAACACTATCACTTCTAGAGGGAGAAATCGTCCGATGGTCAGTAGACGGAAAACTCTTTCTTGTTCAATTTGGATCAACAATAGATCTCTACAATACCGTACGCTAACCTCATCCAACCAAAACTTTACCCTTCCTAACTCTCGTTTTTACACAGGAGATGAAACTCCTCCACACCATTCATCATCCATCTCGAGTGCACGATGTCAAATTCTGCAAACGCGTCTCGGGTGAAGAAGGCGAATTTCTCCTTGTAGGTGCAGAGGATAAAAAACTTTCTGTATACGATATACACCTCGAAAATGCTTCAGCACCACCAACTATTATCGCCCACATGGTTGGTCATGACAATAGGTATCTTTTTTTAACAAAATATTCCCTTCCACCCCATTCTATCCGCTGAAAATTCTTTTTTACAGAGTCAAAGCCTTCCAAACGTTGGAAATCACACTTCCACCTTCTTGTAGCCGAACTTTTACAACGATTGTAGCCACTGTTTGCACCGATGGAAAGATTCGCGTATTCGACCTCTCTTCGATACCTGTCACCTCTGATGAGGTGTTGGAGATTGAAGCCGACGCAATATATGACACTCATGGCACGCGTCTTACATGTGTGACCCTTGCAGATGGTGACGTGCCCCAAAGCAAAGTGACCAATAGTAAACGCAAACACGACGAGGATGAAGGTTCAAATGAAGATGACGATGATAAAGAAGCCGAGGAGGAAGAGGAGGTAGAGGAGGTAGAGGATTAGATTATCGACAGTGTGCTATTATGTTACAAAAAATCCTATAGAAAATCAATCGCACGTTTGCGCTCTTTACGAGCATTCCCAACCGCGTCTGTCTCATTGACCGACGTCAAACCCAACGCCGAAGGGGCAGGAGCTTGTAAATCTTGTGCCATGGAGGGCCAGGATTTACCGATTTCTGGAGGCGGCTTTTCCACCCACATTCCATCGTCATCGTCATCATGTCGTCCGTGATGTTTTCTCCGTCTCTTTGGCGGCTCTTTGAAAACACCTAGTGACGGTTCCCCGTCAACGCCTTCCTCCACGTCAAATGATACTATGGGCCCCTTCTTTTCTTTCTTCTTCTTTTCCTTCTTGCCTTTCTTCGACTTAATCCGACCTTCGCCGTTTTCCTTCTTTGCCTTGTCTGTACGAGGTTTGAAAGTGGGTTTGAAATTGGATAGATCCATGGGCCCATTATCCAGTAGAGAATGTGAGAGTGGTAGAGCTACCCCACCAACTGCCGCTTGCTGCTCTTCGACAGGGGCTTTGGATTCTTCGTCATCAACCTTTTCATGATCACTATCTTCGTCATCGCTAGCAAAAATAGCTTTGAAAATGTCCATCGCAGGGCGCTGATACGTCAGCGTGTCCCGGCCTTGATTTTCATCTTCTCCGAGCCCGATATTCGCCAAATTTCGGGGTCCGTTTGAATTGCTTTCAACTTGAGGTTGCGTGGAGGGTGAAGCTTCTGCAGTACCAGCAACTTGGCGCAAGGACTCCTCTGCTTCCGAAGCAGTAAACCCAAGACCTTTCGTTGAGCTTGAGCTCATATTGACATCTTCTTGTGACATTTCAGGCTCCTTCAAACCGAATCTTTTGCACAGAAGACGTGCTGGTTGCCAAGGCTTGACCTCTCGTGTCATGGGTCCATACATCCCAAGCTTAGCCGCATGCTCTTGAGGGCTTAACTTTTCTTCTTCATCCTTCTTCCTCCTCTCTTCTGAAGCTTCCAACTCGGCAGCTGTAGGTTGATGTAACCCTTCATGAATTTTCGGACCTTGTTCAATGTGAGTCGCACTTTGGAACCGGCCCGCCATTGCACCTGATGCAGGCTTGAAAATTCTCGCGGCCTTTGCGTAATCTTCGGCCTCCTTCTGAAATTCATCTGGGCGCTGATTTGGCAAAGCCTGTAAGAGCGGACCGTCCGTATTAATTTGTGATCGCAAGTAGATGGTATACCTTTCCTGCTTTTGAGGATCGGAGATAAAAGGCTGAAATCCTTTCAGAGCAGCTTCTGCTATGTGAGGCTCTGTTCGTGGCAAAGGTAGTGCAGGGACTGGCAAACCAGACGCCGTTGCAGCGGCTATCGTTTTCAATCTTTCACGGTCTTTGATAGATATATAATCAAATACTGAACGGGGGCCTGCGTTCATAGGTGTTTCACCCAACAAATTGCCACGCTTCAAAGAAGAATTAGGATAATTTCGTTGAATCAACAGAATCGTGCCATACCTCGCCAGCTGTCAGCCCAGATGCTTTCCATTCCTCATAATCGAGCGGCTCTCGTTTGACTTCGGGTTTCGAGGTGTTCTCTATATTCTCCCCCCAAACGGACTGGGGATTTGGTTTCCATGTGGATGGGATATCAGGAAGTGGAAACCATCTGTCTTCTAGTACAGGTTTCTCGGAGAGCACAAATCCTGATAGAACCCTTGTACCGTCTCGACATATCACAGATTGCGCTGCTGCAGACCTCTATACCGCATTAGAAGAGCTTATCGCAATCGAGTGGCTTACTTTATCTAGTTTCGGATGATTGTTTTTTCCACCCAAAGAGAGAATGTCGTCCGCATGTTGGGTGTCATATGCCAGTCGATTCCTAGCTCGATCCAATCCAGCATCATACACGTCTATATCGTCTTCATCGGCGTCATTGAGTGCCCCAAGTCCGAACCCAGCTAATTATTCAAAAGTGAACCTGGATAAACAGAAGAGAAGCATAAAACGAACATGAAATTCGAGCATCTTTGGAGCTTCCCGGGTTCGCCGATCCCAGACTTTCATGGAGTGTCATTCCAGGCTGATAACCGATCCCATGTAAATTGTCCTTTCTTTCAACGATGAGGATGGGAGTATCCCGAGGTGCATAAGTGTGTTTGTTGGCCTCTTCGTCTTCTTCAGTGGCTTCAATGCTATCAATGACTGCTCTTGTTCCATAGGGTGATGACGCCTGGATATCTTGCAGCCTGCGTTGTCGAAGGGATACCCGTGGGCCGACCCCATTGCCCAGTCTCCAACCCATTTTCTTCAGTATCTGGGCACCGACAGAATCGGTTGGGGACGGAAATAGGGTTGATTGAAGAGCATGAACAATTGTGCTGGGAAAGATGAACAGACATGCAAGAAACCAAAAATGACACCCTACTCTTGTTCATCATTGCCTCCACCCCTCTGCTTGGAAAGCTCAGCAGCAGTTCCTCCGGTAAGATCCATTTCTTGAGTAGTATCTACAATAATCCTACTTGCGTGAAGCTCTTGGAGGTCCTCTTCGTCCATGAAATCTTCTGGTCGCGCAGCTTGGGTCTTGGCCCTATCCCCACGCGATGACACAAACGCCGAGGGAGTCCATCCTTTGAACCATGAATTCATCATTAGGCGAAAGTAATACAGCATGTTGAAAGAAACCCCCATCACCTTCTTTTGAACCAACAGTGTTGAAGTATCCAGCGGAGAAGCCTCCGGTGAATGCACCATGCAGTCGTCGTCTGCCCTTTTCGTCGCGTACCTATAATTCCATCAGAGTCATGCATAAGTATATATAACCTCTTTAACGAACTTCCTGCTTCCAGAGGGGGACAAACTCCCCTAAATCTTTGGATTTATCGAGGGGCGGGAGAGGTGTGCCTATCTTCAGTGTTATTAGTTCTCATTGATGAAACAAAAAGCATGGCACGCACCAGACAAAATGATTCATTTGCTTTAGAGCTGGCAGCGTCGACACCGAGGTCATTGAGCCTGCGCTTGAGCCGATTGCTCATACTGGTCAACGGCAGCTGCCAGAAAGCAATATGATAGCAATATGATACTTGGTTGTCTTTGTTTGATCTACAGAGACTTACCAATTCGAGTTAAGCAACGTCGTCGTCTTAAAATCTCTCAGAGCTGGATCCTGAAGATAGTTCAACAGTCCATTACTGCCGGGCACACAATGAACTTAAAAAACCTTCCGGAGGGATGAACTGTGATTTATCACGTTTTGGCAGTCAGAACCTACCGTCCCAGCCCCCATGGAGTTTTCGACCTTCTTGACCCCCATTCAGTGTTGTTACCGATGCGTTGAGTTAGATGCACTCAAGTGAGTTCCGAACGGAAAAGGAAAATAGAATTTACATTAAACACCATGTAAGCCTGAGTGAGTTTTAGCTGCTTTTTTTCCGCAACTGTCTGTCGGCCTTGGTCCCTAATACAACTTCTCTCCGAACCAAAGCTAAATAGGTCTGTCTATACTCGTTGTCGGTTGTCTTTCTACTCCTTTTCCTGTGTATATGTATGTATGCATTGGTGTAATTTTTTCCGAGGTCGTCTACACCGAAGAAATTCATATGATGAGATGTGAAAAGTCCGAGGGTGCTACAAAAGACAGGCCCTATCATATATCTGAAGATTCGAAGTGCTTCTGCCATCTTGATGACAGGTTCATATTTGTCTGCTTTTCTTCGAGCATGGATTAATGGCTAAAGGATTTAATCAGAATGTATGATCAGCCGGAGAGTACAATCTATCCTGTTGTCAACATGATACTTCTCTCCAAGCAAACCCAAAGACACATACTGAGCCTCCTGAAGTGCCCCCTGAAGTACCCTACGTTCGTATTTGATATGCAATTGAGACCTGCACTGGAGAAAAAGCATATTATTGCTCGACTAGAGCTTTGCAAGTAACAGCTCCGATGTTGCCATTAACAAACTGCTCTGAGTAAGCGCGGTTATCATCCATCTTGGTCGTCGTCCCTCCCCTGTGATGACGTCTCGAGATTGACTCCATATCAAAGTTTCATTGAAGGATTTCGCGATATCGTGCCGGAATGGATGAGGAATTTTGTTGATCTGCAAGTTTCAGGTCTTCTGTCAACTCAGATGCTGTTTGGTTTGTGTCCTTTTTGCTTGGTGTTCAAATTGTTGAAGGGATCCGTGGCAGGCGGACACGGTGGTGTAAACGAACGAGGTGCAGACTACCCATAAGCTGGACCAAAAGGCGAAGCCTCGGTTTGATATTCCAACATGTGTCGAGTTTGGTGTGAGTCTCAAAGAGAGTATCAAACAACACACGTTCCACAAATTGAAGAATTTAAGGTTTAGTGTGATTGTGGCACTCGCATCACATTGCCACAGCACTCCTTTCCTCCAGTTTGGGCTAGCACGATGGGTTTATTTATCTGAAGCAGAATAAGCTCTATCCCAACAAGGCTACTTTCGCTCAAACCCACCGAGCCTTACGAAATTCAACCACTCATTCTCCGAATCTCTCGGTTCGATTAAACTTATGTATCATGCCCCTCTTTCGGTTCCCGTTCCTGCGGCAGTTCGGGAACGTTTTCCATATCCATCCCTGGCGGACCCTACTCCACTTTATATTAGCTTTCTCGCACAGATTCATTGAGAAATATAAAGGGCTCGAATTTTAGCCTTAACTCCCAACATCTGCTCGTAGTGGATCACAATGTCCAGCGAGAAGTTCAGTCCTCAACATCACGATAGCTCTCTCGAAAAGGGTGTATTGAACCAGGTCCGATCAGTCTCTGAGACTGATTATCGGCGAGTCGTTCTTGCTCTCCTATCTCCTCGTGCTGACTCTGACGACTGGCTAGATATCACTTTGATTCCCATGATTTGGATGGGCTTCAACGCCGACTCAAACAGCGTCATATTCAGATGTGAGCAAGCGACAATCGATGTATTTCCCTGCTTATTTTATGCTTTAGGATCGCCGTAGGTTGATCATCCTGTATAGTAGGACAGGAAGCATATATTCATACTAGTGGTGGTATCGTACAGATTGCCGGAACCGTTGGGACTGGTTTCTTCCTCGGATCTGGGGGAGCATTAGCAACAGCAGGACCTCTAGGTGCGCTGATTGCTTATTTACTAGTGGGCACCACGGCCTATTCGTGTGTAATGTTTCTTTCCTATTTGATAACCTCTAAACCCATGATAGATCTCTTTGCTCTCTCTGTGAAATGACAACCTGGGCTCCCATTTCCGGTACATTCCCTCATTTTGGTGCGTTCTCGGATTACAGCTCCTTTTTTATCTCACCAACCTATTTTGCAATCTAGCTGGTCGCTGGGTTGACCCTGCTTTGGGCTTTGCTGTTGGTTGGGTAAGTTTTTCGTTTTCTCCGAGCTATGATCATTTATTACTGTCCAGAATTTCTTCTATGGCATTGCGTGAGCTACTCTCCTGGATGCGATATTTTGAATACTTCTCATGTGGTACAGGATTAGCATTCCCACAGAGATTAGCGCTGCTACCGTGCTTGTTACTTTCTGGGACTCGAATGCATGTCGTTTTTAACATCTGATGTTTTGATGGTGCTGATCCTGACAGACCAAACACACGGCTATCTATATAGCAGTTAGTGGTTCAATAAGCAACTCTGTGCGCTGATTATGTGTAGGTAATTTGGGTAGTGATTCTTACAACTAACGTTCTTGGGGCCAGGTATGAACTGGATTTTGTCAGCTTCATGTGCATAACCATAACTAACGATAATTGGTACAGATGGTTCGGGGAAGGTGATATAAATCAATATTGCCTTGAGGACCAGGTAACAGATTAAACTTTTCAGCCGAGTTTTGCTTTGCAATTATCAAACGTGATAGCTTTGAAATCTGCGGTTGAGGCACGAGGCTCATTTGTGTCACATCCAGTATCGTTGATTATCGCACTGTTATTATCAGGCTTAGTGATTGACCTCGGTGGAGGGCCTGACCATGACAAAATCGGCTTTAGAGTGCGAAATGAATTTATCAGTGAGTTCATTGATAGCTAATGACAGTTTAGTATTGGCGCACTCCGGGAGCACTCAATCGCGCTCATCTCGTCAGCAATGTCGACACTGATCGTTTCTTAGCATGGATTAATGTGCTCGTACAAACGTCCTTTGCTTATTTAGGGATCGAAATTGTGGCCATGTAAGTTGGGCTTCCCTTCAATGAGATTATAACCACCGATTAAGATATCCAGAGCTGCTTCTGAAACCGAAAATCCCCGTCACAATATCGCGAAAGCTGCTCGTCGCGTCTTTTGGCGCATTTGCATATTTTATGTTAGTGTCCGTTGACTGTGATACCATCAGGCCTTAATAGTTAGCGCAGGTCTTCGGTATCGTGGTGGTCGGCATGCTGGTTGCCTATAATGACCACTCTTTGCTTCAAAGTATGTCTTATAGGCATTTAGTTAAAAATCTCATTATCAACGCGTGCTCCAGGAACTGGCACTGTTGCCCAATCACCTTTCGTGATTGCCATGAATCGTGCCGGTGTCAGAGGTATGGGTTGACTTGACGGACAGAGAAACTTGGCTGACCACCTATACCTAGTTTTTCCTCATATCATCAATGCTTGTGTATTCTCTAGTGCTCTGTCTTCGGTGAATACTGCCTTGTTTAGTGCATCACGTATCTTGTATGGTCTCGCCCTCCGGGGACAGGCTCCAAAATTGTTCACACGATGTACGAAATGGGGCCTTCCTCTCCCTGCTATCTTCTCCTGTGTATGTGGCTGTACTCCAACTGTATGCTGGAAATTTACTGAGGTTTATCAGTCCTGCTTTGCGTTCCTCGCCTTGATGACTATCTCAGCTGGGAGTGAGACTGTTTTCCAGTGAGTGATTTCTGCACTTGTAAACCTCGCTTGTGTAATAAGTTTCTGTCAATCAGCTGGTTCGTCGGTCTTTCAACAACGTCTGCTTTTTTCGGATGGTTCTCTATCAATCTTACCTTTTCTCGCTTCCGTTAGTATTTTCTTCCCCTGAATCGGGTTGTTCGAATATTGATGTTTATACCCACCGTCCAGGTAGTGGGATGTTGGTTCAAGGCATTGATCCGAAGTCTAATGTTTATTATAATCGGTTTCAGCCTTGGATCTGCTACTGGGGAATGTTCTGGACTGGACTTTTCATTCTCATCAGTGGCTATGCTGTTTTCTTTGAGTGGAGTACTGCCAGATTCCTAATCTCCTGTATGCTTACTTTTCCTGTGTGCCTCACTCAGATGTTAATATACTGACCGTAAATTAAGACCTCAATATCCCGCTCTTCTTTGGTCTCTATGTTCTATACAAAATTTCGAAAAAGTCCAGGTTCTGGAGAGCTTCTGAAATGGACTTCTATACTGTGTGTAGCTCTTACATTTTGTTTTGTTATCATCCTTGACACTGTCGTGCTTGATAGGGCATTCCAAGTGTTGAAGAGACGGAAGTCTATATGGATGGACCCCATACGTTTCTACAGCATGTTGCAGATACCTTATTCTAGGTTCTATAATTATGTCAAGAGGCATTTATATGACATGGGTATTTTTGCATCACTTATGATAATGATATATAGACAAATATCAACTGAAACTGTACTTTCCGTGTATTGAATAAATATTCTATTCATGACTGTGATCAGCACAACATGACTAAGTGATGATACATAACATTCACAATGAGTTGCGCAAGTTATACTTTTATATTAGTGTAATCTACATGCTACTTACACATATAGTTCTTTCTTGAGACTAATGGAAATCTTCTGTCGAGTATATAAACCAACAATTTATTACATGGGATGCAGTGGTAGGCCATGGTGATTACAACATAGCCACTTAGATAGCAAAGGAAAGGAAAAGAAAAGAAAAAGAAAAAGAAAAGGGAAGAGAAAATAAGAAAATAAAATAGAGTCCACAGTTCACAACTCTGACATTTAGTGTCACCTACATTCCTCTCTCTTTTTCTTCCTCCTTTTAATTTCTTTTCCATTTTATTTTATTTTTGACTTAGGGTTAAGATTTTAGCATAACATCATGGTCACAACCATTGCTTCTTTCTCCTGTACCACCATCTTGTATGGTAACACCCATAAGAGAATTAGTGAATATACAAATTTCTTCTACAACTTCTACTATTCAAACACTTCAAATGGCCAAATTACCATCCAACATGGACATGGATGTTGACATAGACATGATCAGAGGGAGGACTGCTCTCTCAAGCAAGAACAACTCCAGAGAATTTTCAATCTTCTCTTGAGCCTCATCCATGGCCTACTATGAAAGAATGGAAATCATGAATACAATTCTACCTGATGAGGTGCAAGAACCAATCAACAGTTCTCAACTGTCTTATGCTTCCAACAAAGGGGAAGATAATAGAGGTGAGCAGGTCAGCAAGGTGACTGACAACAGTATTCAGAAGAATACACCACATGTTTCCAACAAGGTATCTGCCCTCAAGAGCATACCCACTACATGTGGTGAGCATGCAGTCAATAAAACCACTAACTCAAGGCCTCTGCAGAAAGTCTTTAATATTCAGCTTCCATATAATATTAACCAAGCTTTGGAAGAAAACTTGTGGGATGGAAACTTCCATTCCATTTCCCTTCACAGTGCTCTAGAACATCTACCTTTGGACTCTAAGAACATTAAAGAGTCATTAAAAAATATATCAAGAACAAAAGTGTTGAAGCTGGTAAGGTAAATGACATTCCAGATCTTAAAGGAATTGGTGAAGAGACATGGAATTTCATTTCTGCAATCTATAAATCTGGTTGGGATGGTCTTATTGCTGACAAAGATAACTATTCTTTTTGACAGAAAGTAAAGTCAAAATTTATACTAACTATTCAAGTCCATGAAGTCAAGAATCCATTCAAAGGAGGAAAATCCATCAATAAACTGGTGAGTGTTACAAACTCAAGCCCTTAGAGTTGGACAAGAGAAAGAATCTTGTATTAGGGTTAACACAAGAGAACTCAATAGAGAACTCTGTACAAGATTGTCTACCTTATATACTGATACCTAATAGTCTGTGTGAGCTATTTCTAGCCTACCCTAAACAACCATGTGTATGTCTTAAGGTCAACATGTGTTTTACACATTGTATAACATCATCCTTCCATACATTATGTGACTTGTGACTGTCACTATTACTGTATCATCTGATATAACTGATGTATAACTGAGTGATATCATCACTAACCCTAACCCTAAGTTCTAAAAATTGAAAAATGAAAATAAGAATAAGAAATTAAGAAAAAGCTAAGTCCACTTTCTGCAATCTTGACAGTGAGTGTAGAAAGAATACTACCTCCAATCTCTGTCAAGACTTAAAAGGAAGTAAACAAAATTTCCAAATATTTTAAGAAAAAAATCAACAAAACTTTGGAGAAGAAAGAAAGAGTCAGATCATATACTCAAGTATCTGCACCATCAACAAGCAAGATCTTAAAAATTAAGGAGGCATTTCCCAAGCTCCAAGTAAATAAGATTGATAATATTCACAAAATTATCAACAACTTGGAAAAAACAAAACCTAAACTGAATATGATGATTAAAGGTTCATTCAGAAAACAGGTGATTGTTCTGATAAGTATTAAAAATAAGAATAAATTTATGGAAAGTTCGAGCTCACATATAACTAATCTCAATAGGATACTCAAAAGTATTAAATCAGAAGTTATGGTGAATTTTGTATGCTCTGATCTTATAGGAATTACAATTGTCACAAACAAAGTTGCTACTCCATTGTGTTATGAACTTAGGTCTTTAGAGTTAGACAAAAGAACAACTTTTGTATTAGAGAAATACAAGAGAACTCAATAAAGAGCTCTTTACAAAATAGTCTACCTTATATACTCCTATAGATGGTCTGTGCTAACTACTGTGCACCCTACCCTAAATAACCATATGTAAAGCATGAGGTCAACATGTGGTTTCTATGTTGTATGATGTTATTTTGTTCTAGAACCTTCTACTTCCTTCTCTTAAGTTTCATGATCACTGTTATGATCACACCATCAGATGTGACAGATGTGACAGTATGACTGATCACTTCTAACCCTAACCCCAGAGTTCTAAAAATAGAAAAGATGAAAAATAAATCAAAAATGAAATAAAAATAAGAAAAGAAATAAAAAAGAAACAAAGTCCACTTTCTACAATCTTGACACATTGGACTTACAAACCATTAAGAAGTACATCAAAGAATCAAATCAAATCAAATTGGAGAAGGTCAGAACTTCTTGACTTCCTCAATCCAAGTTATATTTGAAAATCATTGGCATATCTTATCTCATCAAAAACACTGATACTCTTATCTCAGCTAATATGATTAAATCAATAATAAAGAACAACCATATTTTTAACAACATAACTATAGCATCTAGATCAAGAGTTATCAAGATATTCCCAAAGTCAGATATAGCTATTATTTGGCTTGATATTTGGGATATATAGAGTGAAAGTAAAGCCAAATATTTGATTAACAGGTGCTTCAATATAGGAAGCTACATCACCATGATTCATAGTGCAAATATGAATCTAGGTGTCACCCAATGCAAGAATTGTTGGAAATAAGGACACATAATATTTTTGTGTTGGGTGCAAGAATCAAGATGCATTAAGTGCAATAGTCCACACAAGATAGAACACTACCACCAATTTGTTTTTATTCAGACCTTTTACAAACAGCTTTGAAGTATCTCAAGGATACTGAAGCTAATATCAATAACATCCTCATCATGACAGGTGATTTTAATATTAGAGACAATACTTGGAATTCTCTTTTTTCTCATTATTTGATTTATAGTAATACTCTTAGAGATATTGCAGATTCTTTCAATATTTGTTTGTTCAAATCTACTAATCAAGTCCCTACTAGATATGTGAACAACCCAAATAATTTGAATCTAGTTATTGACCTGATATTTCTTCATCCAAATTCAGAAGAATTTGATAATCACACAATCTATTCTGACTGGAGGATGTCATCAGATCATGCTCCAATTATGGTTAACATTTTTATTTTTGAAGAACACATTCAAACCAAAAAACAATCAATCAAAAACAGTGAAGAAGAAAGGAACTTTATTACTGAAATTATTGAGTCTATCAAACAGATGAATACAGATCATATCAAAAGAAATGAAGATCTTGAGCAAATTGTACAAGACTTCACATACAAAATGAATGATATTTGGTTTAAACATTCAAAAATTGTCAATATTACCAGATATTTGAAATTGTGGTAGAATAAAGAATGCCAGATAGGTTTAGAAAAGTATAGATCTTCAAGACAATTGAAAGATTAGAAGAAATTCAAAAACACAGTCAAGAAGATCAAACAAGAGTTCTTTGATGCTAAAATCCAGGAAATTGCAAATAGAGCTAGTAGATTTTGGGAGCTTATAAATTGGGTCAAAAAGAGAAAACTCTCTGTTATTGAAGCAATTAGATATAATAGATGTCCCTGCCTAGAGCTTGATAATCTATGGCAGGCTCTTTATAAATCTTTCAACTTAGCTCAACATTAACAAGTCAACACAGTTTTGTTGGAAGAAATCCCAAACAAGATAATTACTTTGTAGTTACTCTTTTCTGAAGATGAGTTCCTAGGTCTATCAATAAATGCAATAATGCTTCGACTCCTAGACTGGATAAGCTCTCTTAGAGATATCTAAAAGCTATTGTTCAAGACTTGTTATATATATTACTAACATATATATTGTCAAGTTCACAAACAGTGGACTTAGTTTCTCTTTATTTCATTTCCCATTTTCATTTTCATTTCATTTTCTTTTCTTATTTTTCTATTTTTAGAACATAGGGTTAGGGTTAGGTCACAAGACACAGAGAACAAAGTAGAAAGATCTAGAACTGATGACATCATACAACATGAACACCACATGTTAGCCT
>Ga0157357_1000767_pt1 | contig 13570 bp, 19 predicted proteins | sample AttcapACBM1_FD_111485 | JGI IMG/M metagenome (GOLD analysis project Ga0157357, IMG submission 111485) | Fungus gardens microbial communities from leaf cutter ant in Botucatu, State of Sao Paulo, Brazil - Atta capiguara ACBM1 | ecosystem: Host-associated > Fungi > Mycelium > Unclassified ... | reverse complement strand
TTCTTTCTTCTTTCACTAGTTGTTTATCTATGCCTATATGTTAAGTTCTCAAAAATTTATTGTACTGTGCCTACTCTGAGCCTTCAGCAAAACCCTCTTCTTTGTTATTATTCTCTTTGTTTTTATCATCTGATTTATCTTATATACTCCTCTTTTTCATCTTCTATCCTGACCTGCAGTTCTTTGTAAGATATTCCACTTTGTCCTATTTGTAATACTTCTTAGTTTTTTTCTCTTTCTCTGGCTTTTTACAGTCTTTTGCTATATGTCCATAAATGTTGCAATTGAAGTATCTGGGTTTTCCATCTTTATGATAATTTGATTTCTTAATCCAATGGAAACATTTTTCTCCCTCATCCCCTATTCACACTATTCAAGCTGTCTTGACAGTTTTACTTATCTCAGGCCTTAGTATTACACCTATAGATAATGATCCCAATTGGAAAGATGCTTCCATAACTAATCAACTAGCTGATATTCTCAGTTAGATTGCTAATAATCTTTCTAATACTAATTGAACTTCTAGACTAGCAACTAATTTAAGAGGAACTAAAGCCTATATTTCTAATACCTTTAGCAGTACTGAGCCTAACAAGCTTAATAATTTTCTATTTCAATGTTACTTATATTTCTGTACAAACTCTATGCAGTTTAATATAGATATTGTAAAAATCAATTTTGTGATAACCTATCTCTTAGGAGTTGCTCAAGAACTCAAGGTAGGCCTTAACTAGGAGGATCAAAGCATCTTCCAATACTGTCAGGCATAGTTCACACCAGGAGATGGAAGTCTGTGAAGCTGGCTCAGATACATGAAGTATGTAAACTCTGTGCTTAGTGATGCAAACTTGTGGAATGACCTTAGCTTCAGCTTATGTGCTGTACCATCTATTTACCACATAGTTGCAACTTCAGATGAATAGAAGAAGTCCAATATGGGAGTGAGTACTGATTGGTGTATTGCTATTGAATACTGGAGATTGAGTTTAACAAGAGTTTATCTTCATCAATTATCAGACTAGCAAATTACAGTGTAACTACTAGTCTTATATACAAATAAGAACTATAGGAGATACTCAGGGTTTCAGTAGTATAGCTCCTATTGCCCCAAGTAGAGGTTTTAGTAGTAAGACACTGACAGAAGTAGGACTCTGCTATGGGAGACTAAGTTGGATAGGAGTATTTCCATTATGGAAGACAGTATATCCAATTTATTGCATCACTACTACTGGAGTGTGTTGTGAAAAGGGTGGCCATCATAAAGGATAGGCTTGTATAATGTTGAGGAGGCAGTATCACCACAGAGATGTATTTTCCAGATGGGTGGACTACAAATACTAGCTCTTTGATTGGAACTAGTTTTTTAATAAGCTCTATTGGCATTTTAGTCTTTCAGATACTGTAGGCAAACCTACTAACATACTGGATAACCTCCACATGAAGCCCAATAACAAGATATTCACTTAAAACATGAATTTCATGTGCTACACTTCTCAAATAGATTAGGGGAATAGTGTTAGAGTTCTATCTAGAATTAGGAAGCAGAAGTCTCAGAAGTTAGTTTATAATAGAACAACTGTAAATAGCTAAAAGTCATAAAACATGTTTATAAGGAGTAGTACATGTGATCATGTCAGAAAGCATATCCTGCCCTTGTGGAGAAGAAATACAAACATGGAAACACATCATTGAGACATGCTCCCAATATGAAAACCACTGCCAAATCCTCTGCAATGTCTCAAGCTCCATATATATGCCAGATATCCTTGGAACAAAACAAGGCATAGCTGTCCTAAGCAAATTCCTTGAGAGAACAGATGCATTCACCAAGAATGGGACAGGTCTACCCAGATAGAAGCCACCCACTATTGAAGACTCCCTAGCTGCTGAACATGATATGGAAGACCCTGAGGATGACTAAGAATAGCCTTGGAACCAACACATCACATCAAGCCACAACCTCCACTCCTCCACCATGTCTTTATACTCTCTCTCATATTTCTCTTCTAGCTTATGTCTATTATTTGCTACCATTGGCCTGTGCTCACTCCCACAGCCAACATTACTAACCTGACCCACTCTAACATTCTCCTCAACCAGACATCTCCACATCACACCTCTGAACTATTATTGGATTTTATCTTATAAATGTAGATACCACCCTGTTGAGGGGGCGTAATTACTTCGAACACTCACCGTGTCTTAGCACTAGTTTGCTTGTTACAGTATAGAAAATAGGAATAAACAACAACATACTAAGTGAAGCACAATTACAAAAATCAAGTCCATAATAACTAAGATAAGACTGATAAAATCACTTTTAACAGGATTCACCAAACCACTTTCTCTAGTAAAATTCCCTGCATTTGTGAGCAGTCTTAGTCTTATGTAGATGATTGTTCACTGAGTAGCATGTTGTAATATTAGGAGCTTTACTAGGAGCTTTCAAGTTATGGGGGGTCATTCTTCTCTACATGTACATCACAATTACCTCTGGTCATGCGTGTCTATATTATAAGTACCGTATGAGTCGTGTACAGTGATTCAATCAAGATCGTGAACAAAAGAAAGCGAAACTACTATCTAATCCCAATACTATCGTCCTGGATTTCATATTCATTCATTTCTACTAAGGGCTTGCATCTGAACATATTCGTAATAATCACCACGTTTCGCTAGCAGCTGGTCGTGTGTTCCAGACTCGCTGACACATCCCTCTTTTATGAAGTAGCTGCCAGTCAACGATGAGTTCAGCACATTCAATACGAAGCAGGGACCGGATACATACATTCGGTCAGCATTCTGAATCGTTGATAGCCGGTGTGCAATAGCAATCGTCGTCCTGCCCTTGGCCGCCTGGTCCAACGCCGCCTGCACGACCTTTTCAGAATTCGAGTCCAGCGCAGAGGTAGCCTAGGCAACCACGAGTATCAGTACCGCATGGCATCCAAATCATCTATGGAACCTACCTCGTCCAGAAGCAGCACTTTGGGGTTTCGCAGAAGGGCACGAGCAATGGCAATACGCTCTGCGGAACATGCGATCCATGAGCCCTGATATCGTTCTCATACATGTATCACTTACGTTTCTGACCACCTGAGAGCTGTGATCCTTTGCCCCCTACTTCAGTCTCAAAGCCGCTGAAATGATGTTGTCAATGGAGTCATCAGGTGCAAGGGTGTTTCAGCAACGCACTCAGGCAGAGATTTTATGAACTCTAGGATGTTGGCATCACGGCAAGCATTCTCGATCTCTTCCTGCGTCACTTCTTCAGCTGGTTTGACAGCGCCCAACAGGACATTAAACCGGATCGTTCCGGCATAAAGTGTGGGTTCTTGAGACACCAAGGCAATATGCTTGCGGTAGGATTGGATATTAAACTCCGTGATATTTTCACCGTCAAGCTACAAACAAATTATGGGTTGATATCCTTCCAGGATGGAGAAAATCACGTACGAGGACACTTCCTGCAAGAGGATCGTAGAATCGCTCGATCAATTGAATACTGTCGACATTGGGATCAGTCACGACAAGAGGATATCATTTATGTGACTTGCGTAGTGCTTTTTCCGCATCCACTGGCACCAACCAACGCAACATAGGTCCCAGGTTCGACTTCCAAAGTAAGATCGCGCAAAACACGGACACCTGGCCTTGTTGGGTAACGGAAATGAACATTCTCAAATTTGACGTGTCCTTGGACCGCCTTGTCGCTCAGAATCTTGCCTTCTGATGACTCCGCGTCGATCTCGGGAACCGAATCGAGCAGCTTGAGAACGTCCGTAGCTGCGCTTTTGGCAGACGAGATGTCAGGGACGAAAGAGAACACACTACCAGCTTGAGCAGCTCCAAAAGTTGCGCTCTAGAAATGACTTAGGTTATTATATGTCAAGACCAGAAAACACTTCAACTCACCATAAGACCAACGAAGAATTGGAAGGTACTGGACTCTTGGTTTGCAACAAGGCGAGAACCGAACCAGAAGACAAGAGAAACAACAAAAAACGTGGTAGCCTGGGAGAACGAGTACAATAAATTGCTCCAGACAGCGTTGTGCATGGAACGCTTCAATGGAAGTTCCAAACTACTGCTGTACAATTTGAGGCAATCTTCTTCTCGAGTAAGCGAGGCAACTGTTCGAATAGCGCCAGCGGCTTCACATGCCATCTGAGCCGATTCTTCGTGGGCCTTCTTGTTTTTCTGATCTTTGAGAACAACAACTTGCTGAATAATATAAAAAAACATGAGAGCATACGCACATTAGCAAAGAAGAGTACTTACAAGGCGGATATACCCAGTAGAGAGGATCAAAGGAAGGCAAGCCATGGCAACAAGACCCAGCTTCCATATGAACACGAGACCCAGGATAGAACCAGAGACAACAGTAGCGATGGCCTGAATGATACTAGAGGTGCGAAATTAATAAGATAGGACTTGAAGCGAAGTGTGAAGTAACATACGCTCCAAGAGTGATGCCAGCAAGGCCGTTGATCTTCTGAGGGTCGTTACTGAGACTGGAAGTCAAAGCACCGGTCTGAGGGCGTGTTAGTGAATACGATGAGTGTCAAGAGGGGAATATCCACTCACACTATTCTCGTCCTTGTCAAAGAACTCAATGTCTTGGCGAAGGATAGCACGAAATGACAATTTCCTCAACCTTGCAGTCAAGGCAGCAGCGGTAGATGCAAAGTAGTAGTTCTGGGCAGAAACTATCACGATCGAAATGATAGCAATGAGGAAGAGCCTGGATTGAGACAAATAAATAAAGTCGTCGAATATCGTGGCAAGTCACGTACCAGAGTGCGTTGCGATCACCTTGGAAGCGGCGCTCATGGGAATCGATCTGGGAAAAGCTGTTGATACCCTTGGCGAAAACAATACCGAAGGCAGGATAGACCATTCCAGACGCTGGATCATGAAGATGGACTTGGAGAATAGAAAAGAGATGCTAAGTAGAAACATACCACAAGCAGCAATGGAACCAACCAGGTATTTGTGCCAGTGGTCCTTCATGATGAAACCCATGCGCTTGAATAAATAGAACAAGCTGTAGCTGACTTTAACCTCGTTTGCCTCAGCAAGAATACGCTTTTGTTCAACGAGCTCGCTAGCCAAAGACCTGCCAGTGTTCTTGCGGCCGAGAGGAACTTCTTCACGGATGGCCTTGTCGAGATCCTTTGCACTCTCAGCATCTTCCGCTTGATCGGTAACCGTTTCTTTAGCCTCTCTGAGTTTCTGGGCCTGGACAAGAGCTGCATAGGCACCCTCGGCATCAAGAAGTTCATGATGAGATCCACTCTCAAGGACGAGACCTTCACCCATTACATAGATGACGTCGGCGTCTTTGATAGTCGAGAGGCGGTGAGCAATAGTGATAGTGGTACGCCCTGAAAATACTAGTTGTCAATCATCAGATGATAGAGACTTGGAAAACCGACCTGCAGCAGCCTTGTCAAGAGCATCTTGAACGATGCCTTCGGACTGGGTATCCAAGGCGCTAGTGGCCTCATCGAGAAGAAGAATCCTAGGGTCTGAGACAATTGCTCGTGCAATAGCGACACGTTGTTTCTGTCCACCCGACAACAGGAAACCACGCTCTCCAACCATAGTCTGATAACCATTGGGTAACTTGCTGATGAAGCTGTCGGCATTAGCCTTGACACAGGCCTCTTTGATGAGTGCAAACTTCTGCTCCTCAGAGGCATGCTCATGTCTGGTGCCGATGAGACCGTGGGCAACATTTCCAGCAATGGTAGTGGCAAAAAGAGTGGGTTCTTGAGATACGAGGCCTATTTGAGATCTCAACCACTTCAGGTTAAGCTCCTTAAGATCAACACCGTCTAATTTCACAGTACCCTCGGTAGGGTCATAGAACCGCTCAATGAGAGAGATGATGGTGGATTTGCCAGAACCAGAAGCGCCGACGAGTGCTGCAGTCTTTCCAGCCTTGAAGGTAAGGTTGAGACCTTTAACAATGGGGACGTTCGGGCGAGACGGATAATGGAACTTGATATCCTCGAGCGAGATCTCACCATACACGTTCTCGAGTTGCAGTCCGTCGGGGTTTGCGGAGTCAATGTCAGGGACACGATCAATCGTCGCATACAGTTTAGCTGCTGCACCACGAGCATGGCTGATGGCTACCAAAAAGAATCAATTGCGAATGTTCGGTGAGTCAGGCTTTACAAACCTTGCATCTCAGGTGCCAAAAGAGCCAGGGAGAAGGAACCAATGAGAATCGACATGACACCGTTGATGACCTCTCCGGCATTAGCTAAAAAAGTGATTTAAGAATAGCATCACATTTGGCAGTCATAATTGACTTACCCCAACCATGGTTAATAAGCGTCGTCCCAAAAGAGAAAGCTAACAAGACAATTGAGAATGACACAATAGAATGGAAAGCGTTTGGTCCCACCAAGTGCATAAGCCGCATAGACAACGAAAAAGAAGATACCCATGCCAAATCCATGCCAGATGGCTGCTTTCATGTCGACTTGAAGAGAGTCGTTGATGAAGGTATCATAGAGGCTGGAGAGAATGGCTTGGGTACCGAACGCCTGGGCAGTTCGGACGGTGGAAATCACCTCTTCGGCGATGCTACCAGCCTCAGCGACGTACTTGAGGGAAAGCCTGATATAACTTAACAGAGCAGGAAATGAATGCTTAAGAAAGTACATACTGCATGTATTTCGAAACAAACTTGTTCATGGCGGCCCCGGTGATTGCAATACAAGGCAAGATTGAGGACATAGCCAAGGCTAAACGCCAGGATCTGACATAGGCAAGGACGAAGCCAGTTACAAACGCAGACACAAAATTGACGGCTAGAGCAACCTTCTCAGAGGTACCTTGCTGGATGAGATCTAGAAAATCAAACATGAGCAACTGGGGCACAAGTTACGAGTATAGAATACGCGCGAGTGTCAGTCTGGATACGGGTTGCGACTTCTCCTGCTCCAACTTTGTCAAAGTATGCGACGTCTTGCCGCAACACTGCTCGAAGATAATGTTCGCGAAGTCTCTTCGCATTTACTTCACCTGTATACACCCAACCACTCATGTAAGTATAGGTGCAGGCAAGCATACCCACTCCTGATACAATAAGGAAAAGAATAAGCAGGGATGGAACAGGAATCGATCCAGAGACGCACCGATATAGGTCAGATAGCTGGCATTCAGAGCAGCATTGTGACGAAAGGCATCGGCAGCGGCAGGAATATCGTCCTGTCTGGCGGGATCATTCAGAATCGTCTGAAAAGCAACGAAATCTTGTGTGAGATTTCCAAAGAGAAGTGCCATTAAGGGCTAAGAATGCTTTGAGTCAGTATCGTGAAGATGCTGTTGAAGTTGGTTACGCACCTGAGCGGCTCCAGCAGCGGCAGCAGCGATGATGCCAATGACATTTATTACAATTTCACGCTTTGTTAAAAAGCTGGTACAGTTAGATGAAGTTGAGGGCGAAGAAAGAGACTCACCGGAATAATTCAAGAAAGGCAACAGGTGAAAACTCCTCAACTTGAACCTCTTCAGAAGTGGGCTCTTCACTCTTCTCAGGATCTTTGTGGTCCTTGTCTGATTTTTTGAAAAAGGAGAAGCGGTGCGAGTGCCTGGTCTCGACGATGGTAGCCTTCTCGTCTGCGGAGCTAGGGCGAGAGCCAGACATTGGAACGGAGGGAGGACCTGCTTGCGAGGTTTACAGGTGTATACTATATAGACAGGGATACGGCGTATGAACGTAAGCACCGTTACGTGCGCATGTTTGACAATGTCCCGATGAGGACTGTGACACAGTATGATCTTATCGAAATGACCTTTTCTATTGATTGTCATTGGTTTAGTCAAGATCATTCTTGGGATTACCAGCAGCGCCCGTCATTATTGCGCAGAGCCTACGGAGGTTTTGGCCTGGTACGTGTACGCCTACGAGTCATCTGCAGCTGACAAACACATAGATGCTTGGCATCACATCATGGCGTTGCAGCCCGGCAAACAGACGTAGACCACATGGTCCCTAAACACCTAAATATCTATTTGTTCAGGGGCACTCACGTGGAGAATTGATGTGATTTGAAGCAACTATCATATCATACTATGTTATCCATTTCTTTATATACCCCACTCAACTGCTATGGACTGGCTTCGTGGCAAGAAATCTTCTGCCACCAACCTCAAAGCTGAGGCAGCGTCGCTCAATCGGTCAACCACTCCTACTCCTCGTAACCCAGATGGCAAGCCTAATTTCCGATCGGGCCTGCTCACCATCCGTGTCCTCTGGGCGGAGGGCCTGGGCTTGCCTGATGGTGTTGCTGTTCCTGCAGTTATCCAGGCAGCACTTGCATCTCAGCAGGCCAAGGTAGCTGCATCCGTTTCCCCGTCGAGTGTGACCCAACAAAGACTTGCTCATAAATCCCGTGGAAATCGGTTCGTATTTGTTATCCTTGACTCCACTCAAGACTCAGTCGGGGTGACAGAGATAGCGTCCAGCGCAAGCAATGCTGGTGGTTACCATACATTGTCATGGAATACGAGGTCAATCAAATCCTCATCACTCCGTTGGGTGGCGACCTTAACAAGCCGCTCTACATGTATCAAGCTTCATTGTATGCTTTTCTCTCGTCGCCATAGAAGAGATATTGACGCCGCACGTAGTGACGTGTCCCGAAACTCTGAGATATCACTCCAACTTTACCTCCGTGCCGATGAACCAAAGCGTGGTGCAGATGGCATGGCGGATGACCTTGGGAATGATTTTTTCCTGGGCGGCACCAAGTTCGTTCCCAACTTTGATGAGATGGGCAATCAAGACCAATGGTATGATATTGTCGGAGGATCGGGCAAGATTCAGATTGGAGTGGCATACAAACCTAGTTTCGGCCACTCATTAACCATCGATGACTTCGAGCTCATTACCGTCATCGGCAAAGGAAGCTTTGGCAAGGTGAGCTTCATTTGAGTGTGTTTGACAGTTGATTTGATTTGGTAGGTGATGCAAGTTAAGAAGCGTGACACATCACGGATTTATGCCCTCAAGACCATCCGCAAACAACATATTGTCAATCGTAATGAAATCACTCATACACTCGCCGAACGCCTTGTCCTCGCGCAAGTGAACAGCCCCTTCATTGTTCCTCTAAAGTTTAGTTTTCAGTCTGAGCAAAAGCTCTATCTGGTTTTGGCGTACGTTCACGGATTGACTCAGCTCGACATCAATCATGACTCAATCTTATTTCAGATTCGTGAATGGCGGAGAATTGTTCCATCACCTTCAACGAGAACAACGTTTCAATGAAGAGCGTGCCCGGTGAGGACGTAGGATCCACATTTCTGAATTTTGTTGTTCATCTTTTCCACTTAGGTTCTACAGTGCTGAACTCTTACTTGCTTTAGAGCACTTACATGAGCTCGATGTCGTATATCGGTAAGCTTTTTCCTCATTTTACTCGTCCCTTGCCTCTATACAACGCTCTCAGTGACTTGAAGCCTGAAAACATCCTCCTTGATTATACTGGCCACATCGCTTTGTGCGATTTTGGTCTTTGCAAGCTCAATATGAAAGGCAACGAGAAGACAAATACATTCTGTGGAACTCCCGAATATCTCGCCCCCGAGATCCTGAACGGACAGGGTTACGGTGAGCTGATGTCGTTTCTTGCTGATGTCGTTTCTTATCATTCGTGACTTGACATGCACTCTGAAAGATAAAACGATTGACTGGTGGACTTTGGGCGTTCTCTTGTATGAAATGCTCGCAGGACTACCCCCGTTCTACGATGGTATGCTCCAACATCCTTACCCTAGGGCTGATCTGGCCATTCAATTAATTTCAGAGAACACTGATACCATGTATCACAAGATCATCAATGATCCACTTCAGTTCGGAGCTGAGTTTACCAATGAAGCTCGAGATATCCTCATCGGATTATTGACCCGTGATCCCATGCGCCGTCTCGGCTTGAATGGGGCGGAGGAAATTAGACATCACCCTTTCTTCAACAATTATATCGATTTCAAGAAACTATCTGAGAAGAAGATCCAACCCCCGTTCAAGCCGACCGTCTCGAGCCCTGTGGCGCGTTTTTGTTATCGCTATTGCTGTTGACATCGTTTTGATCACATTTTTAGGATGTGTCCAACTTTGATACAGTCTTTACAGAGGAAGCACCTGTAGACAGTTACGTTGAGGACTCCAAATTATCCTCCACTGTTCAAGCTCAGTTCTCAGGTCCCTATCACCTCTTTACCAGTGGAAGGGCGTTACTCACCTTTGCGAGTTTATAGGATTTTCTTACAATGGAACCAATTTACCTATCAGTTTCACTTAGAGCTCTCATATATGACATTCACTGTAGCTATTCACTTGGTTTAGTTCGAATTACTCAGCTACCTAATGCCTTCGTTTCCTTCTCTGGATCTCTCCTTTGATTTCTTATCTATGTGCTCAATGCTCAACCGTTTGTCTCCAGATATATCTACCTCTGGTGACATCATTCCCATTCATTTCCCCTTGTTTCTTGACTGAATACATCTCTTTTCTAGTGTGAACAAGTATTAGCCCTAAACTCGTACCTTTTGTGTGGGTTTCAGGGCCCCTTGTTTCGCGATTGACAGCATCCGGGTTGCATAAATGTCCAGTGCTGAGTCAGAATTAGCTGCGGCGTGCGTTCAGCACTGAGCAGATGGACACTCATGTGGATGCGGAACTTAATTATTTGACTTTCGGCCGACCTCCTGTCCTTGAAGTTTGGAATCAGTTCCTGTGGATCTGCGTGGGGTACCGAGCCAACAAATACAACTCACACCGTGATTTTCGGCCTGTTTTCCGCTCAACGTGTTTGACATGCTGATGCCATACCCACGATATAAAATGGGTGTTGAAGTGTCTTCTTGACTGAGCTGATAGGAACTTTTGGCGTAAAACATATTATCTCTTGAGGCAACTTCGGTCATCTCCAGGGTCTCTTGATAGGATTTCGGCTACTTTTCGAAAACTCACCAAAGGCATGAAGTAGATGACCTACAATTATAGCCACATATTTTTAATAGCGTTTGACAGGGGATTGAGGCCACAGTCAGAGCTAGATGGGCCACAGAGTCTTGTTTTGGGTTGTGTCTGGCCGAAGCTTGAAGGTGGCCAAAATCACCTCAGCGGGATAGTGCTCACGGAGTCCAACAGTAACCTCTCATTTGCTTTTTGAAGTGATTACGGTGTGGCGGACTGTGATGACTTAAGTAGCTAGTTAGTCTAAAAGGCACGGATTGACCAAGCCACAGTATATGTAATAGATGCTAGATAAAGGGAATTACTTCAGGAAAGGTACCTAGAACCAAATGCCCCCAGAAGATCAAACAAAACTAATTGATCTTTCTATGATTAGGACAGGTCCTGGTCATTCCTAGTCCTCTGGACTTCATAAAAATAAAATACAGAATAACTTGACCCTATGGTTGGCATGTCTAAGGTTATAAACAAATTAGAGGGGTCATACACATGGTGTAAGTAAGTGAGAAAGTCTCCAAGTCACTAGTTAAATGAAATCTTTTATTACTCAATAATTCTCTCAAACTTACTGACTTATTTTTGACTTAGTAGGTAACTATCTTTATTATTCAGAGGCTATTCTGCTTGTATAAAAAGGGCTTACTAGCATATGTTAAGTACAGTTCTTGCTTCAAGCAGAAGTCCACAGATATTGTATAAAAGAGAACAGATTAAGCACAATGACTTATCTGTGGGCAATGCAACTGGGTGCAGATAACAACCTTGACTTTAACTTGTATACTGTGCTAACTATGTTTTATGTGGTTGTAACTTTGGTTATAAAGAAGAGTGGATGAGAGAGATAATAGATAATAGAAAGCAAATGTTATGAACCATCTTAGTGTTATATACCCATCTGAATACATCCAATCCATCTGACTATATCATAGATAACACTTTTCTAACATCCAATCCACTTAGAACATTTGTAAAAGAGGATATCTTTCTTCCTAGTCTACTCATCCTCTCTCAGTATAGATCTACCTGGTTCCAATTGATGTCTGATCACTTTATAACTGATCACATGATTCCTCATGATCTCCATAGAACTCCAGACTCCATTTCTGAGGACTTAAGTATACTCAAAGTAGTTATCTGTCTTTTCTGATCCTCAAATATAACCTTAGTTATTAAGTACCTGTTGTAAAATATCCTGCCTACTAAGCATTCAGTCTGGATCAGTAATAATAATTAAATAGTCAATGTAAAATCTTCACATAGGTTGAACCACTACCAATACTACTCATTCTCTATTGTTACTCATACTTTCTTAGCTCTTCATTATAGTATTTACTATAGATAAGTGGTTGGTTGTCAGTTGTCCATACTGCACCATACTGCTGTGTATTCTGTTTCTTCCAACAGGTCATAGATACTAGTTGCCTTGATCTCTAGTTAGTACTTTTTTATGCTATTTTCTATCAATGAGAAGAGTTTGACCAACTCTACTAGTGAGCTAACATCTTGTTACTTTTAGGCCTATTATAGATTGAGCTGATTTCAAATCACTTTATTGTCAAAGTTGAAGATGGTAAACTTTACTTATTTTCATTTCATTTCTCTATTTTCTTTTTTATTTATTTTTTATTTTTGAACTTAGGGTTAGGAGTTAGTGTGACATCATATGTGACTGTCACAAACAATCACATAGTATGATACTATGTCATATATTTATTATATGTCACAGTCACAGTCACATAATCACATATTATATAAAAGAATATAAAAGATTCTGGAATGATGATACTATACCATATATTAATAACTATAGTATACATACTCTTTAAAGTAGGCCAAGTTTAGTATAGTATAGACTATCAGCCTAGTGTATATAAGGTAGATTTTGTACTTGGAACTCTATTAAGTTTTCTTGTATAAACTCTACATAAGATTCTTTTTTTGACTAGTTATTTGTCAAGATTGCAGAAGGTGGACTTGATTTCTTTTTATTTCTTTTCTCATTTTTTATTTTCTTTTTAATTTATTTTCTATTTTTCTATTTTTAGAACTTAGGGTTAGGGTTAGTGATAATATCACTCAGTCACACATCAGTTACATCAGATGACATAGTGATAGTGATGGTCACAAGTCACATAATGCATAGGAGGACATAGAATATTCTGGAAGAAATAATGTCATACAATATGTAATACACATGTTGATCTTAAGGTGTACACATGATCATTTAGGGTAGGCTAGAAATAGCTTGCACGGACCATTAGGTATTTATATATAAGATAGACAGTCTTGTGCAGAGTTCCCTATCAAGTTCTCTTGTATTAATCTTAATATAAGGTTTTTCTTATTGACTAGCTCTAAGGTCTTTGAGTTGTAACATCATTAAGTTTTAAGTTGTAACATCTATGCTTACATCTTATATATACTGATAGCTCATATCAGAATTAAAAATAATGGACTTAGTTTATTTTATTTTCTCTTTTCATTTTTATTTATTTTATTTTATTTTTTATTGTTGATCAAGAACAAAGAAAGCAAAATGTAACACCATCACATGTCACATGTCACAAT
>Ga0157357_1000766_pt1 | contig 13572 bp, 13 predicted proteins | sample AttcapACBM1_FD_111485 | JGI IMG/M metagenome (GOLD analysis project Ga0157357, IMG submission 111485) | Fungus gardens microbial communities from leaf cutter ant in Botucatu, State of Sao Paulo, Brazil - Atta capiguara ACBM1 | ecosystem: Host-associated > Fungi > Mycelium > Unclassified ... | reverse complement strand
GATGAGGAAGAGGCATGTGACATCGCAGTCACATGACATGTCACATGATGTGACGTCACAAGCCTAGAACATGATGGAAGGGTCTAGAAGATGATATCAGGGCACATGGAATACACATGGTGGCCTTGAGTAGAACATGAGGTAGAAATGAGGACGAAGCATGGACATTAGGGTAGGGTTAAATATTGGTAGCACGGACCAAGCATGTTTTGTATATATAGGACTCTAATTTAGCAGAGACTTCTTGTCGAGTTCTCTTGTGAAATCCCACATTATACTTCTTCTTTGAGGTTTACTCGTTAGTGAGATCATTGGACATTGTGTCTAAGTGGTTGCCACAACAAGTAATAGGTAAGTCAGACAAAACAAATCTGTTTTAACTTGAAGCCATGCATGCATAATTGATTTCCTCTGAGACTACAAAGTCCTCTATTATATTAGCATATAGGATTACATTGTCATATTTAAGGATAGTTTGCATAGATTGAGTAGACTGAGTCAAGAAGTTTAGTGAATCATTAATCTGCAAGGAAAGAGGGATGTTACAGTTATTCTTATAGAATTTCATATAAGAGAAATCAGGCTCAGCAATCTGAGAAGCAGAGTTTTGATTACTAGAAATTTAAAACATAACTGTTTTCTGGCAGTTAGCAAAGACTGATATTAGATCAGATGTTCCTGTAAATAAGCCCAAAGAGCCTCAGCATTAGGCTGGTCATACATTGACAAGTTATCTGACAAAGTAGAATTAAGAACAGCTAGGAAGTTCCTTTTAGTTATCTTATTCACATCAGTAGTCTAAGGGAGTACTAAATTATTTAGTATATCTTGAGCAGTGAAGACAGCTCCAGAGTAAGTGATAAGAGCAAGAGTTGATTTAACACAGATCTCTCAAAAGGGATAGTCAGCAGAACTAATAAGCTTAGAAAAAGTAACAACAAAGTTAGCCATTGCTATCAGTGAATATAATCAACATGAATTAGGGAGCAAATGTAGTCAGCTAGAACACAAATATTCAACTCAATCAGTGATGATTCATTAGCACATGTAAGGTACAAAGTGATTCTGTAGGTATGGAGTGATTCAGAATCAGCTTAATCCATAACAGGCCTAGAAGTAATAAGGTGTTAGCCTACTAGTAAAGTTGGTCAAGTCTTTCTTATCAATAGAAAGCAGTCTAAAAAAGTGCTAACTAGAGATTAAGACAACTAGGGTTCATAACCTGTTGAAAGGAACAGAATGTATAGTAACATAATGCAGTGTGGATAACTAGCAACCACTTACCTATAGTATATACTTTAATGAAGAGCTGAGGAAGAGTGAGCAATGATAGAAGACAAGTAGCATTGGTAGGAGTTTAATCTATATGAAAATTTTACATTGACTACCTAATTAGAACTACTGATCATAGGCTATATACATACTAAACAGAATACTTCATAACAAATACAAGAGAATTCAATAGAGTTTCTAGTACAAAGTGTCTATCTTATATATGCTAGGTTGATAGTCTGTACTAAACTATATCTAACCTACCCTAAAGGCTATATGTTTTATATAAGATTAATATACAGAAAATATATTGTATAACATTATTGTTCTAGAACCTTCTATGCCTTTTCCTGTGTCATGTGATTGTGTGACCATGACCATGACATGTGTGACAGTTGTAATGTTATACTAAACCCTAACCCTATATCTTTAAATAAGAAAATAAATGAAAAGAAAAGCAAATAAGAAAGAATATTAGAAAAAGCAAAGTCTACTGTCTTCAACTCTAATATTTAGGAACTACTTGTGCACACAGACTATGGTCTGTAGTATATAAGGTAGACTAGTTTGTACTAGAAACTACATCAAGAGATATAAAAATAAAGAAAATTGAGAATAAATAGGTTCTGTAAAAGGAATAAATCTTACTTATAAAGTTGTAAGTGCCCAGGAACTTCAGTGATAATTAGGTAGAGTATTCTACTGTATACCACTACTATATATACTACAGTAGGATGGTCCATATGCTTGGCCCAAGCACTGACTGATCATTATGCACAACTATAATTAATAACTAAATATAGTACTACTGATGGTAGATAAGACAACAGGGATCAGGATAAGGCAAAGGTGGTTACCAGTCCGTCAGGAGCCAGTCCAGGTGATGACCAGCCTAGGAGTGCAACTAAGCCTCTATAGAGTGGACCTGGACTTGCCAGTGTCCCCTGACAGACTCAGAGTGTACTACAACATTGATTGCTAGTGTGATTATTATCTCATTCTAACAGTAGTAGCTACTAACTTATTAGAGGGTCATTCTTTTACTGGAGTGATAACCCAACAACCCAGTAACCCAGTACCTTATGCTAACAATTCTTTTCCACCATCAGCTAGCTTATTCACACCAACAAGAACATAACCTACCAAGTCTCAGAAGAACATTTGACTATTACATTTTGTAAGTATATCGCAGGTTGCTCAGCCACTGTAATGCTATTAGTATTCTCCCCTAACATATGTAAGCCTGTGCAATCTACATATATTATCTGTCTTTATTGTTTTTTTATTGCTACAAGTATTTGACATTTCCTTACGAGCATTTTGTTTGCTTCCGGTATGATCCATATAGCAGTGAGGGCGCCATACCCCTTGTTCTCAGATAATATCAAATCACTTTGGAAGTCGCCGGATTGGTCAATTCAGCACATCACCAATGCTTACTGTAAATTCAAACAAGTTATCGATCATATGTGATGCAAGCATTTTCAGTTGCAAAAGGATATATACAAGTTTGCTGTTTATGCGCCAAGAAGATTCAACAACTTTCTTCAGCTCAAACGGGTTGAGTGATGGGCGAATCGGCGAAAGTAGTGGTAGTGGAGCTTGATGTTTTTCTTGCAAATGCCTGATGAACAATGTCAATGTCAACAACGCCTCTATGTACAGAGATAAATCGCTGATATACCATCCCTATCCCATTACGTTTCTCGTCTAGACCCTGTCGAGTACGTCCAAAGTCGTTCCTATCACATTCCTGGATCAATTCAGTATTGTATTCTTCAGTATTTATTTTGATGGATATGTTGGCCGAGCGCTGATATGGAGAATGCGTTTGATTGGAAATTCACAAGGTTGGTGAAGCAAGGAGCACAAGATGCTGATGTTGAAGAGAGAGGCTAGATGTACCTACCTTTGTCGCCATGCCGATGCCACCGCTTCGAGGGAATTCTTGAAGTGAAAGAGAGAGGTTTTCACTAGTGGTTTGGACCCCTTCTGCAGCTGCACGGATTCTTTTGCGGGAATTAAGAGCTCCAAGGAGAGAATTGGAGTACACTATTGTCTAGGAGTAAGTGATAGCAACATCAGAGTCTTTTGACGCTCTCACATCGGCCGATACAGAAGAAGAACATAATATAAAGGAAAGTATGACCTGCAAAGACAATCTACTAAATGTTTAATATTGAATACGACAAATGTAATGCCAGTTTTACCGAGATAAGTGACGCTACAGCACAGAGACTGAGAGGGTCAACATGGGAGATATCTTATCACAAGCAAGGCTCACCTTGTGAGAAGGCCGGTATTGACGGAGTAGATAATCTACCAGTGAATGATCAGCAACCTTCTTATTAGACAACATGAGTTCGGCTCGCACTAATTTTTTAATCATCGTATCGGACCTGTTATGGTAAGTTCTAACGAATGTGTGCTACTATTGTGATGATACTTACCTCTTGAAGCCTGTTCGCGACTGATGAAGGATGATGCAAAGGCTGGCAGCGATAACAAGATCACCGGCAGCAGCAAGAACATTCACCGCGATGGAGAGGCCCTGTGATGACGTAAGTTGTCTGACCGGCCGAAATTATGACGACTACGAACGGACCTTCAGTTGTCCAAGTTCTAAGTATGTTCGCAGCTGAAGCCTAGGGTCAGAGTTTCAGCGCGCTTGCCTTCATGACCTGGAACAATACTGACGAAAGGATCGTGTAGGCTGATCAGGATTGGAGATCAGTGGCGATAACTCGACCAATGAACCCAGCTTACCAATGATACAACCTGAGAACAAGGGCGTTGGAAGCAACACGACCTGATATTCAGGGAAACGCACCAAATTCCCCAGCGATGAGGAGCACCTATTCCACAGAGTGAGCAACACGAGGAGGAGAGAAGAGCGATGAGCGAACAAGTAGGCCCGTCAGCCAGATCTTACGGTTGCTAACTAATGGTCGTTGAGTAACATTCGGACAGGATCGGCGATGAACGTACATTTCCAGACTCGCATGGTGAGGAAGCTATGAAAATGATAGTAAATTGGCGGACGGCATTTGAAAATCTGGTCACTAACCTTTGAACCAGGAAGGCAGTGAGACCCTTAGTCGAGCTTAGAATTGGATAGTAGATAAGATTCAAATATACTTACGTTGAACAAGACCTCAACCTAGTCAAGGCTAAATCAGACTCGGAGTGGAAGGAGGGGGAAGAATTTTACCAGTAAGCTCCTATTCTATACATCAAAAGGGTCGAAAATTTAGATACTGAGAACATACCAAACAAGTTGACCAAGCATCTCCGGTTGACTGTAGTAGGAGACGAGATAAACATAGACTAGGAGATAGCACCATTGACAGATTGAACGCGACGAAAAAAGGATGCAACATACTGCAGTGCGTGATGAGGGCTTGATGTATAGTCTCAAACAACATGACCAGTCCAACCTGATATGTTCTTCAGTGTGATGTTACTTAAACCGAAATAAAACGACATACGAGCGATTTGATGAGCCAAGTGTCTGTTTGATGGGTGTAATAATAGTAAGCCTGAAGTACAGAAACTCAATGTATATGGTGAGGACTAGAGAAGGCAGTCAGTAGTATGGAAAAAGTGATACCTCCATAGAATCTGAGGAGGTATGGTGCATGAGCATAGTCCAAAGGTAAATGCAGCTGGCCCACGCTGAAGCAATAACAACGCCAACCAACGCCACGCCCATCCTACTTAAACATCAGAAGAGACTTCAGAATGAGGTTGAGCTGCACATACGTGCCGTCCAAATCCAAAGTCGACTCCATAGCTGATGACGAAGAGGAAGCAAGGGAAAGGAGGAGAAAATGGAAGAACGGGTTAGAAAGGTGAGTAGGGAAAGCACTTCCCCCCCCCAAAGGGAGGAATTATACCCTGGAGAAACCGGAAAGAAGTCCAGAAATTGGGGAGTGACTGCCAACAAGCTAAACTTCGAAATGTCGGCTCGAATATACAAGGGCATTCCGATACGGAAGTTATCTCTGAAAGATTTCGAGAAAAGTGCTCCGCTTTGTGCCATTGAGGTGACGATGGAGTGAAATCAGGTTTTTTGGTTTATGCCGAAGTTATGGGATTTAGATTTCGAGACGTTCTCTTAGACGAATACTCCTCAACACGCAGAAAGCAGCTTGGTGTAACAAAATATATGGAGATTCGAGGACTTTTCTCGCAATGGAGAGTTAGCATTGTGGCCCGCGGAAGAAGTCTTCGAATTTAGAGCTCATGCCATGGCCTTCGTTTTTACTTCTGAACGCTGTGGATCGTGATCTACCGCTCACTTGAGCAGATGGTGACCTAGACGTAAGGATGCCAGCTCTGGATAGTAGGTAATATCGTGGAATGTACCCCATAAGACACTTGGGTAGAAAACGGCACTTGCTATAGTCATGGTCAAGAGTAATAAATGATGCGCCCTTTGGACTTCGGAGACTAATTGAAGTACACGTGATTCTAGCGGTGTTCTGGATCTTCCGTCTAGCCGCTCCTTCAGCCTGAAGTTTACTGGATGGATGACTGTTCTATGTCCATCTGGGGATTTCCATAACTGTATTTAGGGCCGCATTGATTAGTGAGTCTGTCAGGGCTTGCATCATGATGCTAGTATTGATCATCTCTAGGATGCCAGGCCTCAGTTTCTATATTGTCAACACGCTGCTGTTGCTCCATGAGCAACTATAGAAATCCAACCAATACGCCGGAACAACTGTACGGAATAAATGTCCATTATACACAAAAACCAGATTACAATGTTGCACGGGCCTTATGGTAATACACGAGAAGGTATGGAGCATATGGAGCATATGTGATGAGTGATGAAACAAGCAATGAGCCACAACAGGACTTCGACCGCATTCACTCTTCCTCGTCTTCAAAGCGAAGAATTTGTGCGTCCTCATCGATAGGAACGTTTCTATAACCCCTCCTTCCTCTAAACCCACTACGATCCAGACGCGATGATATCCACTCGAGTGCAACAGCAGCGATACCAAGGAGGAACCATGGCACCGATGCAAGTGTATCAAGTGCTGTATTAAGGCCACTCGAGTGCCTTGAAAATGCGTCTCCCGGGAGGTGAATGGTCCTATTATGAAAAATGGTGAATCAACTATTAATGAAGGAATATTTAAGAAAAATATCATGATATTTCACACACCCTCTGCGATGACCGCCGCGGCGGTAGTAGTAACACCCTACCAGAGCAGATAATCCGAACGGCAGTAAAAGCATGAAAAGCCAGAATAAAGTTCCCTTGGACTTGAAACCTGGACATTTGTGCGCCTTTCCACGATCAAGTCGATTGTTGCCCTCACAACTCGAATAGGGAATCAACCGATACGAAGTCCTCTCATACCAATACTCGTCACCATTTTGGCATGATGTATCATCGGGAAGACTTTGCTGCCCAGGAACGAGGACACAGTCTCCCGCTGCGTTGCGGACATGGTTAAATTCACTATCAATTCTATAAGACACGAGATATGAAGGTATGAGAGGAAGCTCACCATTCAAAGTCTACATCAGTACAAGTGCAGTTTTGTACCAAGTTGTCTGCCACCTTGATGTTTCCAACAATACAATTGGCTGAGCGGGCGCGACGATGATATAGGGTCTTTTTTCCTGATCAACAACAGATCCATCAACAGTGACATGGAAATTCACCCGTCGTCCGAACAAGCAAACCTCTTCGCGCTCAATGCTAGGTCCCCAGAGTTCAAAGTCGTCATCGTTGGGATCTTGTACATTGAGTTCACCTCAGAGTTGATCAGAAGTAAGGACATGGGATGGATACACGCATGAAGTCATACTCACATTTCCTCATCGTCAGCGACGAAAAGTCAAGGTGCACCGCAATAGCACCAGGCAATCTCAGCCGAGCACCAAAGAGGATAAACCTCCTGCTGTTATCTTCAGGTACTGTAACCAGTGACATAACGCGTATCTTCTCGTCTGAGAACCGATATTCCAGCCAGGTCAATCCTTCATCCGTACTGTACAGCACATGATCCGTTGGTCCCTCATCATTCACGATCACTAGAATTGAGCCTGAATCTCCGAACTCCCACATATGAGCATCTTTGTGCACTTCCTCCCAAGTGAAACCGGCGTCTCGGCTGAGGAAGGTATCAGATTCCTTGTATGGCTTCAGGGTCTCACCGACGTTGCCGACAGCCATCAGGACACCAACTATACCTGGACTACTGAACGTGGCACGTGGATCTCGTCTCTCCGTGTATCCATGTATATGTAGGGCGCACTTCTACAGGATAGTGGTCAAGCTTAATCGACAGAGCACAAATCGCAGTACTCACCGTTCCGTCGCAATCATACTTCTGTCCTAGTGAGTCATGTGTAGGAGGGTTCAAGGGTTTCCAGCTTCCACCTGTTTCCTCGTCAACACTTGATACTGGTAGGCGAGGCGGATTTCGTACCATCATTGTGAGTGATTCTGCTCTGCAATCTCTTCCTTCCGCTGATCCTGGCTTCGTCAAGATCCGCAACGACATTGATTATCGCAATACCATCCAAGCCAATGACTTTCTCAAAATCAACGTATCCATCTTCATTCCTGTTGACATTCTCAACAGACAAGGCGAAATATGTTCCGTTAGAATTGGACTTGAGAATATTGCCCCAGTGAGGCCCCAATGGAGGTTCCGACATTGTCATATGGAGAAAGAGCGAATGAGTATTTGACTCCAGAATTGTATAGGCCTAGCAATGGATGGCTGTGAGACAAGCATATGCGTCATTCTTCAACGTACATGTGCAGAGGGATGCATCGTTGCAGGAAATTGACCAGCAGCAAACCGGATTCCATCTAAAGAGACCTGGAGATCAAGAGTATGTTGTTGAGGTAGTAACTAGAGAAGGTAATAATATACATTAAATAAATGAAAAATTAGCCCAGATCAGTTTACGCACCTCCGCGACAACCAAATACTCCGAAAACTTTGCAAATCCAACAACATGATCAAACAATTTCTTCCTCCTGTCATAATACTGACCACCCGCTATCAACTCTAGATTATTGCTCAAATCGTTGAAATCCCTCTGCGCACCCTTCTTGTCCTTCCAAGATTCACAAATAATCTCGGTTGGATCAGCATCCAGTAATGCGTCTCTCGCCCAAGCACAATTTTTGACATAATCTGTAATATCATTCCAATGTCTGCCATGATCCCTCGAGTATTTCGCTTCCGCACGACATTTCGAGCCATCAGAGCCGGGATCGCAATCACGATTTCCAACCCAAATGAGCAGTTCGGTCTCGGATGGGTGGAACCGTAATACTTGGGCACCGAAGGTGTTGGGAGGCGTCGGTGCTTTCTGGGTGTGCCATTGTTGACCAGAGTTAGTAGTGTAATAATATTCATCAGTGTCAGAGACGAGGTATGCCCTGTCACCTGAGAACTTGTGGTGGTAAAAAGCGAGAATACGCTTGTCGGGGAACAATTGCTGCCAAGTGTACCCCTCGTTGCTCGATTGCCAGATCGTATGATCAATGAGACGAACGAGGATCGTCTGAGATGAGGGTGAGTGGTGGGGATGAGAGACAGGCTCAAGTACCAATACACACTGTTGAATGCTTGAAATATGCATACTGAACAATTTCGGAGTTGAACTCAAACTGTCATCAGAGTAAATTAATTATTGTTTATATGGCCAATAAAATGCATACATTTTGATGGATAACCTTACCCTCAGGTGGTGCGGCTGCAAATGATCATTACTAAACGCCGATATCATTGATATTGGGTTTTTGGAACCTTTAGAGCAATCTTTTTCCACGGGCTTGTCCTTGTCAATACCCCCTGTGCAAGTATTCCCAGGAATCTTACGATATCCAGAGGACCCTTGAAACATCTTCTTGTCTGCACAGACACCAGCAGGTATTGGTTCAGGACCAGCTGGGACGCATTTACTGTTATCAAGTATAAAATTATAGTCACTGAGATGAGATCAATAGACGAAAATCGACCTCGATCACTGACTTCGACTGACCATTCATAGTCACTTTCTGTACACTTGCAGTTTTCATCATGTTCTTCGGGATCAATGTACTTCTCCCCAACATAACAATTGGCATTGGGCTTGCGGCGTTTATACCATTGCTATTGGTTGAACAGTGTCAACTAAGAACCCTGAACAGAAGACACATACCTTGTGTCCCATAATGCACTCTGCATCCTCTCCGTCACCTTTCCTAGCATACCATCTCTCAAAGTCATCCTCTTGACATTTGCGTTGCCTGGTAGGACTAAAGTCAAGGTGAACGATAACAACCCTGCCAATATTATTTGTCTGGTCCTTTCGGGCAACTGATCCTAAAAGCAAGAACTTTTGTGATGTCGAGTCGGGAAGAGTGAGTAAACCGCGAGCGCGCAGTTTGACACCCAAACCATATTCCTTCCTGGTTCAATGATCGATAAGAGAGGAGATCTGCAAGCAAGAGAAATGACACTGTACTTACCATGACTTTCCAAGATCAAGGGAATACATGATCGAATCGGTAATATCCTCATCGTTGACGACGACGACGATACTACCCTGATCTCCAAACTCATACTTGTGTGCGTCTCTCTGAATCATCTGCCATGTATCACCACCATCTGCACTCAGAAATGTATCACACTCCTCGTACGGTTCAAGGTATTCACCAACTGATCCAACACCCATGACAAGTCCAGGGGCAGGGGAAGAAAAGATGCGACCGAAATTATGCGGATTGGTGACGGAGTGTAAGTGGAGAGAACAGGTCTCTTGGTCAGCTAGTCTGCATATAATTTGGTTTCCGTCGCTATCTATGGCGGGTGGTTTCAAATAATCCCACGTGCGTCCATCGTTGTGGGTGATCTGTGTCTTTAAGAGCTTGCGCGTCCTCCCCAGTTCGACGTCTTTCACATTCGCAACAACATTAGCAAGACCAACCCCATCTATACCATACAATCTTTCGTAATCCACGAAACCATTCTCATTCCTGTTTGTATCCTTCAAACTTTCCACAAAATATGTTCCGTTGGAGTTGCTCAGGTAGAGGGTACCAATGGCACTCTGATCGTGCAGCAAAACATCAACACCAAGGGAGTGACTTGTGCTCTCTACAATCGTGTACGCATTTTCCCGAAGCCTTGCAGAAGAGGCATGGGGAAAGTGTGCTTTAGCCCATATCTTCGTATCCACGGTCACATAAAGTAGCATATCACGGTCGGAGGCCTCTGAAAAGTCTTTGAGAGCCACTACTGCGTACTTGGACACGATAGCAAAAGCAACAACACCCTTTGCGTTCTTTCCAATGCCAAGATCCTCAACGGTTTTTTCATCCTGGAAAAAGTCGGTACTCGAGTAAAGTCTACTCGACACAAGGGTATGTCCACCACCTGAGGCTAATGTGTCGAAAGCAACACAATAAATGAGATCCGGGTGGGCTCCATGCCTGAAATCCTGGCTGCTGTGGGCAAACTGGCATCTTGATGTGTCCGTAAGAAGCTTCTTGATATCTGAGCTGAAATTATCAGTGGTATAAAACGTCTGTTGACCCAAAAATTTAGCCCATACTTAAAAGATTATATACTTGCTACACACCTCGTCGTGACATTTAGTGCCCCATCCGACACGATCACAACGCTTTCCTAGGTACAGAATATAACCATTTTTTTCCTTGTCTGAGTGGAATGACAATGGCTTTGGGATCAGTCTAGGAGGAATAGGCACTTCAAATGACCGCCAAGACCTCCCTCTATCCTCCGTTCGATAGTGTTTGGTACCATCGGTCAGCACAAATGCCTAGCGACAGTATGAGCACAGTCTCTGGCCATAAGGTATAAACCACGCACCATGCGGTTGTTGAAGGGATGCTCGATAACCATCACCGCCTTCCCTCGAGGTATATCACTGGCTAGACTCCAGAACTTGCCCTCATCCGATGACACATAGACATTTCCCTCAACCGAGTCATGATAAATCGCGGACTTAGATGATTTGAACGCCTAATGCAATGAAAAAAACCAATTCTTACGTACATCGGTATCGTGAAAGAAGAATATTCGTGCAGGAAGGTTGTCAAAAGACGAGATTTCGCTCTTTGGGTCAGGCTGGGCAATTGCAATGCCGACGAGGATTAATAAAACTATCCACAGGCCGAAAGAGCAGCATAATGCGCCGGTGCGCAGCATCATAACGGTAAATAATCAGGACACGTAGTCGTCGTCCGCAACGCGTATTCTACACAGCCACTCTGGTTGTGACATTACCCAATATTGAGATATGTAATTGTGATTTCTACAGTGACTCTCTAAATGTTTGCTACTTTCTAAGTATTGGGCCTAATACTAATAATCTCATAGGTCAAACTCTGAGTTGTATCCATCTCTGCTACAGACAGTGCTCACCTCATTCTGAGTTTGCATCCTTTTCTGCAATAGCTGTACCCTTCTTTCAAGGGTAGCACTCCCTTATTCTGAGTCATATCTTTTCTATAAAGATAACACTCAAACTCTGTAAGCACTTTGTTCTCTACAATAGAGTTTGCTCGTCCAATTTCTAGTCTTTATCTCTGTTCTGTCATGGATCAATTTGATCACTCATCTGTGAAGCTGGACAGAGACATTGACCTCACTTCAAATGAGAAGTCTCCAGTAGTCTTACACTACCTCTACTTAAGTCTCTGCTTGTCTTGGCTAGTAGTTACACTGTATTACCTTAGTTTGTTAATCAACTAACATTGGTATCAATTTCTGATGTTGTTGTGGCAATCTGTTAGAGGTGATTTGCACTCACTGGGTTTATCTGTGATGATGGCACAGAAGGTGGAGACAGAAAAGGTGACTTAGTGAGTCAAGTTTTTGGAAAGGAGCCAGAAGTGGTGCCACACAGATAATACAACCTTAGCTTCAACAGATAATGTTGTGCCTAGCCTATGTGTCATGTGGTCATAATTTTGGATGTCGGGAGTTCAGATGAATGGTGTCAGAATTCAAGGGACTTTTTTTTTCTTTCCTATTTTATTTTATTTTCATTTTCATTTTATTTTTTGGACTTAGGGTTAGGGGTTAGCATGACATTACATGTGATTGTCATAAATTGTCACATGTCACAGAAGAACATATTAAAAGGTGTTGGTCAAGAATAAAAACCTTGTATTAGGATTAACACAAGAGAACTTGATGGAGTTTCTAGTATAAAACCATCTATGTTATAAGATGAGAAAGTGTGGATAGACTTTAGTAAGATAAGATATAGATAAGACAGTAGTTATATTATTAGCCTATGACAAGAGAGAGAAGGCACGTGACTAGGAAGTCACATGACATTATGTCATAGGGCTTAGAGTAGTCTAAAGTAGTCTAGAAGGATCAAGAAGAGTCTAGAAATAGAGTGATGTCAAGGAACATGTTAACAGCATAGTTTCCTCATGATATATACATGATACATGCATGGATGATGGAGATAAAGAGTAGGGTTTAGGGTATGATGTCAGGGCACATGTATACAGCATGCTGGCCTTAAGGTAGACATATGGTAGATAAGTAATAGAACATGAGGTAAATTAGTAATAGACATAAGGACAGGGCATGGACATTAGGGTAGGACGCACAGCAGATACGTAGTCATAGCACGGACCATGGATAGTCATATAAATAGTCAGTAGAATACTATTGTAGTTCCTTGTTGAGTTCTCTTGTGAATTACACAACTTGTGTTCCCCACTAGATATCCTTCTATGAGATTTATTGTTAGTGCTGCTATTGGACACTGGTCTAGTGGTTGCCACAACAATCTACCTTATACACTAAGTCACTGGTCCATGCTACAATACCATTAACCTATCCTAAAGACCATATGTTATCCTTAAGATTAACATATATCAAACATATTGTAATGATATTATTTCCTTCTAAGATCTTTCACTATATTCCATTATGACATATGATTGTGTGATAGTGACTGATATATGACAATTTGTGACAGTGACATGTGATGTCATGCTAACCCTAACCCTAAGTCTCAAAATGAAAAATAAAATAAAAATAAGAGAGAAAAATAAAAATTATTAAGTCTATTGTTCATGATTTTAATAGTGATATTATACAGCATGTATTCTACATGTTGACCTTAAGGAAAACACATGGCCTTTAGGGAAGGCTAAGGTTAGTGTAGCATGAACCAGTAGCTATCAAGAATGAAAGAAGTGGACTTAATATTTTTTATTTTTCCTTTCTCATTTTATTTTATTTTTGATTTATTTTCCTTTATTCTATTTTTAGAACCAGGGTTAGG